>Ga0066861_10000764_pt1 | contig 10573 bp, 8 predicted proteins | sample ETN02SmetaG_3_FD_66434 | JGI IMG/M metagenome (GOLD analysis project Ga0066861, IMG submission 66434) | Marine microbial and viral communities from oxygen minimum zone, Eastern Pacific Ocean - ETNP2014F10-02SV257 | ecosystem: Environmental > Aquatic > Marine > Oceanic ... | reverse complement strand
GATTGAACATGATCTTCTGGACCTGCACCATGACCTTTACCAAATGTGTGTCCGCCAGCTACAAGGGCAACCGTCTCTTCATCATTCATTGCCATTCTGCTAAAAGTTTCTCTAACATCCCTTCCACTTGCAACTGGGTCAGGATCTCCATCTGGGCCTTGAGGATTTACATAAATTAAACCCATCTGAACAGCTCCTAGAGGATCAGCTAAATCTCGAACTCCACTATATCTTTCATTAGTGAGCCACTCTGTTTCTGCCCCCCAATTAATATCTTCTTCTGGCGCCCAAATATCAGGACGACCTCCACCAAAACCAAATGTTTTCCCACCCATTGATTCAATGGCCACATTGCCGACCAAAATAAATAAATCTGCCCAACTTATCTTCTTGCCATATTTTTGCTTGATAGGCCAAAGCAATCTTCTAGATTTATCTAAATTACCATTATCTGGCCAACTATTTAAAGGAGCAAAACGTTGATTTCCTGAATTTCCTCCACCTCGACCGTCTCCACTTCTATAAGTCCCAGCAGCATGCCAAGTCATTCGAATAAATAAAGGGCCATAATGACCATAATCAGCGGGCCACCAGTCCTGAGAATCAGTCATCAGATCATGAAGATCTTTTTTCAATGCATCATAATCAAGTTTCTTAAATTCTTCTGCATAATCAAAACCCTCATCCATTGGATCACTTTTTTGATCGTGTTGATGCAAGATGCTGAGGTTTAATTGATTGGGCCACCAATCTTTGTTAGATGTTCCACTTGAACTATTGGAAGAAAGGCTTCCATGCATAACTGGACATTTGCTTTCTGTTGCTTTACTCATAATTAATTTCCAAAACCAAAGTTAAAATCCCACTAAAAAGCTGTGGTATATAAAAATCTTACATATTTTATATGTATTGGTAAATATCTAAACGTTATTGAGGCGTTTCAATAGTATCTGTTTTTTGCCATTGCAAATTAAAATTTCTATTTACAAATTTAACAATACCGTCTCTTCTTTCAAGGGTATCTTCGTAAATAATCCCCATATCTAATTTCTTCATTTCTCCATTTTCTTCAAATATGTGGCTTGCTATGCAATATGTATTTCCTTTATAAATATCTCCTTCCCAAGATCCATCTATGTTTCCAATAAAATGCATAGTCTTACTATATGTCGCAACTAAATAATCCATTGCGCCCATAAAACCCTCAATACCTTTTAAGTCGTAGCCACCTGTCATAGAAAAATCAGTCCACATAATTGAATCCAACTCTTCAAAATTTCTTGAATCTACAATTTCAGCATATTGGTAAATAACTTTTTTGGCTTCATTATTTATTTCCATAGTATTTGCTCCTAAAAAAATTGGGATAAAAATAATTAAAAAAAATATTTTCTTCATAAAACCCTCGCTTTCTGCTGATCCATTTAATTACAAGTTACTTAAATCACTTATAGCATTTAAAACTGGGGCAATGTCATCTTTCGAACGAACAAAATTAATTGGAAATATCTCAATTTCAGTCAGCCCAGCAGCAATAGACTTTTCTGCTTGCTTTAGGGTTAGCTCTAGATTGGGCGCTCCAGAATCATCAATCTGTGTAGGTAATTGCCCTCTAATCCTTGGCATTTCTGTTCTATTATTTTCATTGAAGGCAGAACTTAATAATTCTTTTCCGCTTGCAATAAAGTCCGCATCAGTTTTTATTGGAATCCATCCATGACCAATCTTTGATATTTTTTGTGCATTTATTTCGGTCATTTTTAAACCAAATAATAATGGTAAGTCTGATCCCTGAACTGGCTGCGGTTGACACCAGATATCATTAAATTTAAAAGTATTGCCTTCAAAAGAAGCAGGGCTTTTTTCCCATAATAATTGGCAGATTTCTAACGTCTCCCAGAAAATTTCAGATCTTTTTTCAAATGGAACACCTGCAGTATGATACTCCTCTGCTTGCCATCCCATACCAACCCCTAATTCCAACCTGCCCTTTGAAATAGTGTCTATTGTTGCGGCTGTTTTTGCTAATAAGGCTGGATTTCTTAAGGGAGCAATTAAAACTGCGGTGCCTAAGTGTAATTTGGTAGTGTGTGAAGCAATCATTGTTAAGACAGTTAACGGCTCATACCATGGGGCTTCAGAAGGCAAAGGAAAAGTTCCAAAGGGATATTTATTAAGATTCTTTCCCATTACAACATGATCAGTAAGACTGACGCCATGAAACCCGATTTCCTCTGCAGATTGAGAAATATCAATATATGAATTTATATCGCCATCAAAAAAATTATGAAGTCCAAACAAACCAGCTATTAATTTCATTAATGCACCCCCACATTAAATATATCTTATTTTATTGTACGAAGAATTTTGCTCTAATGCACTTTCAAAGGAATTTTTAAAATTTAGATCACCAGCATCAATGCTAAAAATGATAAAAGTAATTTTAAAAAAATATTAAAACTCTCGTATGGAATTCTAGATATTAATCTTTTACCTAAAGTTGCGCCTGCAAATCCAGCTATAGCCAAAATAAAAATAAAGAGAAGATAATCTTGAATGGAAAAACTAAAAAAAGAAGTAAATAAAAGTATCTTAATGGCATGTTGGAAAATCATAACTGCTCCATGATTTGCTACTAGCACTTCTGGTGATAATTTCTTTGTTCTCATGTATGCAGTTACCAATGGTCCATTTGCACCAACAAAAATACCTGCGAAGCCAGATATAAATCCACAAAACCAATCATTTCGCATGACCGAAAGGATAAAATTATCTAAAGGAGCCCAAGTAAAGAAAATTATTGTTCCAGCTATTAACCATAAAAGTATTTGCTCTGACAAAGAACCAAATAAAAAAATTCCTGCCACAGCACCAAAAATAGTAGCAATTAAAATATTCTTTATGAGAATCCATTGAAAGAACTCCTTATATACAAATACTCTTGATAAATTATTAGCCAATTGAATCGATCCATGAAGAGGGATAAGAGTTCCTGGTGAAAAAGATTGAGCTAAAGCAACAAGCATAATCATGCCTCCCCCAACACTAAAAATAGAAGTGAGTAAGGATGTCAAAAAAGAAAGTATTGCAAAGAAAGTAATAAACTCTACTGACATATAAGAGTGTGTTTTTAGTTATAAAGGAATTAAGATTAACTCATGAAAGAAATAGATCAAATCATCAATCATTTAACCTTAGATGAAAAAGTTTCTCTTCTCAGTGGTTTTAATTCCTGGTACACAAATAAAATTGAGCAAAAAAATATTCCAAGCATCAAAATGTCCGATGGTCCAAATGGAGTGCGAGGAGATTCTAATTCAGGAAAATCTTCTGCTTGTTTCCCTTGCGCTATCTCAATAGGATCTACATGGGATCTCGAGCTGATTAAGAAAATTGGAGTTGCTTTGGGGGAAGAAGCTCAAGCAAAAGATGTTGATGTTCTATTAGGTCCAACCATAAATATTCACAGACATCCTTTGGGAGGGAGGCATTTTGAAAGTTTCTCTGAGGATCCATTTTTAACTGGAAAAATTGCAACCAATTATGTTCAGGGCGTTCAATCTCAAGATGTTGCAGCCTGTTTAAAACATTTTGTTGGGAATGATACTGAATATGAGAGACATTCAATAAGCTCTAATATTGATGAGAAAACTCTGAGAGAAATATATTTACTTCCATTTGAGATGGGCGTCAAGCAAGGAAATGCAAAAGTTGTAATGAGCGCATATAACAAATTAAATAATATCTATTGTAGTTCTCATCAAGAATTATTAATTCAAATCTTAAAGAAAGAATGGGGTTTTGATGGATATGTTGTTAGTGACTGGGGGGCTGCCCTTGAAACCGAAGAAAATGCAAATGGTGGGTTAGATCTTGAAATGCCAGGGCCTGGAAATGTCTGGGGGAAAGCTCTAATTAGTGCTGTTAAAGCTAAAAAAGTTTCTGAAGATTTGATTAATGATAAAGTTAAAAGAATCTTATCAGTTGCAGAATTTTCTAAACGTTTCGATGAACCAAATATTAAAAATGAAGAAGCTCTTGATCGGCCGGCACATAGAAAGCTATTAAGAAAAGCTGCAGCAGATGGAATGGTTCTTTTAAAAAATGAAGGCTTACTGCCTCTTAAAAAAGATATTAAAAAACTGGCAATTATTGGTCCTAATGCTAAAGAGGCACAAATTATTGGTGGTGGCAGTGCGAGCCTGAGACCTCACTATCAAATTCACCCTCTTGAAGCACTCCAACAAAGACTTGGATCTGAAACAGAAATTTTGTACTCCAAGGGTTGTCATACGCATAAATATCTCCCAAGGATCAATGAAAAGCTAATGGCTGATACAGATGGTTTCTTGGTTGAATACTTTGATGGAAATAATTTTAATGAGGGCTTAATTTTAGAAGAGCGCTTGATAGGGAGTAAATTTTGGGTTTTTGAAGGCTTTGCAAAGGATGTAATCTCAAAAGAAGAAAGGCCAAATATTTCTGTAAAGTTTTCTTGTGAATATACTCCAGATATTTCTGGTCAACATGAATTTGAAATTTTTGGCATTGGTCAATGCCGTTTACTAATTAATGACAAGGAGCTAATTGATAATTGGAATAATACAGATCCAGGTGAAGCCTTCTTTACTTTTGGCTCTGCTTCTAGAAGAAGCATCGCAGATTTTCAGAAAGGGAAAACTTATAGAATTGAAATGCAGTATCATTTTGAAGGAAGTTTCCCTGCTGTCTATATAGGTTGCCAGCCTCCTGATGAGGTAGATTTATTTGCAGAGGCCATAGAAGCTGCATCAAATGCAGAAGAGGTTGTTTTGATAGTAGGGACCAATTCAGATTGGGAAACGGAAGGAAACGACAGAGCTAATTTTGATTTGCCTGCTAATCAAAATAAATTAATTGAAGCAATTTTAGAAGCTAACCAAAATACAGCCTTGGTTATAAATACAGGGTCGCCAGTTAACATGCCTTGGGCAAACAAGGCAAATGCCATAATACAAACATGGTTTGCTGGGCAAGAATTTGGAAATGCTTTGTTTGATATTTTATCAGGCGAAGTTAATCCATCTGGAAAATTGCCGACATCATTCCCAAAAAACATTGAGGATACTCCAGCTTATAAATCATATCCTGGAATGGATTTGCAAATGAACTACGATGAAAAACTCTTAGTTGGTTATAGGTGGTATGAAAAGAATTCTACAAAGCCTTTATTTTGCTTTGGTCATGGTCTGTCATTTACGAAATTTAAATATGAGAATATCGATGTAACGATAGAGAGCAATATGGAAGTATCATGCAAATTTACCATTCAAAACACTGGAAATATGGCGGGGTTAGAAACGGCTCAATGCTATGTAGGCTTTTCAGATCCTCTGCCTGATGAGCCTTTAAAGACTTTGCAAGGTTTTGTTAAAACAAATGTAGAGTTAAATGAAGTTAAAAATTTAGAAATAAGACTAACCCCCAGAAATTTCTCTCATTGGTCAGTAGATACTAAAACCTGGCAAATTAGAGGAGGTTCTTATCAAATTTTTATTGGCTCTTCCTCAGAAAATATTCATCTGAAAGCCATCATCAATCTTGAGCAAGTGCTAGAAGTTCTTTAGCAGATAGTTCGATTTTTGATGCTTGAATGGAACTGTTGGTTTCAAAGATAGTTCTTGGTCCAATCAGTGGAAAAATTAAATGAGATTTGTGCAGTACGTATGCAAGGGCAATTTGGATGGGTTGCACATTCCTTTGTTCGGCTATTTCAAAGCATTTCTGCCTTCTATTTAAATTTTTTTCATAGTGCCAAACTCTCATCTCTTCATCCAAGGTAGGATTTGAAAAATGCTCATTGGACATTATCTCTTTTTTCTTAATAAAGAATCCTCTTGCTTGAGAAGACCAAGGAAATAACATTATCTTCTCTTCAATTAGGTATTTTAAATAAGCATCATTAACTCCGACACATCCTGGCCATACCGGTTCAACCATTTCAGCTAAACTAAAATTATTGCTAAGTACAATGAATGGTTCTTTTTTATTTTGAATTGCATAAGTTCTTGCTTGTGAAAATCTCTCTAGTTCCCAATTTGATGCACCTATTAAATCAATTAAACCTTCATCTTTAATTTCATCTATTGCATCTACAAATTCATCTACTGGAACATCTAAGTTATCTCTGTGCAAACAGAAGATGTCAAATTTTGAAACCTGAAGGCGCTCAAGAGATTCTAGTATTTGAGGACGGATGTACTTGGGCTCACATTCGGGTGTATGAGCTCCCTTGCCGAGAACTATAACCTCTTTTTCTAACTGCCTAGAGTTTATCCAATCGCCAAGATACTTATCGCCCTTTCCATGGTTATATATATAAGCAGTATCAAAAATTCTGCCGCCAGATCCAAAGAAATGGTCAAACATCGTAAACGCATGAAGATCAGAAGTTTGGTTATCGCAGCCTAAAGCTAATCTTGAACCAAGCTTTTTTAAACCTGGTACTTGAACGTTTTCAAGTTGTGGTTTTTGTAATAAGTAAGCTTGGGATTTAAATATTGGAGAGTAGTTAATAGAGCTTTTTGGACATTCTATTTTTATTTCTTGCCTCCACTTATCAAGCCAAAACATATTACTTTGGGTCTCAGCATGTGAAATAAATTCAGATTCTATTTTATTTTCTAAGATACACTTTGCTGCATGCTCGATCTCTCTTGTAAATAAGCCAGATTCATCAATGCATTTAATTTCTCTTTGGTTATTGCCTGCATGCGATAAATATATAGATGATTTTCCTTCTTGGAATTGTCCACAATGCCATGGTTCAGGAACATTGATGGAATATTCGCCGCTTGATATCAGAAGATTATTAGAAAGCTCTTCATTAATTGCGCAACTTATTTTTGCCTCGATGGTCTCAGAAAATATTAGATGGGCATGTGACTGGAGATCAACACCGGTTGTATCTAACTGGCCTTTTGCAGAAAGATTTTTTGGGTCTGCAAAAAATAAACCCTGTAAATGACCGGCTATCAGTTTAGCCATTGTGAGGGGATAACACCCAATATCTAATATTGCCCCCCCTCCCAAGTTAGGGTTTCTTAGTCTATGCTCTGCCGATACATCTGCCTTAAACCCAAAAGAGGCTTCAATCAAAACTTTTTCTTTAGCGTCTAAAATAAAATTTAAGTTATCTAGAATATTTTTTGTCTGCGGATGGGTTCTATACATAAATGCTTCCATTAAAAAAACATTTGATAAATTGGCTAAATCCAAAAGAATCATGCTCTCATAGGGATTCATGGTGAATGGTTTTTCACAAAGGACATGCTTGCCACTTTTGATGGCTTCTAACGTATAAATAAAATGTTCACTATGAGGAGTTGCAATATATACAGCGTCTATTTCCGTTGAGGATATGAAATCAATAAAATTATGATGAGAATCTATGTGAAACTTATCTGCAAAACTGCTTGTTTTATCCGGATTCCTACCAAATACACTAATTAATCTAGAATTTTCTGCAGTCTTGATAGATTGAGCGAATGCTGTAGCTATAGAACCCGGGCCAACTACCCCCCAGTTAATTTCATCCATTGGTTAGCTTCCTTTCCTCAATTTCATTGATTAATTTTTGATGAAAGCTTTTGTCGATAGGGTAAAAAGAAACCAATACAAAACTAATAAAAATGCCTGCCAAAGGTATCCAAGTCATAATAAATTTTAATTCTGATAAGGTTTGTTCAGATTGAACCTCGTTAGGTTCAAAACCAATTTGAGTTAGTGCCATGCCTAGCAAAACTGCTGCAAATGCTATCGCGCCTTTTTGAGCAAAAGTCATAAACCCATATAAAGAAGATTCTGTTCGAACTCCTGTTTTCCATTCCCCATATTCAATCGTATCTGGGAGCATTGACCAGAATAATATTCCTGTTGCACCGTTACCAATTCCTATAAACCCTAGTACAAGCAGCAACTCATTGAGAGAGGTGATTGGATAAAAATAAAAAACCAAGAACCCAATTATCAACAATGCCATTGCAGCCATCCAAGAGTTTCTTTTGCCTATCTTCAATGCAGCATATGCCCAAAAAGGAATAACTAAGAGAGCTACGCCACTGCTTACTCCTAAAATTAATCCCTGATATTCATGGAGATCAAGAGAGTACTTAACAAAATAGATTAAATTGTTATTGAACATAATAGAGGTAGAGCCAAGAATTAAAATTGATCCAAAGACAATCCAGAATGGATAATTCTTTGCAACTGATCTTGATACTTTTGAAAAACTTGGTAATTGTGCTGGAGTAAAATTGAATCCTCTTTCTTCAACAAACCGGACCGTAATGCTCAAAATAAGAACAGCTGTAAGGCCGCAAACCATGCCCAAGAAAATGAATCCCAGCGATTCATTGCTACCACCAAACCATAGCACTATTGGAAAACCTAGCGCTGAAACAGAGAGAGTGCCAAAAGAGGCTCCAATCATTCGCGCAGTTGTAAGTTTAGTTCTCTCGTCACTGTCATCAGTAATCCTAGCTGTGAGAGAGGAGTATGGAACGCTTACAATTGTGAAGCATGTTCTGTGGAATAAATTTACAGTCAATAAAAAAATAAAGAGTTTGATCCCTTCAAATGGAGGAACCCATAATAGCAATACAAAAGAAAAAGCTAATGGGATTGCACCATAAAAAATATAAGGGCGATAACTCCCCATTTTTGTTCTAGTTCTTTCGGCAAGATACCCCATAAATGGGTCAGTGATTGCATCCCAGGCTATTCCTAGAGCATAAATCCATCCTGCAAGCAAAGGGGTAATGCCAACTACATCAGTATAAAAATAGAGAAGATATAAACCCACTCCACTCCAATACAAACAAATTGCATAATCACCTATACCGTAAGCTGCTCTAACTTTATTTGATATTGTGTCTGTGCTCATAAATCTTCAATGACTATAGCAGTCTTGTGATCGGTTGGTAATATTTCAAGAGTGCATTAGTATAAAAATATACTGAAAGAAAAATATTTGAAAATTTATGAATGTAAATGAGCAATATGCAGAGGGTTTTTCTGAAAATAATGGAGTAAAAATATTTTACCGCGACTATGGTCCTGTAGATGGAGATCCCATTCTCATGGTGCATGGTTTAGGGGCTCAACTAGTGCACTGGCCTCCACATCTAATTACTTTTTTACAAGCACATAATTTCAGGCCTATCACTTATGATAATAGAGATGTTGGTTTGTCTTCGAGATTTTTAGGAACTCCATCTTTTGTTCTGGATTATATAAAGTACTTTTTAAGGTTGCCCATTAAATCGGAATATACTATTGACGACATGGCCAATGATGGGGCCAAGCTGCTTGAAACATTAAACATTAAGCAAGCGCATGTTTTGGGGACTTCAATGGGCGGGATGATTGCCCAAATTATAAGTGCTCAATATCCTCAAAAAGTTAAATCATTCACTTTGATTGCCTCTACTGCTTCAGCACCTAGCCCAATCAACGCCCCATCAAAAGCAGTTAGAGACCTTATGATGGAAAGATCTAAAAATCCCAATGCCTCAGTTGAGGAAGTAATTAAAAGAGAGATTAAGTTTGTCTCCCTTATTGGCATGGAGGGCCGAGTTGTAGATACTCCAGAATTTAGAGAAGAAACAATTAAAAACTTAGATCGCGCCCAAGATGGCTCTGGATATGCTAGGCAACTATTATCAATCCTAGCATCAAAAGATAGACTAAAAAAAATACAAAAGATTAAAGCGCCGACTTTAATTATTCACGGTAAACAAGACCCAATGATACGACTGAAGAATGCATATAAAATGCACAAATTAATACCACACAGCAAACTAAAAATTATTGACGACATGAGGCATTTAATTGAACCAGAGATCCTCCTGCAGTTTGAGGGGGACCTGTTAGATCACTTGCAGCTTGCCTCTTAATTAAGTTTGAATATTTAAAAGCTCTTCTTTGCTTATTAGTAACATTTCACCAATCTGCATAAAGAGAGAATTTTCATATTGATCAACATTATCATCAGATAAAATTACATCCCAGATATTTGATAGAATTTCTATCTTCATTCTTTTGGTGCAATTGCTATTAATAATATTGATAAAAGGGTTGAAAGACTCTTTGTGGCTTGTCCAATCTTTTAGCTCTTCAAATGCTTCAGTAAAATTACCATTTGGGTATAAGTCTAAATAGAAATTTTTAATCTCATCTATTTCATTTTCATCTATTTTTCCATCCATTCTTGCAATTTCAATCATTAAGCATAGAACAGCGGATACATGTGGAGGCATATCCTCGGCGCTTCCTGAAATATCAGAAAATAATTTTTTCTTGAAAAGAGATAGCATATTTAAAAATAAGTATTTTAAAAAATAACTATAACAAGCTTTTTATAAATTTAGCTAGAGCTTAAGTTATAAAGATGTTTCTCAATCCGCTTCAAAAGATAATTAATTTACAGGCAGTGAATCTCCTTTTAAGACCGTGCCAAGAATTTTAATATTCTTTATCTCGTTACTATTAATTATTAAAGGATTTCTATTAAGAACAGTAAAGTTTGCATATT
>Ga0066861_10000763_pt1 | contig 10585 bp, 9 predicted proteins | sample ETN02SmetaG_3_FD_66434 | JGI IMG/M metagenome (GOLD analysis project Ga0066861, IMG submission 66434) | Marine microbial and viral communities from oxygen minimum zone, Eastern Pacific Ocean - ETNP2014F10-02SV257 | ecosystem: Environmental > Aquatic > Marine > Oceanic ... | reverse complement strand
CCTTCATAACTTTCACAAACTTTGAAGTCTTCGCGCAAAGATTGAAAAATCAACGCGTCGTCGCGCATTCGTTTCAACTCGTCGCTCGCGCCGTAGCGTCGATCGAACGCTTCCCAGAACGCACCGCTGTCTTCCAGCGTCGATAAACGTGGAGTGTGCGTATCGAGATCATTCAGCCAGTGCGCGAGACACGGCGCTCTCACGGCGCTCACGTATACTCCCGAGACGCGAACGCTCGAAGTCTCCGCGAGAGCCAGAGCGCATTCAAACGCCATCCACGCCCCGAGAGAGTGCCCGAACAAGGCCACCTCCGCGTCTCGATACGTATCCTCGATCCCACGAGCGACGGCTTCCGCGATTTCCTGAACACTCGTCTGAAAACCGAGCGGTTCGCGTCGACGCGCTCCCGGCCGACCCGGAATGTCGACGCCGACGCACCGAAACGAGTCCCCGACCGCTTTGGCGAAAGGTCCAGAAAAACAAGTCGCCCCCGCACCCGAGGGAGGAAAGCACACCAGCACTTTGTCGACGTCGCTCGAGGGCGAACACGCGCGAAGCATCGTTCGACGAAAACTGAGCCGAGCTCGAACGCGCGCGCGCTCCGAGCTCGAAAACGAACACCCGCCTCGAACGCGACGACGCGCGCTCGACCACCCCCGCACGAATCACCCCGACCGCACGGATCGACGACGCGCGACGCGTTCACCTTTCACCGCCTCCTCCGGCGTCTCCGACCCCGCCGCCTCGGTCGCACCGCTCGCATCGTTCGGCACGACGTAATCCACATCCGGTGTGTCGGGTCGGGCGAAAAAGGCGAACACGGCGGCGAACAGGGCGGCGACGACCGAGAGCATGGCGACGTATTTCCGGAGTGGACACGCCATCGCGATGCGCGCGCGTCGGCGCGTGTGAACGGCGCGGCGCGGTGTACTGATCGGGTATCTGGTTTTCATCACAAAAACACAAAATGGACGCGTCGCGGGGACGCTCGCGCGCGCGAGCGCCTCAGCACGCCTCCCCGCACGCGCCCTTGCAACACGAGAAGTCGTCGAGGAACATGTTCATCTCTCGGCACTTGTCCACGGCCGCGGCCGTTTTGTGGCCGAGCCCGCGCGCGATGGCATCCGCCACGACGGCGAAACGTTGTCTGAATTTATACACGAAGCAAAACACGAGACCGTCGTGCGACACGGCGGGGCCGGCGAGAAAGAGACCCGGCGTCTTGGTGCTTTCGTCGTATTCATTGAGGAGTGGGGCATCCGCCGCGCATCCCTCGCCGTCACCGTCGCTAAATTCGAAGAGTTCCTTGACCGCTCCCGAGGCGACGGATCCCTCGAAACCGGTGCAGAGGAGCGGCGGTTGCGGCGTGTACAACTCGATCTCGGCGCCTTCCTCGCCCGCTTCTACGTTGTCTTCATCTGAAATCAAAACCGTGTACTCGCCGCTCTTATAATCGACTGGTGCCCCCCATCGCGCGCGCACGACGTACCCACCCTTATGCTTGGTGTTATCTCGCTCCACTTTAAAGACGCGGAGTGGGGCGAGCAAACGCGGAGGTACCGACGTTCTGAGAGCCTCGTCGATCCGGACCATGGTGTGCGGCGCGAGCTCCGTGGAGGGATCATCCGTGCTCACTCGCCAGTAAGCTGTCGATGAGACGAGAGTACATCGTTTCGTACACGCTGCGAGATTCGAAACAGCATCCATGCCGCTTTCGTAGCCACCGATGACGACAAAGTCGTTTCCAGACAATGTCTTCCAACTTTCGACAGTTGAGTTGTGACGGCAGAGCTCAGAGCCCGGAAATACTGAAGTACTCCCATGAGGATATTGAAATTCTCCCGCGGCCCAAATGACGTAACGACTCCGTAATGAGGTTTTAACCGGTTGAGATGCCTGGTCCTGTGCGTGCTGGTCCTGTGCGTTCGCTGCATTGTTGCCCGTCGGGACGACATCAATGATGAAACCGCCTCGGCGACGAGGCCGTACGGCGGTTACCTCCGTGTGTGTTTTGACGTTTAATTCCCCTGCCTTCGCCAATTCGCGGAGATAATAAGCATATTGTTCCCCTGTTGGGTGCTCCGAGTGTAGTGTATACGCTGGTGAGGTTCCGAAAGCCACTGAATTGAGATCAAAACTGCCCGTCCATCCCTGGCTGTTGAATGAGGGTGAGATGAAGCGCATCTCGCGGGGCCACCGAAGAAAGGACTCACCGACCTCGCCGCGGTCGATGATGAGCACGCGTTCCGGATCTAAATTAAAAGTTCTCGTGAGCATAATCCCCAGCCCGATGCCAGACGCGCCAGCACCCACGATCACGACGTCCAACGGGTCGTCGTGATTGGGCGGCGGCCGAGTCGGCTCCTCCTCTTCCAACACATCCAGTAACTTCTCCATCTCCCCCTCGGCTTCGGTGTTTTCTGGATCCAATCCAATCGCGGCTTCGAACATATCCGCGGCTTCTCGAAACATGCTCGGCGCTGGATCATCGACGCTCTCGTCCCTCACCTGCTCGAGCAGAGGCGCCACGAGCGATTTACCTTTTTCAACTAACGCGCGCGCCAATCCCCGTCCTCGTTCGGCGTGCGCCTCGATTTCTCGCTCGAGGTTCTCTGACGCATCCTCCGTTTTTCGTTTCCCACTCGTCGACCGCGGCGTCATCGCGTTCTCCACCGAAGGCGCGCGCGAAGATGAAGCGTCGACAAGTGTCGAAAAGCCCCGACACGAGGAAGGCCCGTGGTCATCATTCCTCGTAGTGTAAACGCCTCAAACGCTATGTATTTACAAAACGCAATGTCATGCAAAAGTGTCGACATCTCGGTTCGACACAGTTTTTATCGAAATCCCTGGGGGGGCATTTCACACATACTCAGTAGGATGAAGTACTATGTGCGTGTAGACACCGCGTGCGCGCCACTTCGCGTCTCGGCCGCCGCCGCCGCCTTTTACGCGCGCGCCGTGACGCTAGGATGACGACGACGACCGCCGCCGCGCGCGCGGCGTGGGCATCACTGGTGATGCAATTCATCGCGTCCACTTTTTGGGCCGTCGGCGCCGGCATCGCCGGACCGTCGAGCCCGTCCGACGTGCTTCAGTTCCTAGCCGCAATCGCGTGGTGCATCGCAAACGTCGTGGCGGTGCGCTCGATGTTTGACGACGACTCGTCGTCCTCCAAACCCAAGGGCGCCGACGCGATCGATCTGTGAGTTCGAGAGAGCGCGAGCGACGGAGCGCGGAGGCGTCGGCGTCACTCATTCCATTCATTCATTCAGCGCTCGAACGCCGCGTCCGGGACTCCCCGGCGCGAACGAGCGAACGTCCGACGGTCGATCGATCGATCGTTCACGCGCCCCCGTTCGTGCCGGCCGGTCGATTCGTTTTCGCGCGTAGTACTAATACACGTATTTATTAATGCACCTCGCATTCATATTATTAATGCACCTCGCATTCTTGATTCACTCATAGTTCTCTCGGGTGCCCAGAATGATGACGCGTCGGGACGAGCGGTTCGGCGGTTCGGCGGTGGCGACGACTTCAATGATGGTAGGGAATGAAATCAAATATCGAGGGCTAAATGCTGCTTCGCTTGGTCGGGTGATCATGACGGGGCGCCGAGGTACGCGCACACTCGGAGAATGTCACCGAAGACACCGCCGGCGGTGACTTCGGCACCGGCGCCCGGACCGCGCACGACGAGCGGACCCGCGTCCGTGTAGTAGCGAGAGGTGAAGGAAATAATGTTATCGCTCCCCTTGAGTTGAGCGAACGGGTGGTCCGCCGGGTATCGGCGAAGTTCGACGGAGCCCGTACCCGCCTCGACGTCCACGACGCCGACGAAGCAAAGAACCTCGCCCGCGGCGGCGGCGGCTTCTTGTTGCTTGAGAATGTCGCCGTCGTACTTCGGGAGTTCCTTCATGAACTCTTCCACGCTCTCGACGTCTCTCAACGGCTCCGGAACGAGGGATTGGATCGGAACATCGGAAAGTTCGAGTTCAAGACCACACTCGCGCGCCAAGATGGTGACCTTTCTAGCGACATCCATACCACTCAAGTCGTCGCGGGGATCCGGCTCGGTGTAGCCAGCCTCCTTCGCCTGCGCCACAATGTCGCTGAACGCCACACCTGGTTCGAGCGTGTTGAAAATGTACGACAAGGTACCGGAGAAAATGCCTTCGATGCGCTTGATCTTGTCCCCGGCGTCGAGCAAGCATCGAGCCGTGGAGACGATCGGCAAACCAGCGCCGACGGTTGCCTCGTAGAAGTAGTGCGTGTACGAGTTTCGCTGAATCGAACGCAACTCCTTGTAGAACGCGAGCGGTCCACTGTTCGCCTTCTTGTTCGGGGTCACAACGTGCAAACCCTTGGACAACCATTCCTTGTAATGGCTCGCCACTTCGTCGGAAGCAGAGCAATCGACGATGATGCGGTTTGGCGCTTCGGAATCGAGCACATGTTGCGTAAACTCGCCCATGTTGGCCGCGCCACTGTTCGCGTAATCTTCCTCCCAAGTATCCAAATCGATCGTTCCGTCACTGAGCAACATCTTGCGGCCACCAGTGATGGCAACAGTGCGCAATTCAACCTGGAATTCGTCCTGGAGCGTCTCGAGTTGTTCCTTCATTTGACGAAGCAACGTCTTACCAACGAGGCCAGGTCCAACGAGACCGACGCTGATAGCCGTCTTCGAGAGGTAGAAGCGTCCGTGAGCGGCCTGAAGCGCCTTGTTGACATCATTCTTGCTCACAACGACCGTGATGTTGTATTCAGACGCACCCTGCGCGATGGCGATAACGTTCACCGCGGCTTGCGCGAGCGATTCAAACAACATGGCAGAAACACCCGGCGTTTGGCACATGTTTTGACCCACGACGGCCAGGATGGAACAATCCTCGAGCGCGTGGATGCGCGAAATCCGTCCAGCGGCGATGGCCTTTTCAAACGTCTTGTTGAGAGCGTTCACGGCGGCGTCCGCCTCGTGAGCGCGCACGGCGAAGCAAATGGAGTGCTCGGAGGAGGCTTGCGAAATCATAACCACGTTGCAACCGGCTTCTTTCACAGACTTGAACACGGCATTCGCGGTGCCTGGAACACCGACCATACCAGTACCTTCGACGTTGATGAGGCAGACGTCATCGATCGTCGCGATACCCTTGACGAGATCGCCGTTCGCGTCGCGTGTCTCGTACTTGCCGATGTTGTTCGCACCAGCGGGCAACGGGCACGTCATACCGATGGACGTCCCCGGAGCGTCTTGGTTGAAATAGTTGCGCAACGTCACCGGGATGTTGTACTTCATCGCCGGCAAAGTCGTGCGAGGGTGAAGCACGTTGGCGCCAAAGTACGCGAGCTCCCAGGCTTCGTTGTACGAAATAGAGCTCAAACACCTCGCCCCCTTGACGCGACGCGGATCGGCGCTGAACACACCGTCGACGTCGGTCCAAATGGTGATGTTCTTCCCTTGCGTGAGCGCACCGAAAATCGTGGCCGAATAATCCGAGCCGTTACGCTTGAGCGTCGTCGGCACGCCCTCCGGGGTTCGCGCGATGAAACCCGTCACCATGACGACGGCTCCCTCTTGCATGTTTTCATCGTACCATTTGTCCAAGTTGGCGTTGGATAAGTTGTAGTTGACGTCAACGCCACCGTCTTCGGACGGGGTGACGACGAGAATGTCTCTAGCGTCGATCCAGATCGCCTTTCCACCCTTGCATCGAATCGTCGCCGCGCACAATCGCGCCGTCCACAGTTCCCCATGTCCGACGACGAAATCCCCGAACGCATCCGTCGAGCATCCAGCAATGTAAATCGCCTTGAACATCGATCGAAGATCGTTCAATTCGCTCAGGAAAGTCTCGATGTACGCGTCGTATTCAGCCTTATCCGTCAACAACGCCTTGGCGGTGGAGACGTGCTTATCCTCGAGCTTGGTCAGTTCCTCGACGTACGAATCATCGCGGTTCGCCGCCATATCCGTCGCGTTGATCAAACAATCCGTCACCTTGGGCTCACCCTTCGTCGCCACGCCCATCGCGGACACTATACCCATCGTCAACGGCGAATCATTCTTCATCAACAAATCGCACACGCCGGAGATGCGCTCGGCGCTTCCGACGCACGTCCCGCCGAACCTACGCGAACGAGCGCGCTCTCGGTCAGTCTTCGCCCCTCGATCGCGTCCCACGTTCATCCACTCAACACATCACGACCCATCATCATCCTCCCATCCACCATCACCACCGTCCGTCGCGCGACGCCCGCGCGTTCGCGCGCGTCCTCCGTCGCCCTCGCCCTCAGGTTTTCTCCATCATCATCATCCCCGATCGTTCCTCGCGCGCGATCGAGCGCGGTCGCGGTCGCGCGCGTCGAGACGCGTCATCGCGAGGCGCGCGCACGCACTTGTGCACGTCCCAATCGTTCCCTCGCACGCATCCGCCCGCGCGCGCGACGGTGACGCGCGACGCGGGACGTCGCCATCGCGCGGGCGCGCGGGTCGTGGATTTCGTCGTCGCGCCTCGCGCGCGAGACATCGGCGTCGGCGAGGCGACGGCGCGCGTCATCATCTGCATCGACGGGTCGGCGGTCGTGGCTCGCGGCGCGTCGGCGACTGCGGCGTCGGCGTCGAATCGATGATGGGTCGATGGGATGGCATCATCGCGCTGGATTTATTTCGTAAAGGGGCGTGTTTAGATACCGTTACAGATGGTAAAAGACGAGGTAGTCGTGCGCGACGCATGGGGGGTAGGGTTCACGAAAGGGGTCGGCGCGACGACATCGACGACGCGCGCGCGCGCGACACTCGGCGGCGCGCGCCTCGGCGCGGCGCGCGCGAACGGCAGGCGCCCGCGCTCGCGCCCGCGGTCGTCCGCGTGCGCTCGGAGGTCTCGGTTGAGGGGCAGGGGCGCGGACCCACGATGGCGGCCGTTCGTGTCGCCGCGGGCGTGGGGTGGAGGACGCGCGCGGGAGCGCGAAAGGGCGGCGATGGCGCGCGGAGGCGATGTGGACGATGTTGTTCGACGTCTGTGCGCGTCGCGCGGGAGCGGTGGTCGAGGGGCGAACGCGCGCGCGTCGTCGCGCGAGGGACGTCGGCGAGGATGCCGCGGCGCGTCGCGCGGGCGAAACGATGGACGACGTCGTGTGCGGGCATGAGCCTGGCGAGTTCGGACGACGCGGGCGACGCGAATGAATTGCGCGCGCGCGGTGTGAGAGACGTTCGCGTCGAGAGCGCGCGATCGGGGAGGATCGAGCTGAAGACGTATCGAATGTTGGCGCTCGCGCTCGTGACGCTAGGATTTCCGGCGTTGTTGAATAGTTTAAACGAGCCCCTGGTGGCTCTGTTGGAGACTGTGCTCGTGGCGAGGGTCGGAACCATCTTCGTCGCCGCGCTCGCGCCGGCGTCGGCGTTGTTCGGACTCGTGGAGGAGGTGTGTTACGCGTTCGGCGTGGTGGTGACGACAGCGGTGAGCGCGCTCAGAGCAGAGGCGGACACGAAGGAAAAGGTACGAGAGACGGTCAGTCTGAGCGTGTTCGCCTCATTCATCTGTGGATCCATCTGTGCTTTGGGATTACAGGCGTTATACGGTCCCATATGTAAGATCATGGTCGTGCCGCAGGAAGTGGACGCGTTGTTGCGCACGTACACCATCGCGCGCTGTGTCGGTTTGCCGCTGTTTAGCGCCGCAAACGCGCTTGAGGGGGCGTTCCTGGGAAGCAAAGACGCGATCATGCCCATGATCGGTTGGCTCACGTCGGGTGCCATCACGGCGGCTTTACAGTTATTTTTCATCACGCCCAAGCTCGACCCGACGAGCGCCGTCGTGTGGGCGGGACTGGCGCTCACACTGGGACAAGCGTTCACCTTCTTCTACCTGTGGTATCTGGCGCACGCTCGAGGGACGTATTCGTTACGGAGCGTGTTCAGGAACGCAAAAGCCGACGGTGGCGTGTTCGTGAGAGTGTATAAACGCTTGAAAGGCCAGCGCATCACGAGTGAGTTTGGCTGGCTCATCATCAACGCGTGCGCGCGCATGTCGACGTACCTCATCATCACGTCGTGCGCCACTAATATCGGCATCGTTCAAGCGGCGGTCAATAAAACGTTGCTAGATCTTTACGTATTCTGTGGCCTGTGCGCTGAGCCGATCTTCACGGTCGGGAATGTGCTGTTACCGCGAGTTCGTCACATCGGCGACGAGCTCGTCGCCAGTCGCCGAGCGCTCTTTTACATTGCTATTCTCATGGGTTCGACCGTCGTGGCCACGGCGTATTACATCTGCGGGACGTCTACGCTCTCCGCGGACCCGAACGTGCGAGTGTACCTGGACAGTCTCAAACCCGTGGTCGCGTCCACGACAGGCTTGGCGTGCGTGTCCTACGCGCTCGACGGGTGCGTCATCGGGACCGGAAATGCCAAATTCGTCGCCACGATGCAAATCGTCAACACCGCCTTCTTTGTCCTCTTATTCTGCAGCTTAAAGCTGACGTTCGGCGCCGCCATCACGCTTCAGCATCTCTGGACGTCACTGTTCGTGTTCCAGGTGCTTCGTTTCGTCGAGCACGCGTGGAAGCTCGTTCAAGACGAGCGCGCGTTCGGCCGGCGCGTCTCCGCCGTCGCCGCGTGATTCCATCGCGCCGTCGTCCACGCGTCCGAACGCACCAACGACGATCCCGCACACAAAATTATTTCTTGCATCACGTATTATTCGCGAGCGACTCCATCCACGCTCCATGTTGTATTTCTCGCACGCAAAATAATGTATTTCATGTCTCCTCACACGGTGCCTCGTCCCGATGCGGCTCGACGCACTCTCCACCGCGCGTCTCGCCTCCCCGCGCGCGTCCTCCTCGTCGTCTCCACGACGCGTCGTCGGTCGACGCGCGCTCGGTCTCACGACGCTCGCCGCCTCGAACGCGCCCGGGAACGCGTTCGCCAAATTCGTGTCGGAAAGGTTCAACAATAAATCGCCGTCGCCGTCGCCATCGCCGTCGCCGCGCGCGCGTCTCGGTCCGACGAACGAGATCATCGACGTCGTCGAGGGCATCGCGCGTAAACGTTTGGGCGGCACGGACATCGTCGTGTCGGAGATGGCGTTGGGAACGCAACGGTGGGGCGGCGCCGACGCCAACTCTCCGGACGCCGCGGCGTGCGAAGAGTTGATGAATCGTGCGATATTGGAGCGAGGCGTCAATCTCATCGACACCGCGGAGCAATATCCGATTCCGAGCGATCGCGCGCGGCCGGAAGGGACGACGGAGAGGATCATAGGGGAGTGGTTAGCGAAGGACGCGCGTCGAAGGGAAAAGGTTGTCTTGGCGACAAAGATCACGGGCGGCGCCAACGTGACGAAACGAAACATCAAGAGGGATCTGGAGGGGTCTCTGCGAAGGTTCAAGACGGATTACATCGACGTGTACACGCTGCATTGGCCGGCGAGGTACACGCCGCAATCGAATTGGGGACAGAGTTTGGAATACGATTACGCGACTGAAAACGACTCGTATTACAGAGGGGCGGCGAGCTTTGAAGAAATCGCCGAGGCGATGGGCGAATTGATCGCGGAAGGGAAATTGCGTGGGTGGGGCAGTTGTAACGATAACGCGTTCGGGTTGACGGGAATGGCGTACGCCGCGCGAGCCGTCGGCGCGCCGCCGCCGTGCGTCATGCAGGGCGACTTTTCGCTCATCAACCGAAGGAGCCTGGAAAACGGTTTAGCCGAGGCGAGCAGTCCCATTCACGAGAACGCCGGTTGGATGGCGTACAACGTACTCGCGGGAGGTGTCCTCACGGGTAAGTATCGACGAGTTCTGGCCGCCGTGGATAACGTCCGCGACCAAGAGTTGGCGGAGGAACTCATGGCCAACCCGAGAGGTCGCATGGATGACTACTCGTGGGGCAGAACGCTGTACAGATACCGCACCGCGCCGGCGCTTCGCGCCGTCGACGCCTACGCCGCCATCGCGGAAGAGGCCGGAATATCGCTCACCGAACTCGCCCTTCGATGGTGTCGAGAAAAGAGATTCATGACGACGGCGCTCGTCGGCCACACGTCGCCTTCGCAACTCGACGAGACGCTCGATTGCTTCGACGCGTCTCTCCCGCCTCTCGGCGATGACATCACGCGCGCCATCGACGTCGTGCACATGCGCAATCGATTACCGATATTTTCGAGCGAACGATACCGCGCCGAGTGGGGCGGGCGCGGCGAAATCGGCGAACGCGTCCCGTAGTCGCTCGCGCCGCGCTTTATTCATATTCACGCGTGCGCGCCTGCGTGCGCTCCTCTTCATCGCAGCTCCCGCACACGACGACGTCGCGCGTGTCATGCGCGCCGCGGTTTCGTCTCCGCGTCGACACATCTCCGGACGACGCGAAGACGCGTCCACGCGCGCGCGCGCGTCCACGACGACCCCTCGAGCGTTCGGTCGAACGCTGCGCGCGCTCTTCCGAGGCATGGGCGGTGCGTCGTCATCCGCGACCGGCGTCGGCTCGAAACTTCCCGGTGAGACGTTCGATCGATGCGTGTACCTGGATTATAACGCCACGACGCCCATCTGGCCCGAGGTGGCGAGCGCGATGGCGCCGTTTTTG
>Ga0066861_10000745_pt1 | contig 10679 bp, 10 predicted proteins | sample ETN02SmetaG_3_FD_66434 | JGI IMG/M metagenome (GOLD analysis project Ga0066861, IMG submission 66434) | Marine microbial and viral communities from oxygen minimum zone, Eastern Pacific Ocean - ETNP2014F10-02SV257 | ecosystem: Environmental > Aquatic > Marine > Oceanic ... | reverse complement strand
GTTGGGAAGTCCACAGTTACCTCTCTCTTAGGAATAGCTTTTGATGAGCTCGGAAAAAAAGTTGGGATTCTAGATTCAGATATATGGGGTTATTCTGTTCCTAAAATATTGGGAGCTAAATTTCCACCAATCCCTTTTAACGAGAGAATTTTTCCTTCGAAAATAAACAACTTAAGTGTTATATCAATGGAGTATTTTGTTAAACAAGATGAAGCAGTTATTTGGAGAGGTCCAATGCTTCATAAAGCTATTGAACAATTTTTGTTTGAAGTTTTATGGCAAGATGTTGATATTTTATTAATAGATATGCCTCCCGGAACGGGAGACGTTTCGATTTCTCTATCCCAATTTCTAAAATACTTTGAAAACATAGTAGTGACCACACCTCAAACTAATGCAACAATAGTTGCAGAACGATCTGGAATTATGTCAAAGAAAGTTAATGCAAGCATTATTGGTGTAATAGAAAATATGTCTTATATGGAAGTTGAAGGAAAGAAGCTTTACCCTTTTGGTAAAGATGGAGGTCAAGATTTATCAAAAAAATTAGATGTACCAATTCTTGGAGCCCTACCTTTACTGGAAGATATAACAGTAGCCTCCGAAGGAAGTGATTTATTTGCTTTCAGAAAAAATCCACAATTTAACAATATTGTAGAAATTGCAAAAGAGATCTTAAAATTTCAACCAAAGAAGAAACCAATAGATTTAAAGATTAACTAAGTAAGTCATTATTGAGATAATTCCCATAGCAAAACAATAAATCGAAAATACATTCAGCTTTGAATTTACAGTTAAATTTATTAGAACTCTAATAGCTACTAAACCTGACACAAATGCAGCAATACTTGGTATTAGTAATGTATTACTTATTGGCTCTGAGCTTTGAATGAAAGTCAGCAACCAAGCCCCAAAAATTGTCGGTAAGCCAAGCAATAGGGAGAAAAATATAGCTTCAGTCTTTTTTAATTTAAGATACAAGGCAGTGCTAAGTGTAATACCTGATCTAGATACTCCGGGGAATAACGCCAGTGCCTGCGCAAGCCCTATAATGAATGCTTCTCTCAATGAAAGGTCAAGAATATTTTTACTGCCCTCTTCTAACTTGTCAGCAAAATATAAAACACTAGCAATGAAAATATAAGCAGTAGAAGTTATTAATAAAATATCACTGCTTTCATCAATAAGGTTGCTAATTGGCAAAAATAATCCAAAAGCTGCTGCTGGAAGTACACCAATAAGTAAAAGTTTAAAGATTTGAATAAAGGATTTTCGATTTTTAAAAATAGAGATTATATCTTTGATATAAAAAATTAATATTGAAAAAAACGTCCCTAAGTGGAGAAACGCAATTTCATATGTGTTGAAATTGTTTCCTTTGAATAGCTCAGAAAGAACAACTAAATGGCCGCTTGAGGAAATTGGTAAAAATTCTGTTATTCCCTGTATAATTCCAAAAAAAATATCAATCATATCTAACTAATCGTCGAAAAATGCCACCCATGACATGCTGTACATAAGTATATTCTAAATTTTTTACCGTATTCTTCTTCTACAAACAATCTTTCTTTTCTTGCTTCATTTTCAGATGAAAATCTTCTCTTTTTTGAGCATTCAAGTGTGTTGTTCATACACTTATAACAATAAATTTGTAAATTGTATAAACGAGCTATATCTTATTTATTTTTTATCAATTAAACTCAAATAAATGAATTTTTTAATAATAATCCTAAGTTATTTTCTTGGTTCCGTAAATTTTGCTTATATTACAGCAAGGATAAAAGGCATTGATATTTCTTCTTCAGGCAGCGGAAATCCTGGAACCTCTAATGTTTTAAGGACTTTAGGAAAGGGGTCTGCTGCAATTGTATTAATTGGAGATTTACTAAAAGGTGCGATACCAGTTATATTTTTCTCTGAAGATCAATACTTTCTCCTTTATGGAGTCGCTGCAGTTTTAGGTCATATTTATCCGGTATTTTATAAATTTAAAGGTGGAAAAGGAGTAGCAACTTATTTAGGGGTTTACATAGCAATTGTTTTACAGAATCCATACAATTCAGAAATTTTAAATTCGGTATTATTTCAGTTACTTAATATACCCGCAATTGCTCTCTTTTATTTTTTATTATTTAAAGTTACTCGTGTGTCTGCGATAGCAAGTTTATCAACAGTTGCTCTAACCGCAGGATTACTAATATTTGCCAATAATGAATTTTCTAATAACTTAATTCTTGCTTTTGTCTTTATTTTAATTTTGCTAAAACACTCGGAAAATATAAAAAGACTTCTTGAGGGTAAAGAAAATAAATTCTAAAAACTGAAAATTTTTTAAAACTCAGTTATTATTAAAGCAACAGTTACGGGGCAGGGCAATGAGTTCTACACTAGTTTTAATAGCATTAATGTTATCGCTATCTATAGCGGTTGTTTTCCCTGAGCTTCAATATTCAAAAACTAATAAAAAAGCTTCTAGTGAGTATCAGTTCATGGTTGATAAGCAAAGAAAAGGGTTTGTAATTTTAGGATTAATCGCTGTTGTTAGTTTTTTTACAGCACTTCAGACTTTGTCAGTTGCAATATTTTCTTTGCACTTAGTTGTTGATATTATATTTGGTATCTACGCTTACACAGCTTTTCAAGTTAGGTCATCCTCAATTCAAAGAATCAACTTTAATTACTCAGATGAACTTCCATCTGAAGATGAAAATATTGAATACTTAAGACAAGCTGTTTAATTGTCTGAGTTAGAGTCTAATTTAAATAATTTATCATCAACATTTGATAAATTAAATGATATTCGTGAACAATCTTTATCAATTTCAAGAGAGATTGTTAGGGAATGTTCCAAAAGTATTAGAAATGTTCACAGAAATGATCTTGTAAGCGCTAAAGAACATATAGAAAGCGCTCAAAATAAAATAGAAAACTTAAAAAACATTTGCAGTGACATTTCAGAGATAAGTTACGCAGGATACGTTCTTGATGCTGAAAGGGAATTTGTAGAAGCTGTCTTATTTTATACTTTTGAAATCAGTGGGCATATAGAACCATACAAAAAATTCAATGTACACCCTTCAAGCTACATACAGGGGATAGGAGACACTATTGGTGAATGGAGACGCAAAGCACTTGATCATTTAAGGAATCTCGATATTCAAAAAGCAGAAAATTACTTAGAAATTATGGAAGAGGGAATGGGAATACTCAATGAATTAGATTATCCAGATGCACTCACTGGTGGGCTAAGGCGCTATGCAGACAATGCAAGATCAATTATTGAGAGAACAAGATCTGATATAACTAATGCATTTATTAATGAATCATTAAGAAAAGATATAACTAAAATTAAAAAAAATGAAATATAAATACATTACAGGCGAAGTCTTAAGTATTTCAAACCCAGAGCGGTGGTCATCACTAGATAATCTTCTTGAATGGTGGCCAGAAACTTTCGTATCTGGCAGTCAAAATGATTATGGAATGAAATTATTTCCAAGATTGGAAGAATCTAAAGTAGTTTCAAATTATAAATTTGAATCTAGATTTCAAGGTGGGCCAGGACTGGTTCATGGGGGTATTTTGTCTGCTGCCCTTGATGACATAATGGGATACGCATGTGTAATACACGATAGGTCTTGCGTTACTGCTAAGTTAGAAATTAATTACATAACACCGGTCCCTGTTGAAGAAGAATTCCTACTAGAGGCATGGGTATCTAAAATCGAAGGAAAAAAATTATACCTTGAGTCAGCAATCTCTAGTGGAGAAAATATTCATATAGAAGGAAGTGGATTATTTATTGACCTTGGCAACTATCCAGGCCAACTATATGATCAAAACAAAAATTATCCGTAATCTATATCTTTGATGTCAAAAAATGACTCATTGATTGAATACTAATCATTGGATTTACGCCAGAGCAACGTGGAAAAGTTGAAGCATCAACTATGTAGACATTATCTAAACCATGTACTTTACCATTAAGATCTACAACTCCTTGGTTAGGGTCTGGATTAATTCTTGCTGTCCCCATTTGATGAGCTGATCCAAGAAGCATTCTAAATGGTTCATTTTTTATCGCTCTTATCTTTTCAATAAAGTCTTCAATATTTTGATTTGAAGACTTTTTCCAGTGCATTGTTGGTGATGCAGCGACCATAATTTCTTCAGCACCTGCTGAATAGTTAGCTCTGACGAGATTTTCCACTCCGTGTAATAAGTTTGCATGATCAAAGTCGTTTAAATTATAATTCCACAAATGTTGTGGATTTTTGTTTACTATTGAACCTGAGCTTGTATCTGAGGTTAAAACAATTCCACCTGCCCAATAATTATAACTTTTTACAAAATCCTGGAAATTATCCTGATTATTTGGAAAAAATGGAAAGAATAAACTTGGGTGCATTGGTAATCCTTCAAGTAGGTATCCATAGTTATCTTTCATAAATAAATTATCATCCGAATATATTCCTTGCATTGTTCCAGCCCAAGGTTTTTGTTCTTCAGAAAATTTACCCGCAACGCCAGAAACAGGATGAAGTTTTAGGTGCTGCCCAAGATGTTTATTTTTATAACCACTATTTAATAAAATTTTTGGAGTATTAAGAGATCCAGCTGCCAGAACGACTTTATCAACAGCTATTTGTTGAATATCTCCGTCTTTTTCAACGTTTATATGCGTTGCCCTACCATTAGAGATTGTAAGCTGTTGAACTGATGTGTTGCTGTAAATATTCTTACTATTGAATTTGTCTTCTGAAAACCAAGTTCTATATGATGAATTAATACTTTCATCTGAATGTCCAAACGTACTAAATCCATTTTCAAGGCATTCATCATTACTTGTATTTCGGGGAATAATCTTATAACTTACATTATTCTTTTCCAGTCCCTTAGCTAGCATTATTTCTTTTTTAGGAATTTTATTGTTTGCTTCTGAGACATTAAGTTGTTTACATACATAGTCCGTACTATTTTTAAAATCACTTGAATTGAAATAGTTATTTTGGCCCGTAAGCGAATCCCACTCCTTTAATATATTTTCAGGAGTTCTGAGTGAAGTAGTCCAATTTATACTTGTTCCTCCTCCGATACCTGAACCAGCTAATAACAAAACTTTATATCCTCTTGTTTGTTGCATTGCATAAGTTTCATAAAAATTGTGATAGCCAAAGGTTTCATTATTTGTTTCTCCATTTGCGTAGTTACCTTTTTCGAATATTCCCACTTCGTACTTTTCATTTAATAACTTAGCTGCAACACCACCACCAGAACCACTACCTATGATCGCAACTTCAACACTTTTAGGCACCTCAGTTACTTTTTTTTCTATTTTTGCATTCCTATGTATTGGGTAATCAAAATACTTATAAACAGACCCTTCTCCATTAAGCGACCTTGCAGTACTTAAACCAAATAATGCAGTAATTCCAGAGCCCAGCTTTCTAAATATTGAAATATTAGAACTTTGTAGGTTTTTTATATATTTGGGGATATCCCTATCCTTAACAAATATTTTTCTTAAGGTAAAAGAAAATATAAAAAAGAAACCTTTTAATTGAGTTATTTCAGATTTATCGGGATAATTTTTTAAAATAAAATTAAAGTATTCTTCAGAATTCTCTATTTCACTGTGATTGAAGTCTGGATATAAACTTCTAAAAATTGCCTTAAATGATTTAGAAATTCTCTTATCCATATCTATATTCTACAGCCTGTAACCAAGCGGAGTTTGAATTTTGACAGTTTTGGCAGTCGTTAAGCCCTTTTGAAACGGCAGATTTGCAGTAATTACTGAATTATAATTTTATTATGCCTGATAGAGACAATACTTATTCAACGAACCAAATAAGAAAGATATCACAGTGTCATAGTTCTTTTGGAAAAAGGACAAGGCTTGCAAGTCCAAAACTAGACAGATGGAAAGATTTAAATAAAGCAATTATTGATTGGATCAATAATGACGCTCTAGAGGAAACGTCTATTAAAGTTGCTGAAGAAAATAACTTCCAATTTTATGACACAATACAAAAAAGAATCCTTTCCGATTTATTTTCAAGATTCAGAACAATTTACCCAAAAAGAAATTCTATTTTTAATCATGAGTATTTAGTTAAGGAAGCTGTAAGGGAAATAAACGGGGAAGAGTATGGATTAACAACTCACTTTTCTTACGAGTTTGAAGATAATAATCACTTCGAATACATTAAATTAAAAACTGCTCATGACCCAGAGCCAGATTTAATAGACAAAGCTATCATCACAAAGTTAAAAACTGACAATGAAGGATTTTATACTGCCGCTATCGAATTAGATGATTTAGTAGAGATCGAGTCAGTAGAAAACCCCGACGAAATTATTGATGAATATTTCAATATTTTGGAAGAGTATTTAGAAGGTAGAAAAAAGCGAACTCCTGGAAAACAGTGTGATTATTGTGATCAAGCATCTAGATGTGGCCAGTTTCCATTAATTAATGCAGATAAAATAACTAATCGAATAAGAGAGGTAAAAATATCAAAAACAAATCTAGTAAAACTTTCTAATTGCGAGAGAAGAACAGCATGGAATGTTCAGTATGGCCTACCAAGAGAAGATTACATTGAATACGAATCTGAATCGACAGCTACAAAGTTTCACCAATTTTCACAAAAATTATTAGTTAATAATGATAATTATTCTGATAAAGAAAATATAGAAAGTTTCAATAAGTTAACTAATGAGGAAGATGAATTAACTCGCGAACAACTTTTTCTTAAATATCAACAGTTAGTTTCGCAACTAAATAACTACGATGACTTAAAAATAAAAGAGGCAGAGTATATTCTTGGTTTCACTTGTATTGCTGACGGCAAAGGTATTAGAGATGGGAAAGTTGTAGATCAGAAAGTTGCAACAATATTTACCGGAAAATCTGACTTAGCTGGAAGACTAGGAGACATACCTATAATAATAGAACTCAAGACACGCCCAGAGATACCAGAGGACTCGATAGAAGCGCAACTATATGCATTAGGTGCTTCAAAACTAATGAGATCTGAAAAAGAAATTATTGTTTTACATATTTATGTTTCAGACAACAATGCTTCTATAAAGGAAAGAAGATTTGGGGTTAGTGAGCTTGAGTCAGCACAGGCAAAATTTGAGGATATTTCTAAAAAACCTGCGTCATGGATACCTTTTGATGCACTAAGTCCTAAACATAGTGTCGGTGAGTGGTGTGAATTTTGTGAGTTTAAAAATACATGCGTAGAATTTAGATAATTCCATCTTTAGACACAGTTAAATATATAATTATTCTGATGGATCTTTCAAAAACACATATTGAATTAGTAGAACGAGTTTATAAAACTCTTGAATCAAACATTGAAATATTTAGGGCCCGAAAAGACAATTCGCTAACTTTAGCCGAAAAAGTTTTGTATGGTCATGCTAGAGATGCTTCCAATATTTCATTAGATAGAGGAATAGATTTTGGTGATTTTTTACCTGATAGAGTAGCAATGCAGGACGCAACTGCTCAAATGGCATTACTTCAATTTATGCAAGCTGAACTTCCTGAAACAGCAGTACCTACTACCGTTCACTGTGATCACTTAATCCAAGCATATGAAGGTGCAAATAGTGATTTGCAAGTTGCTAATAAAACACATAAAGAGGTTTTTGATTTTTTAAGAACTGCATCTGATAAATTCAATATAGGTTTTTGGGGCCCTGGTGCAGGCATTATTCATCAAGTTGTTCTTGAGCAGTATGCATTCCCTGGAGGAATGATGATAGGTACAGACAGTCATACACCAAATGCTGGTGGATTAGGCATGGTTGCAATTGGTGTTGGTGGAGCAGACGCAGTTGATGTAATGGCTGGTATGCCTTTTAATACTAAAATTCCAAAACTTATTGGTGTTAAACTTACAGGAACTTTAAGTGGCTGGACCGCACCAAAAGATATTATTTTGAAAGTTGCAGAAATTTTAACTGTTAAAGGTGGAACAAATGCAATAGTTGAATATTTTGGGGAAGGTACAGAATCTATCTCTACAACAGGAAAAGCAACTATAACTAATATGGGTGCTGAAATAGGCGCTACATGCTCTATATTTCCTTTTGATGTAAAAGGAGAAGAATATCTTGAGGCTACAGGTAGAGGTGATATAGCATCTTTAGCTAAGGAAAACATGCACCTACTTACTGCAGATGGTGATGTCATAAACAATCCAGAGAATTACTTTGATCAAGTTATAGAAATTGATTTAGACAGTCTTGAACCTCACATTGTGGGTCCGCATACACCTGACTTAGCTCGTCCAGTGTCAAAGCTAAAAGAAGATGCGTTAGAAAATAGTTACCCTATAGCAATTTCCAATGCACTCATTGGTTCATGCACAAATTCATCCTATGAAGATATTGGAAGAGCAGCTTTTATTGCAAGGGAAGCAGCAAAGAAAGGATTAAAATCAAAAGTTCCTCTTATGGTCACTCCTGGTTCTGAAATTACTAGAGCAACTATTGAAAGAGATGGATACTTAAAGGATCTTGAAGCAATAGGCGCAACAGTACTTGCAAATGCATGTGGTCCATGTATTGGACAATGGAAGAGAGATGATATTCAAGACGGAGAATCTAATACTATCGTTTCTTCTTATAATAGAAATTTTCCTGCCAGGAATGATGGCAATAAAGAAACGTTATCGTTTATTGGTTCTCCGGAAACTGTAATCGGTTTAGCTTTAGGTGGAACACTCGAATTTGATTTTCTAAACGATACCCTAATAAACGAAGATGGCGAAGAAGTTAAGCTCTCACCTCCTACTGCGGAAGAGTTGCCCTCAGAAGGCTTTGAAAGCACACTTGAGGGATTTATTCAACCAAAAGAAGATAGCGAAGTTGAAGTTGTTATAAGTCCAGATTCAGAGAGATTACAAGCTTTAACCCCTTTTGATGCATTTGATGCAAATAATTATTTGGATATGACAGTCATTATGAAAGCAGTAGGGAAGTGTACAACAGATCATATTTCACCAGCTGGTAAATGGCTAAGATTTCGGGGTCACTTAGAAAATATTTCTCAAAACTTATTTATAGGTGTGAACAATGCTTTTACAGAAGACTCTGGTACAGGTATTAATATCCTAAACAATGAAGTTATGACTTTGCCAGATCTTGCTAAAACGTATCATGAAAAGAATATAAACTGGATTGCAATTGGAGATGAAAACTATGGAGAAGGCTCATCTAGAGAACATGCTGCTATGGAGCCAAGATTTAGGGGATGTAAAGTAGTTTTAGTTAAAAGCTTTGCACGAATTCATGAAGCTAATTTGAAAAAGCAAGGAATTTTACCGCTGACTTTCGCTGATAAAGCAGACTATGAAAAAATAGAACAATCTGATAAATTAAGTATTAAAAATCTGGAAAATCTTAGTCCAGGAAGCAAAGTTACAGTTTCATTACATAAAGAGGACGGTACATTATCAGATATTGAAACTAAGCATTCTTTATCAGACGAACAAATAAGTTGGTTTAAAAGTGGATCTGCTTTAAATTACATCAAATTAAATTAATGGAAGATTTTTCAGAAAAGATACAATCTTTACGAAATGAATACAGTGATTTAGATTTAACCGTTGATGACTTAAATCAAAATCCAATATCACAATTTACAAAATGGCTTGATGAAGCAATTGAAACAAAAATCTATGAGCCAAATGCTATGGTCTTAGCAACAGTAGATGAAAATGCACCTAGGTCAAGATTTGTATTATTTAAAAATATTGTGGATGATAACTTAATCTTTCATACTCATTATGAAAGCCCTAAAGCAAAAGAGATATTTACTAACCCTAATGTATCTGGTATTTTCTATTGGGCTGAAATTCATAGACAAATTAGATTTCAAGGTAAAGCAAAAAAAGCAAATGTACAAATATCTGATGAGTATTTTAAAACTAGACCAAGAGGTGGTCAATTAAGCGCTTGGGCTTCTGCACAGAGTAATATTATCTCTTCTAGAAAAGATGTTACTGATAAAATTGAAGAACTTGAAAAAGAGTATGAAGATAAAGAAATACCAAGACCAGATTTTTGGGGTGGTTTTTCTATCGAAGTAGACTACTGGGAGTTTTGGCAAGGAAGAAGAAACAGAACACATGACAGGTTTAGTTACAAAGAAGAAAATGCCTCTTGGAAAATTGAAAGGATGTCTCCATAATGCGACCAATTAAAGTTACTAAAAATTTTATCAACTCTGCAGAGAACTCCGTTTTGTATGAATCTGGTAATACAAAGGTACTAGTTACAGTTTCTGTTTCTACCAGATTGCCAGATTGGCTATTAAATTCTGATAAAGGATGGGTAACAGCAGAATACAATATGTTGCCGGGCTCTTCTGGAAATAGAATATCAAGAAAATCTTTTGAATCTGGAAGGTCTAAAGAAATTTCAAGATTAATTGGAAGATCTTTGAGAGCTGTATGTAATTTAGGTATCATAAACGGCTACTCATTTACTGTAGATTGTGATGTATTGGAAGCTGATGGTGGTACAAGAACCGCTTCAATTAACGGTGCTTGGATAGCATTAAATGATACATTTGAAAAAATGATTCAAGAAAAAAAATTAATTCAGAATCCGCTCACAAGTAAAGTTGGTGCTATTTCAGTTGGGATTGTTAAGGG
>Ga0066861_10000727_pt1 | contig 10776 bp, 8 predicted proteins | sample ETN02SmetaG_3_FD_66434 | JGI IMG/M metagenome (GOLD analysis project Ga0066861, IMG submission 66434) | Marine microbial and viral communities from oxygen minimum zone, Eastern Pacific Ocean - ETNP2014F10-02SV257 | ecosystem: Environmental > Aquatic > Marine > Oceanic ... | reverse complement strand
GATCACACGTTTGAGTTAGGTACCCCTGATTTGAAGGAGATGGTCGATTTTATCTGCGTTCCTCATTACTGTCGAGCAGAGGAAGCTGAGCACCACTTCTCCGGCGAATTAAAAACGCGTCATGAAGAACTTTAAACAGACTTGTTTTAAATACATACTCGTACAATACTCATCAATGATTTGTTGTTCCTCTTCAAAATTTTCACACATACACACACACACACACACACACACACACACACAACTTGCGCGCACAACAAAATAATATGTATCTTTTGTCGTCGGCTCTTTTAACTCCCGGCGTTGGTTTTGTTCCTCATAATAACCATCTTCATCGTCGTATCGGTCGCATCAATCGATGCCATGCAAAAGCAGGAGCAACACTGATAATATCAAATGTTTCTTCTTCAACAAAAGTGGAGGAGGCCGTTAGGGGAAATGTGTTCATAGAAAAAGCTCTCGTCGAGTGCGCTGAGAATGTTCCAGAGATTACCTGGTCGAGCGAGCAAGTCAAAGAAGAACTTGGAAAGGACATATCTCGCGTTTTCATAGCCGTCGAAGAAGAAGAAGAAGAAGAAGAAGAAGAAGAAGAAGAAGAAGAAGAGGAAATCATAAAGCAACTTTCAAACAAAAAAGTGCTCGGGTTTATCGTCTGTTGGTTCGTCGCCGGAGAGACACAGATTTTAGAACTCGCAGTGAGAAGCGATCAGAGAAGGAAAGGTATCGCACGACAGCTTCTCGATGCAGTCGTAAAAGCTGCTCCTGGAAACGAGTTGCATTTGGAAGTTTCCGAGAGCAATGAAGCAGCGATAGCTTTGTACGAAAAGTACGGCTTTGTTTCTCCTTCACCGAAAATGGTTCGAAAAAAGTATTACAAAGATGGTTCGGGCGCCGTTTTAATGTCCATGAATAGTAATAGCAGTAGGAGCAGTGGCGATAGTGATAGTAGCGATACACAAAAAGAAGGAAAAGAAGAAGAAGTGGTTTCAACTCGCGAGCTCGTGAGACTTTTAGCCGGTTTACCCGAAGAGCTCGCTAAAATTCCCGCGCCGTTAGATCCGAACGATAGAAGTGACGTCGATGGAGATTCGTCGACAGAGTATTTGAAAACGGAAGCACCAAAACGCGAAATCCCTTTTGAACGTAACCGCGGTGGGAATGACTTCTCTTATCGACGTTCTAAAAGACGCAATAGTCTTCTAGATGGATAATCAACGCATACAATGTATAATTATAAGTTTTCTAGGCCGCTCAATAGCTTTTCTAATTCTTTCGGATCCATCTGTGGCGACTTTGCAACTTCAGGTGGTGGCATACTCGCACTTTGCGCTTGAAGATGAGAATGAGATGAAACCGGATCAAGGTGCTCGTGGGAGACATCGGGAGGCGGAGACGCAGAATGCATAATGCGTGTTGTGCTTTGTAAAGACAGAGATCCCTCGATGCTCATCAAATCACCAATAAACGTTTCTGGATTTAAAATACTCGTACCGCCGATGAATACGTCGCGGTCGAGCTCCTCACTCAGATGAAATCCTTCCCGAATCTCGCCACGAGTTACGCCTCCTAAGACAAAGATTATAATACGTTTCTTCTTCGTCTTTCTTTTCGATTCCAATTCGTCTTCTACGAAAGAATCTGGCGTTCCCGTTCGACTTGGAATGTCAGGAATTGCCGAACCGTTTCGAGCGTGCAACGCCCATCTTCCTAATTTTGCTTGGGGCCTGGTTGAAAGATTCGAGCCCGAACTTTTCGACCCGTCATCATCAACGCAATTGTTAGTGCCATATTGGGAAGTTTTTTCACCGTCGCCATTCTTGCTTTTTCCTTCGTTCGTAAATGAAGATAAAACAGAACAAGACGGGAAACCGTCTAGCGAAAGCGCATTACCGTCCAATTCTCGCACCATTGCCGCGACTCTCGGAATGAATCGGTCAAAGCTTGCGTTTGACGGGTTACTCGATGTCGCTTTCAATCTTTCATCTACTCGAGGTCTGTTCATCCGCGTGCTCTTCGAAGTTGTTGCATCCGTTTTCCGAATCTTTGCTCCGAGCTGTTCCAATTTTAAGACGGTGTCGATATCTTTCTGCGTTAAACCGCTTGCTCGAATCCATTTTAGTGCTTCTTGCTCATCAATCTTCTCTGGGTGCGTTGCAGCGTAAATCATCAATAATCTCAGCTTTTCTACCGCCGGTAGAGTTTGTTCAATCGTAATCGTCGATGCTGCATTGCTTCCTCCCTCGTCCAAGTTGTCTGATACATTTGAAGGAGGACTGGACAATAGTTGAATTATGTCTTTCGAAGTCGCCTCCCCAAAAGCAACCATTTGTTCCATTCTCCCTACTGAAGCTAAGTCGCAAACATTCAACACGTGGTTGAGCTCAGCGGCTATTGAGGTATGGATACTAAGTTTCGCTCGTCTGGCTAAAGTTTCCGGCAACGCTTGTACCATTCTCTTGATGTCTGAATTCGAGGTGTTCTTCTGGCTCGCTTCATTTTCAATCCGTCCTTTTTCGAACAAATCTCCCATTACCTTTGCAACGTGAGCGTGTCGCAACTCTACATATAATGCATCTTTTTCATCCAGTTTCGCTATTTTCTCTTCGACTCCTTTGTTTGTATTTATCGAGTACGTGTACACAGAATTTGGCACGTTCAAGAGATCGTGAATGATTGCTTCGTACGTCCATTCGTGAATAATTGGAGCAACATAGTCGAACGATCGATCTAATACCAACACTTCGCACGTAGATGTATCTCCACTTTTGCCTAAATTCGAACTCACAGATCCATTAGTTTTCTTGGTCTCTTCATCCAGTGATTTTTTCTCTCGCATTTTCGAAAGCAAATACTCCGTCTGTCTCGCTACCGCTTCGCACGCGTTTCTCCCGATAATTTCCCCGTCCTCGTTCATGACTCCTTTTTTATAGCGAATGTTTGCGTTCAACTCTCCAATTGTCGACAGCATTGTTGATAAGCGCGTCGAACACGCGTCCACACACTCGCCTAAAGTTCTACCACGTTCGCCAAATAACGCGGGTAACGCACCGGCGTAATCGACCGAAAAGGACCTCGAATCGTTCACTTGAAATTCCGCGTACACTTCTTTGCACGTTTTCAAATGTCTAATGAGGTTTGTATTCTGTTTTAAACGTTGAAGCGTTTCTCTTTGAGCTGGGGAGGAAAAGAATACATGCGCCGCGCGATACGGCTTCGTTGGTTTCTTCTTTGACTCTTTCTTTTTGTTGTTGTGTTCATTGTTGTTCTTTTTGTTCCCACCACCAAAGAGTGTCAGTTTCTTCTTCTTCTTCTTCTTTTCCTTTTCGTTGTTATTGACTTCTTCTTCATCGTTATTTGTTTCGCTCACGTCCCAGTCTTTAATCAACGCTTTTACTGCTTTCTCGTTTGTTGGAGAAATGAAATATATCGCTTCCCTCTCTGCTTGCGGTTCACGAGATTTGAGAATAGACTCGACGCTGGTGATGGACCGTTCAGCCATTAAGTCTGCCATCCCTACCGCGGAAGAGACGACTTTGGTCGTCACATCGTCTAAAATTAAAACTCTCCACTCTAACGTTGACGATGGTGAAAATCCTTCTTCTTCTTCTTCTTCCTCGTTGAAACTGTTAAACATGCCGAGCACGTCATCCAAAATCCTCTCTCTCAAGTGTTTTCGAATGGCAACCGCATCGCTATTATTGCTCTTTGGTATGCTCATTTCTCTTCTATATTCTATACCGCTGTCAAGAAAATCTCTCGTTTCTGCCTAATCCTTCCTGAACTACACTACGTTCCGTATGTATAATGCGTTGCACGTACACCAGAGCGCCGAGCTTCTTAAAGAAGAAGATACCTAAATAAGATACCTCTTCTTTGTTCTCTTTTTGTATTTTTGCGCTTTTTTTTCTCCTTTGTCAAACTTGTCAAAGTCGTCAAAGTCGTCAAAGTCGTCGTCGTCGGTTCGTTTTTCACACGGCACGCACGAAAAACGAAAACGAAAACGAAAATTTTTGACACACGCACGCACAGGACTTCCTCAAACGCACACACGCACACACAAGACACACAGACACACAGAGAAAACAAAACGGCTCAAAAACACGCACTTGATTAACCATAATTCATCGTCTCTGATAGTCTCCCGTCTGCGAAACAGACGCACACAGACACGCAGACAGACAGAGAGAGAGAGAGGAAGCGCACTTTTTGTGAGATTGCGCTCGTCTTGTCCTCGTGGTGGTGGTGGTGGTCGTCGTCTCGAATTAGAAGTTTGACTTTTCTCGTCGTCAGGTATCGTCGTTCACGTTACGAGATTATTAGAGAGAAGGAGATACATCAAAAGGCAGAGATACTTCTTAATAGCTCGACGCGAAAATGCCCATCCCGCGATCGCTCGCGGCGAAGAAGAAACGTCGACCGGGTTCGGTAAAGAAACCGACGCCGTCGTCTGCTGCGTCAACGACTGCTCAACGAGAAGAAGAAGAAGAAAAGGAGGAAGAAGAGCAGCAGCAGCAGCAACAACATCAGCAACAACAGCCTTCTTCTCCTTCCTACTCGCCAACTTCTTCTTCTCGTTCTTCGCGGTCGTTCTTCTCGTCTCCACACGCAATGAGGATGAACTCTCACGAGCATCCGCAGTTCCGACCAGCGCCTGGCTTGTTCGGAGATGACGACAACGATCTGAAAGGAGTGGGAGGAGGAGGAAGTAACAAAAGCAGCGCAGAAAAGAACAAGACAAAGTTTCGTCTCGAGACGTTGGACGATGACGACGAAGAACAAGAATACAAAAGAGAAAAACCAGCAACATCAACAACAACAGCAGCAAATGAGAGGAACGGGCACGATAGTAGTGCATCGCACAACGAGAGCGATGTGTTATCTGAAGCGACGGAAGTCCCGAGACTAAAAGCGCTCTACAATCTCGACTCGCTCGAAGATGCAAAACAACTGTCCCAAAAACTCTCGGCGTGTCGAGCATTAGTGCGAGGCAAAACGATGAAACTTTTCCGAAAGAGTTCTCCGACAGCGTCAGCTATCATGCGATGTCTGGAAAAGCTGCACCCGAGTGGAACGCTAGTCATTGATTCGGTGCATTACCGCACGCTTTATGGTGATGAAGATCGCTGGGATTCGCTGTACTCGTATATCTACGGTGGCGTGTATGGAACGATGTGGGATCCATCGAACGAGCTCATAGAGTATCCAACCTTGGAAATCTGCGACGACTGCGAAAAGCCTTACAAACCGAGGTCGCGAGGTATCTTCGTCGAGGAAAAAGAAGGCGAGAAAGATGCGAATAGTTTTAGTTTAGTCAGCAATCGTAAATTCAACACGACGCGCGGCACTGGATACAAGAAAATCGTTGAGGATAACAACAATAGCAACAACGAAGAAGAGGAAGGACAATCGTTAAGCCACGAAGATTCCACGCACATGCACGGGTATATCAAGGCGACGTGGTATAAATCGCCAAATCCAAATTGCGATGATTTGTCAAGGATTCCTCGATGTGTTTTGTCGTGCTTCGATATCGCCGAATTGCCCGAATCTTGCAGAGAAGTTGTGTTGAGAATCCTGAAGAGACCGACAAAGTATAGCCCAGACTCGAACGCTCCGGAAACCTGGCACAACATCAAAGAATGGAAGAGACCATTCTTCTTCTTTTCTGGTAACGAATACGATTTGGTTCGAAGTAAATCGGAATACGCGGCGTGGATTTTGGTTTGCGGTCCTTTTCATTGCGAAAGAATCACAATTTCCGCGCATGAACTCATCGATAGCGTCCCTGAACTCGATTCCATGGAGGATATTTTGGATTACGTGGAGAACGAAGTCCCGTTTGCGCGCGTGAACGACCAAAATGGAGAGACAATCAAAGTCTCCTCGGACGATAGGTTTCGTTCTTTTAGCTTTTGCGCAGAAACGTTCCCCTTCAAGTGTCAACTCGATGGCGCAAAACGAAAGGCACGCGGAGCCGCTCTCGAGTTTACATTTCGACGTCCAAAACCGGTGTTTGAACGCACTGATCCGTGTGCTGAACGCATGCGATACGATGGTTACGAGCCTTCGTTTTTGAGCGATTTACAAGAGATGAATGATTCGGCAATTGATAGGATGAAGTGCGATTGCGAACAAGGAGAATTATACGAAGAACTTTTGAGAGAAACGGAACGCTTGAATTTGCTGAAGCGTCCAGAACCACGGAAATTACGGTTCCCGTTAGGTGCGTGCGTACAATGTAAAATGAGCACGGGGTGGAAATCTGGCGTTGTCGTGCAACACTGGTACAAGCCAAACGCAGTTGCCGTGCGTGAGTTGGACTTGAATCCTCGCGCGCGCTTCCCGTATCAAATCCAACTGGATGGTAAAAATGGCGAAGAAGGATTGATATTTGCACCGGAAGACGTGGACGACTGCATTCGTCGGCCACAGGCTTCAAACTCTGAACCTAGACCGATGTTACGTTTCAACATCAACGACCACGTTTTAGTTCTCGTGCGGAAAGGCGTTTGGTCGAGTGGCAAAATCGTCAAGCACTGGAGTTTAGGCGAACTCGAAGGAAAAGCGAAGGTAAATAAAAAAGGCGATATTTTCAGGCTGAAGAAAGGGAGCAGCGAGCAGTACGAATCGCAGCCACACGTCATGTGGAACTGCTTGTGGAACATGTACGCGTACGAGGTTAGTTTGGATTCGGAGGACTCCGTGACAAAGTCGAAAAAATGGTTCGTCTGCAACGACTTGGACACTCAAGTGCGTTTAAAGCCTTCGTTTCGGAACAGATCGAACGGAAGGAATACAAGCAGCAGAGGTAGAAGATAAAAGTTCTAATACTATACATAGACACATATTTCGACATGTATACATCGTATACCCTGTACGTATTAACAATGACAACAACAATTAATGTTATTCGTTACTTTATTCGTAGATCCATTTTTGCAAGGCGTGTTCGTACTCGCAAACGCCTTCCGGGAACCACAAACCGATTTCGTGTTGCGCAGACTCCACGGCATCGGAGCCATGGATGACATTTCTTCCAACTTCGATGCAAAAGTCGCCTCTTAAAGATCCCGGCTCCGAGGCCAACGGATTAGTCGCACCGATGATTTTTCTGCCAGTCTTAACAACATCCTTGCCTTCCCAGACCATGCAAACGACTGGGCCAGAGCACATGTACGCGACTAATCCAGCGAAAAACGGCTTGGAGCTCAAATCCGCATAGTGCTTTTCTGCGTGTTCCTTGGTGACCATTTGCATCTTCATGGCCTTCAAGTAGAAGCCTCTTTGCTCGAATCTCTCGATAACCTTGTGGACGAGACCACGTTGGACGCCGTCCGGCTTAATCATGATGTAAGTTCGTTCCATATTTATGTATTTTGTATGTGTGCTTGTGCTTGTGTGCGTGTGAGTGACGATCGGAATGTCGCCGCCGGATATCCGAAAGTCAATCACAGCCATCAAAAAAACAACAATGAACAACCGGAAAAACAAACAAACAAAAATTCTCTCGTCAAGTCCGCATTTCCTCGTCTTCGGCTTCGTCTTCGTCTTCGTTTTCGTCTTCGTCTTCCTTGGAACACGCTCTTCTGTATTTTTACGATGATGTCTTCAGAAGCCACGACCAAGGCGGCGTCGCAGATTGAGATTCTCCTCAAACCGAGCGACGTGAACACGGAAGAGGAATATTACAAAAAACTCATCCGACGAGGCATCGAGGAATTTAACTACGAAACGTTTTCGAACGTGTGCGTGCAGAGAAACCACCATAATGTCACCACCGGCGTGATAAATGATGTAGCCATGAATACTATTAATGCCACTGATTGTACACACGTTAGGGAAGGGGTTGTGAGCGGGAAAAACAGAGGCAAAGGCTTGTACGCTACGCGAGATTTTGCAGTTGGCGACCGGGTGTTAATAGAGCCTCCGTTGGTGGCTATGCAACACGAGAGAAATAGAAACGACGCGATTGTATGTTCGTTCTGTTTTCGATACGTCGGCTCTATTGAGAAACAGATTGGGCAAAGATTGTTCCAACAGTTCTCATCCACGCACGAGATGCAGGAGCAGCAACAAAACGAACAACTAATGACGGCAACGCCTAACAACACAGCAGCCGAGGAAGCAGCGAGGAGGTCGAGCGATCTCGAGATTTTAAATAGCATGGCATCTGTCGGTGAACCGAAGTTACCTCTTGCAGACGAGCACTTTCCACTTCCAATGGAACACAGGTGCGTGGGCGGGTGTTACCGCGAAGTCTTTTGCTCGAACGAGTGTGCGCAAAACGCTTGGAATTCACACGAACGAGCCATGTGCATCGGTAACAACAACGGAGATCAAGAAGAACACGCCAAGATTCGTGCATCTATAATGCACCAATTCATCGAACACGCGAAAGATACAAACGATATTTTCATCCTAGCTGCTAAAGTCGTCGCAATGGTCACAGAAAATGCCAGCCTCGCTTTGAGTGATACGAATAATAACATGACATTTTTAGAGGCTTTAGAACGTGCCTGGGAACCATTTTCTCGAGTCCAAAAAGCAATTTGGTGGGATATCGTCGCCATTCCTTCAGATGTCGAGGAGAAAGACGAGGAAAGCTTTAGGCAGCAACTCATACAGGTTGCATCGAGTTCTTTAGAGTTGTTATGCAAAGCGTGGCCAGATCGCGCTCAGGCGTTCCCTGGCTTGTTCTCTTTACCGGTGTGGGGAGCTATCGTGGGGATGTTTGAGTTGAACAATTTAGAACTCGTCGTTGAGTCTCCGGTGGAAAATTATTTTCTTACCGTCGACGGCTTAGCCGATGAGAAGCAAAAGATGGCAATATTGCCTCAAACACAACCTTTTCTGGATGCTTTAGATGTAAACTACGACATTCCGTGTTTGGGAACGGCACTTTTTGCGTTGCAATCCAACTGTAATCACGACTGCGACCCGAACTGTCATCCGTTCAAAGACGAGACGGATATAAACGGGAGTTGCGTTTTAGTCGCGCGTAAACCGATACAAAAGGGAGATGAATTAACAATTAGCTACCTAGAAGACGACCAGTTGGATTGGAGCAGACGTCAAGACGCCTTGTCGGATTATGGTTTCGTGTGCAAATGCGCAAGGTGCGAATCCGAAGTTAGCCAAACTCGAGGACGACATCATAGTAAAATGAAAATGTAGTTTTTTTAAATACGTACTCGTACTAATTGTTAGAATGTGCTAGTAATACACGCAAGCTACGCTATGAGTTCCTCTTCGATTTTTAGGATGTATGTGGATGTCGTATCGAGAAAGTATTCTGCCCGGTCCAAATGGACGCAAGATGCCGCCTCCTCGACGTTATTATCGAACGAACACAAGGAATTCCTCACTTTACTCTTATTCTCGAATTTCGCTTCATTCAACGAAGAAACTAACGCCGCCGCATTGCCTTCCGATATCACATCATTCGCACCCCGAACGACCCGAATACCACGTAAATTGTTCGGTATTTCGTTACTGACCGATGCCAAGAGCTTTTTCACGTCCCAGTCATTTCTAGAAGAAGAACTAGCGAGCGTCGATGTTGCATTTGAAAAACACTTTCCCGATTCGCCTTTGTTTGTCCAATATCGCTCATAAAATTCGTCGTCATCTTTATTATTACCAGAGTCTGCCATAAGAGATCGCTTACTTTCAAAATCTTCCTTGTTTCGCTCAGACGAAGATCCAGCGCCGATTAATGTCAAACTGTGTACGATATGTTTACTCTGTAACGCATGTTTTAGCGCAAGCTCACATCCAGTGCCGTGTGCGATGATGTGGATGCCCTCGTCTGCCAAACCGCAATCCTTCCGAACGCCAGCGAGTTCGTCGAGCAAAAAAGCGTCAACATTTGCATTTGGCGGTAAACTGTGTTTAGATTTGCCTCGGTTCAACTGGTCATAAAAGAAAATCTCCCTTCGAAAGTCATCCGGGGTGAACGCTAAGATTTCAATAGCTTCGAGATATTTCATATCGAGGCGCTGATCATGCAAAACGAGCACGGGAAGGCAAGTCTTGTTACCCCTCTTAAATTTCCCAACCTGTCTTACGAATGTTTGCAGATTGTTCACGTAGCCTTCCGAAAACGTGCTTTGATACGCAGCCTGCGACACCGGAGAGTCTATGTCTGCGTAATACCCACAAAAAGGAGCCGCTTCAGCTTTTTCTGCGAAAGATGCCAAGTATGACAAAGACGATGTAAAAATTGCCAAGGATGATGATGATGATGATACAAAATCCCGCCTGTTTAGTTTGTTCTTATTCTTACTTTTGTTCGTCTTCTGATTTTCATTGCGACGCTCATCGTCATAAACACTTCTCTGGATGTCGTTCTTTTTCTCGTTAGAAGCTAAACGCATCGTCCAACCTCTTGTTGTTCTTCTTTTTCTTATGTCGTTTTGCACTGGATTGAAAAACCTCCATGACGATGACGAAGAGGTCATCATCGTCGTTGATATTGTCGATGTTGTGTTGTTGAGTCCCGCGCTACGACTAAAGTGTAAGCGCATGCTTATTGTCGCATGCATATCTTATTTTTCTATACTTTGTCCTACCTACTGTAATACGTTTGTTTTGTGGACGAACTCTGAATTTATAAGAAGACAAGAAAAAATTGAGGAAGCTGTTTGTGCTTTTGTCTTTGCGCAAAGTGAGGAAAATAAAGAAATCTTCATAATAAATCAGTGTAGTAAAAGCGCAAATAATGGCGAAGAGAACGAAGAAAGTCGGTACGTTAATCGCATCAATCATACTTTTTCC
>Ga0066861_10000717_pt1 | contig 10829 bp, 9 predicted proteins | sample ETN02SmetaG_3_FD_66434 | JGI IMG/M metagenome (GOLD analysis project Ga0066861, IMG submission 66434) | Marine microbial and viral communities from oxygen minimum zone, Eastern Pacific Ocean - ETNP2014F10-02SV257 | ecosystem: Environmental > Aquatic > Marine > Oceanic ... | reverse complement strand
GCGCGAAGGACGAAGGATGAGTGACTGACGAGTGAGTGATGAATCGCACGTTTCGATGACGCAGCAAGTACCAAAAGTCTACGGAACTCTTGATCCGCAAGCTCCCGTTCCAACGTCTCGTGCGCGAAATCGCGCAAGACTTCAAGACGGATTTGCGATTCCAGAGCACCGCCGTATTGGCGCTCCAAGAAGCGTCCGAAGCGTACCTCGTCGGCCTCTTTGAAGACACCAACTTGTGCGCCATCCATGCCAAGCGTGTCACCATCATGCCGAAGGACATTCAACTCGCTCGACGCATCCGCGGCGAACGTGCTTAAAGAAACGTCTCGCCCTCGAACGCCTCTGACGCCGTCGAATCGACGCTCGTCGTCGCGTCCTGGAAAGGACGCGCGGCTCGCCGATCGCGGTGAACCGACGAGAATGATGTACTGATTTATACGCGAATGAATGTTTTAACGCGAATCTACCTGTAATACTGAATCAAGTTGATTAAATGAATAAGTTACTACGAATGCGGCGTCTACGCGAAGTCGGCACCGAGTCTGGTCAACCGCAGGTACGCGTCGACGAAATCGGTAAAGAAGGCGTCTTGATCGTTCGCGTAGCGTTTAATCCACTTCATGCTCTCCGCGTCCTCTCTCATGTACTGGTCGCTCGGCAAGCCGATGTGCTCAGCCATCGCCGCCTCGTCCTTTGTCATGTTGGGCTTGTGCCACGGATCGGCGACGAGGGTGACGTAATACGCGTTATCGAATGTGTACGCGTCCCCGAACCCTTTACCACCGATTGTGTGCGCCCCGGCGAGCGCGACCATATCGCGTGTGTTGATTCCACTTCGCGCGAAGTGTTCGCGCATGTCTTTTCCGCTCAACGTCTGCTCCGGCATTCTATTTTCTGGATCAGCCGCGTCAGCGTCGATTCGGCCGAGCGGCACTCGCTCCATGAACGACGGTCCTCCGGTAAACTCCACTGCGTACGCGCCCGCGCAGGAGATCATGTCCGCAAACGATACCTTACCCTCCGCCGCGGTTCCATCGAGGGCGTCGTACGCGCTCTTCACCACGTTCAGTCCTCGTTTCAATCCAAACGATTCCGGTCGGTTGAGTTCGTATCGCACGCTCGCATTCATCCCTCCATCCTTGGCGCTCTCCAAGTACGTCCCCGCGTCGTGAAAGACCAATCGCAACACCGCCGGGCACTTCGTCTTCACGACCTTGGCCTCGAGTGCCGCTCGAATCGCTCGACGAACGGCATCCTCGTCGCTATCGCGCGTAAAAGACGGAGAAGCGTCGTCAGTCGAATTCCTCCTCCGCGCGCTCTTCACTCGTCTCAGACGACGCGTCACCGACGCGCGCGCGTCACCGCGAACGAACGCAACACGATGCGCGTCGACTCTCTCGCGCGTACCTCGCCGCGAACGCCGGTCCGTTCCCGCGCGTCGCCACGCTCAAGATGAACCCGCTCAGGCTCACGACCGCCGTCTCTCGTCTCGACACCGCGCGGGTCGATCGACGCGTCGACGAGGATGCGTGCGACGACGTCGAGGACGACGCACGCGTCGCCGTCGATCGGTTCGCGGTCGCGCTTCGCGGGCGCGCGCTCAACATGGCGCGTAGATGGACGAGGCGAGGTATCCAGTGGAGGCATCCAATGGAGGCTTCACACACAGACTCTCGACGCCTCTGCGGTGGGAGAAACATTCGACATCGACGACGCGCACATGGCGGCGGTGACGATGGGGAAACCGGATAAAGACGTTCTCGAGCGAGGTTTTAAACGCCATCGGATGAGGGAAACGAAACCGCTCGACGATAGCGTGGAGCACGAAGGGGTTGCAGAGGTTCTCGGAGAGCACGAATTCGCGAGCGCCGCTTTGGAGGATACAGCGAATCTTGAGGAGACGGAAAACGACGTGATGATGCGAAAGGAAGTCAAGGAAGTTTTCCCCAGTGTTTTACGTCTTGCTCGTAGTTTCAACGCCGGCGTGATGATTGCGGTTCGCGTTCCAGCGCAGTTGCTTGTCACGTTTATCACCCTCGTCATAATCCCAAGCATCTACAATGTTCAGGTGGTGTGCACCTTGTTTTGTTTCTGGGGAATCGTGAGTCGATATTCCGTGACGTCGAAAACATCGTGACTGACCATCGCGTGAACGCAGCACGCCGCGAAGAACCTGATGGAGTTCGTTCGGCCGATGACGGGCACGTCCCAGGGATTGAAAGCGCTCTATACATACGTAGAGAGCGAAACGGATCTCTTCAGAGAGAGATTCACATTCTTCTTCCCGAAAACGCCCACGACCCTCAATCACAAGAATCGCACGTTCTATGCGAGCAAAACCGTCAAGACCGCCGAGTGTGCGGAGGCGCTCAAGCACCTCCACGCGCGCATGGCGAAACCGAATCAACCAGACCCAATCACCGGCGCCACGAAGGAAGAAATGGACACCATCCTGAACGCGCGCGCGCTGTTGCGTGAGAAGCAAAACAACTTTACCGCTTACGAATGACTACACTACATTTCCTAGATTTCGGTTACTTCTCTCAAGAGCGCTCAAAATTTGATTGGTTTCAGAGGAGGAGCCCTCGTCTCCGACAAGTCTAATTCAGCGTCTAATTCTTCGTCCACGGGACCCACGAGCGCACTGTGCGAATACGAAAAAGTACAACACATTGTTTTTCAAAAGTCAGTCTCACAGCACGTTCGCCATCGTTCGTCTCCTTCCCCTCGTCTCGCGTCGGCGCGTCTCTAACCGCCGCGTCTCCGCGTCGAGCGTCTCGCGAAACCTCCTCCCCACGCGTTCGAATCCGTCGAAAGCACGCACATGTTATCGCCTCGTATCATGTATAACCCCAGAGGCGCCTCCTCCACCCCTCGTTCGCTCGAATACACCCTCTCCGAGCACCCCTCCAGGATCACATTCGTCACCTGGTCAAAACCTCGCAGCGTCCCCACGACGTGTCTCCCATCGTTGGTGATGACGTGCACGCGCGCGTCCACCATCCCCGCCAACGACGGCGCGCGTCCACCGCCTCCTCCTCCTCCTCCTCCTCCTCCTCTCGCCGCGCGCATCATCGCGACGAACCGACCGACGAACGACGCGCGCGCGCGAATGCGGGACGACGCGCTCGAATCGCGCGCACACGCACCACCACGCGAGCGCCAACGAACGAACGGCTCGCCCCGAGCGATGCCTCGATCGACGGTCGGCACCCCGACGGGGGGCGAGGATGGGGGCGAGGCGGGCGCGTGGGTGCGCGCGTGGGTCTTTGAACTCGTATTGTGTGTGTTTCTAATGGTATGTGTATACAATCAAGCCGATAAAAGCGACCGGGTCGGACAGTCGGACGCGCGCGTCGATCGCCGCCCTGCGTCGTCCGCCGCAGTCGTCGGTCGTGTTCGCGTGGAGTCGCGCGAGGCGCCCGGGACGAGGCGCGAGCGTCGTTCGCGCGCGCGAGTCGGTGCGAGGGCGCGGGGAACGTTTTTCGCGACCGCATCGTCGCGTCGTTCGCGCGCGAGCGACGTCGCGGGCGCGCGGAGAGGTTGCGAGAAGGGGGCGCGCGAAGGCCAATCTCGCGCGCGCGGCGCAGCCGAATCGTGCGCGAACGAGAGATCTCGGAGGAGGAGTTCGCGACGAGCGAGCGGTGAGAAGGCGCGAACGCGGGGGAGACGCGCGAGGGAAAACCGTAGCGTCGATCGCGCGCGCGAACGTCATCGAGGCGAGCGTCGAGGCGAGCGTCGAGGCGTTCGAGTGATTCGCACCCGACACCACCCAGGGCCGCGCGAGGGGGGGTCGCGACGAGTCAGGACTCCTCAGTTTGACGGGATCTTTGCTCGGTTTCAAACGAGTTGAGAAGCATTCTTACCAGTTTTTTCTAAAAGGGCGCGTCGTATTCGACCCTTCACGCGAGTTTCGCCGGAGAGAAGGATCGATGTGTCATTAAGACGTCGTTTTCAGCGATAATTCAAGGAACTGGACGCGCGTCGGTGGCTTCTGAAGTTGATTCAGACGAAATTGCGCGCGAGAGAGAGGTGACCCTCACTCAGACCGAGATGAAGGACGCGGAACCGGCGCCGGCGGCGCAAGAGCGCTCCGCGATGGGAGAAGAGGTCGTGCAGGTGAACGGTAAGCTCTCTTCGGGTGAATCCGAGTCACCAAAGGCGGTGAATGCGAAAGCTGAAGACGCGCCGGCTGAGGAGGCGACGCGAGACGAGGTCAACGCTGACACGCGGGAGGATGAAGCTTCAGACCCAGCGGAGATTGATGACGATCCAGAGGAGGAAACTACCAAGTTTGTTGAGTGGGATCCGACTGGACGCTTCGGGCGGACCACAGAGCTTCTCGGACGCGGCACGTACAAGAATGTGTACAAGGCGTTTGACGAAGAGGAGGGCATGGACGTCGCGTGGAACCAAGTCAAAGTTCACGGTTTGCCCGCGGCCGAAAAGGCGCGGTTGTTGAGTGAGGTTGAGATTTTGAAGAGACTCGATCACAAAAATGTGCTCAAGTTTTACCACTCGTGGAACACGATTAATGAGAAGTCGGGGGAAGTCAGCGTCAACTTCATCACCGAGGCGTGCGCGGGGACTCTCAACAAGTATGCCGCTCGATTCAAAAACAATCTGGATATGCGAGCCGTCAAAAGCTGGTGTCGACAAATTTTACGAGGTCTTGCGTATTTGCACGCGCACGAGCCACCGATTGTTCATCGTGACCTGAAGTGTGACAACATTTTCGTCAATGGCAACGCCGGAGAAATCAAAATCGGCGACTTGGGGCTCGCCGCGATGTTGGACCATCAACGCACTCACAGTGTTATCGGAACGCCCGAATTTATGGCGCCAGAGCTTTACGAAGAGGATTACGACGAGCGAGTGGATATTTACTCCTTCGGTATGTGCCTCATCGAACTGGTGACGTTCGAGTGCCCGTATTGCGAGTGCAAGAATCCGGCGCAAATTTACAAGCGCGTGTCGAGTGGAGTTCCACCAGCCTCCCTCGAAAAGATCAAGGAGAAAGGTGACGACATTTACGAATTCATTTCGCTCGCCATCGGATCGGTGGACCAGCGGCCCACGGCGCAGCAACTTTTAGATCACAAGTGGTTGATGAAGAAGGAAGAAAAGAAGAAGACCATGGTGCCGAGGCAAGTGGTAGAGGAGGAGCCGGAGGTGCCGCGACCCATCGTCAAGGAAGACGAAAAGCCCGAGAAGGAAATTCCGTTGGCCGCTGACAGTGGTCGCAAGATTGTGCGCGTGTATTCGGAAGCCGATACGACGGAGCCTCCGTTGCACAAACGCGGCGCTTCGCTAGACGTGCGCGTCAAGGGGACGTTTTTGGAAGATGATTCTCTTCGTTTACGCTTGAGAATCGCCGACTCGTCCGGTCAAAATCGAACTGTTGAGTTTCCCTTTAATACGGAAACGGACAGCGCTCAATCTGTCGCGACTGAGATGGTGGAGGCTCTCAGCTTGGAGTCGAGCGCCGTGGAGGCGATCGAGAGAGAGATAGAGAAGGAAGTGAAATACTTGGAGGAGGAGAAGAAAGGTTTTTGCTTACGCGATAATAGTAGGAGACATAGTGCGGATAATAGTGGTGAGTCGAGTCCCGAGGCAGTGGCGCGAACTCAAGACGCTGTTTCGAGTCAAGATCGCCTCGCGGCGATGGCGAACGTCGAACGCTCCAACTTCATCACGCGCACGCCGTCAACAGAGTCGCTTACGGATAAGGCGCGTATTCTCTTGGACGACAATACCATCGTTCCGCAGTCGCAACCAATGGTGGCGCACGAAGATCATACGTCCCGACCGAAGAGCGCATTCGACGCGTTGAAGCAACATGATACCATGTCCCTCTCGCAGTCCGCCGCGGGGAGCGGAGGATCGAGTTCGGGCGAGCTATCGCCGCCGATGCATCCAGCTCCGTCACAGTCTGCGCCTGTCGCGCCGGCTGAGGTGGCTGCGTCGTTGGAACAGTTTGCTACGGCTGCGAAGCCACCTCGCGTGCCCGCAACGACGGCAGTGCCTCAACCGCACGTGTCCGAACACGTCATGCAAGAAGTACATCGAGTTTCCGAAGCCGACGGCGGCGATCGAAGCTCAGACGGTGGATCCTCCTACATGAATGAGGAAGAAGAAGAAGAGATGGAAGAACTTCGATTGCTTGAAGAGCTCGAGCTCCAGCAACAACAGGAGGAAGCTGAAATGCGACAGCGGCACACGACTGAAAGGCAACAAAAGTTACGCTCTCTACAAAAGAAACGCATCGAGCGCACAGCGAGTAAGATGGCCTTGCTCGCGGCTTCTGATACCGGATCAGAGTCTGCTCGCGCTGAAAAGTACTCTCGAGCGGCAACACCTGCACCAACGCAGACTCATCCGGCGACGCGTCTCAGCAACGCGCAGAGTGCGAGCTCTCTCCATCACGGTTTGCCCCCTCAGCCGCCGCCCGCAGCGGCGCCCGCCCCAGCTCCCGCTCCCACCCCCAACACCACCCCCACCGCACCGCAGCACCAAAGCGCGATGTCGGCGCCAATGTCACCGCCTCCAGCGCACGTACCAGAGCCTACCATGACTGGTGCCCTCCAGCAACCACACACAACACATGCGGTTGAGCACTCGGTTGCTTCCCCACAGGCGCCACAGGCGCAGACGGACAGTGCGACGTTGAGCAGGACAGCATCACAACGATCGATGAGAAGCGACAGCGATGTTAAAAGTGACGAGGCACCCCTTCCGCCCGAAGAACAAGCCAAGTTAGCAAAGGAAAAGAAGCGCATCGAGGCTCGTGCGAAGATGCAAATGATGGAGGAGAGTTCTTTGCTCTCGCTCGACAGCAAGTCGACTTTTGCAAAGGGCTCGAAAATGTCGCTGAGCTCTCAAGCCAAGAAGGACTCCGCCGATGATATCCATCAGTCTCAGCATCAGACCGACGCGCATTAGTGACAACATCGACATCTAGATAGTACAAATGTTCAATCAAAATTATATGCAAGCTGTAAACAGCGCTCCCTATCGAAAAAATTATCGTCAAGTAAGATTACAAGCATCGCGCGGCGTTCTAGATGCATTAACCAACCGAACCTTCGAGCTTAAGACTCATGAGTTGATTCACTTCCGCGGCAAATTCTAAGGGCAATTCGTTGAACACTTCTCTGCAAAAGCCGGAAATGATCACTCCCACTGCTTCCTCCGGATCGATGCCACGCTGCTGGAAATAGAACAACTGATCCTCACCAATCTTCGACGTACTCGCCTCGTGCTCGACGCGCGAGCTTGGTTCTTTCACTTGAATGTAAGGGTACGTGTTCGCTCCAGCCTTGTCGCCGATGAGCATGGAGTCGCACTGGGAGTAGTTGCGTGCGCCCGAGGCGTTGGGGCCGACTTGCACCAAGCCTCTGTACACGTTCTTACTCTTTCCGGCGCTGATACCCTTACTCACGATGCGGCTACGCGTGTTTTTACCGATGTGAATCATTTTCGTGCCCGTGTCTGCTTGCTGCGCGTTGTTCGTCAACGCAACCGAGTAAAACTCGCCGATCGAGTTGTCGCCGGCGAGCACCACGGATGGATACTTCCACGTGATGGATGAACCCGTTTCAACTTGAGTCCAAGAGATCTTCGAGTTGTCCCCCTTGCATAACCCACGCTTGGTGACAAAGTTGTAAATGCCTCCCTTGCCGTTTTCATCGCCCGCGTACCAGTTCTGGACGGTGGAGTACTTGACCTCAGCATTCTTACCTGTGCTAATTTCGACCACTGCCGCGTGCAGCTGGTTATCGTCGTAAGCCGGCGCGGTGCAGCCTTCTAAGTAGCTGACGTAAGAGTCATCCTCCGCGACGATCAGTGTACGTTCGAATTGACCGGCAGACTCGGCGTTGATGCGGAAGTACGTGGACAATTCCATGGGAGAAATGACCCCCTTCGGAATGTACACAAAGGAGCCGTCGCTAAACACGGCGCTGTTCAAGGCGGTGAAATAGTTATCCGCCACGGGAACGACCGAGCCAAGGTGTTCCTTAACTAGTTCCGGGTAATCGCGCACGGCCTCGGAGATGGAGCAGAAAACAACGCCCGCCTTGAGCAAGTCTTCCTTGAACGTCGTCCCGATGGACACCGAGTCGAACACGGCGTCGACGGCAACATTCGACAATCGCTTTTGCTCGTTGAGAGGAATCCCGAGCTTATCGAACGTGGCCAACAACTCAGGATCGACTTCATCCAAGCTCTTTTTCTTTTCCATAGACTTGGGCGCGCTGTAGTACGACACCGCCTGGTAATCAATTTGTGGATAGCGATTGTCGCTCCAGTCCGGCTCCTCCATCGTCAACCACTTACGGAACGCCTTCAATCGGAACTCGAGCATCCACTCCGGCTCCTCCTTCTTCGCAGAGATCATGCGAACGACGTCTTCGTTCAATCCCGCGGGAATCGTCTCGGTATCGATGTCCGTGCTGAACCCCCACTTGTAGGGCTTGTTTAGCATTTCCTGAATGCGATCCACCTCCTCCTCCTTGGCGCTCTGCGCTGCGATCTTCACCCCGCTCGCGCCTTCGCCGCCATCGCTTCCCTCACCCGCCGCGCTCACGAGCGCGGCGCCTCCCCGAGACCCCGCTCGAGGTCGCGCCACCGCGCGTCCCGCGCTCGTCCGCGCTCTCGTCCCGGCGCGCGCGTTCGACCCTTTCCCGCGCGCGGTCGCGCTCGCGCTCGGCGCGCGCGCCGCAGACATCGCGTGCACCATGTGTTCTCGTGCTGTTCGCGAACCTCTCGCGCGTTCGCTCGTCCACGGGGGTCGCACGGTGACGCGAATGCGACGCGAACGCGACGTCACGGAACATTGTATCAAGAAGGGGGGGGGTCGGGTCGAATCGTGAACCCCCGAATGGGTTTTCCGAAAGAAACTTACAAGTCTACGCGAGCGAGAGAGCGGGTGGATGAGAGTGTACGCTCAGTCGCGAGCGTCGTCGGACGGTGAGTCGATGGTGTCCGACGCGCGGGTCTCGCTGGTGGCGAGCGCGCGACGACCGCGCTCGGCGAGACGTTCGCGCTTGGCGCGCGCGTCGGCGTCCTCGTCGACGGCGACGACGGATGATTTCTGTTCTAATTTCGCTCGAACGGCGGCGTCTGCGGCGGTGTTGGCGGGTGGAGGTCGTGCGGCGGTGGTCGTGGTTGCATTGGACGCCTCTCGAGCGAGTCGTCTTCGCTCGGCGATGGCTTGAGCGGCGGCGCCGACTGGGGCTGAGACTCTGGCGATGACCGGTCGAGCCGCGGGCGGGAACAGCGCGGCAAATGCAAAGTCTGCGCTATCATCGCCTCGCACGCCCGATCCGTGAGGCTGGAAGAATCGCAGGTACACCCACGCGGAGTACGCGCCCCAGATGTCGAATAGAAATAAGCCCACGTGATGGTGTCGACCGCCGCTCATGAACGCGTACGCCGCGGTGAAGCACAAGTATGCGCCGATCAGGTGCTTGTTTCGAAGCGCGCGCAACGAAGGCAACGCGTTTCCGATCCCACGACTTCCACCTCCACCCAGCGCGTCTTCTCCGAACACCGGTTCCTCGGGCGACGTCTGCCGAAGCGCGAGCAAGAGCGCCGCCAAGACGCCGTGAAAACCGGCAAATCTGGCAAACAAATAAAATTCATCCCCACCACTGAAGACGTAGAGCAGACACATGGAAAACCACGACATCGTCGCCGTCGCTACGTTCACCCCGACGACGAATCGCGTCAACTCCTTCGGTCCCCAGATCGGTTCGAGCGTGCGTCCGATGTACAACAAACCGCACGCGTCGACGCACGCCGCCGCCAGAGACATTTCGTAATATCCGCTCGTCAACAGCGTCCACGGACGCGTGAACACCGCGTACGGCGATAATGCGAATACTTGATCCAATGCTTTCCCGAAAATCGCGAATCTGGCGAACCATCCCGCGAGAAGCGTCCCGCAAATCCCCCGCGTCACCGTCGACGACGTCGCGAACGACGCGCTCAACTCTCTCCTCGCGTTTCTCGCTGTGCGCGCGCGAACGATCGCTCGTCAGTCGATGCGCGCGTCGAGAGAAAACGCGCCGACTCGTTCGCACGCATCCTCGCGTCATCCTTTCTCGCGTCTCGCGTCTCGCGTCGCGTCGCGTCTCGCGTCGCGCCGAGCCGAGCGAATCATCCAACGACTTTCGCGCATCTTCCCCCCCCCCTCGCGTCTCCCCACCGTCCTCTCCGCGCGTCACTCGGCCGCACCTACGCCCAACGCAATCTTCTCGAATCCATCCTCCTCGTCCTCGACGTCCTCCCCCCCCCCTCGCGTCGCCGTCGTCGCCGAGCCTCGCTCCGCGGCGTTCGTCGCCTCATCCGTCATCGCGACGCCGCGCGCGCCCACGACCGACCGACCGACGCGACGACCGACCGACGCGTCCGCCGTCTCCCCCCACGCTTCGACGACGACCGTCTCCGAGAGACGCCCACGTCTCACGTCTCCCGTCGAGCGAGAGAGACGAGAGAGACGAGGGAGAGCTGGATGCGTGGGGTGTGCCCACACCCGGACGTCCCGGCGACCAAGGTCTTCCATCTGTACACGTACGTATGGGATTTCATTTCATTTCACACATCCATCGCACGAGGGCAGACGATGGAATGAATTGAAATGAAATGAATGCACGCGCGTTCGCATTCGGTGACGCGCCGACGAGGACGACGACGACGACGAGGGTGATGGACGGTGGAGGTGGTGAAGACGCGATCGATCTCGACGATGCGGTGGAGACGGTGCGCGCGTGCGCGAGGACGGGGGAGTGCGGGAGCTCGAGCGCGTGTTGGAGAGACGAGGGCGC
>Ga0066861_10000715_pt1 | contig 10834 bp, 9 predicted proteins | sample ETN02SmetaG_3_FD_66434 | JGI IMG/M metagenome (GOLD analysis project Ga0066861, IMG submission 66434) | Marine microbial and viral communities from oxygen minimum zone, Eastern Pacific Ocean - ETNP2014F10-02SV257 | ecosystem: Environmental > Aquatic > Marine > Oceanic ... | reverse complement strand
CAAGTAAATTACATCAAACTTGACTGATTTTACTTGTAGATCTATGCTTCTGAGACAACCTCGTCTAGATCTTCATCATCTAATTCATCAGGGTCGGGGGAATTATCTGGAGCAATTGTTCTCTTCATTCCATCAAACGGATCTAGATCACGATCTATTCGATCAAGAATCCTCCATCTAGGAGCATAGGACAGGTGAATGTACAGGGGGCCCGGTAAAATTGCTAAGAACCAACCAAGATTACCAATAAAATCGGGCGCCTCTCCAATCATTGCCCAAGTCAATAGAAGCAGACCAATGAAAGGTATTGGGAAAAGATAACGTCGACGATTTTCAAGTCTTATAGGTGGGCGCTTGAACAAACTAGAAATCAGTAAAGAAAAACCTCCGAGACTAGCAGTCATTGCGCAAAAGATTAGGCTAATTGTCCCCCAATCAACCGCCATTCTCTCCAAACTAGTAGAATCTTGATACCCTGCATAAGCAAAAGGGGCAATTAGAGTAAGGCTAGCAAGAATTCCGTAAAGAGTTCCAACAAAAATAGGGTGGCAGATAGTCAACGGATACCTTAGAAATAACTGACTAAGAGATCCCCCTTCGAGCATAAGTCTGTGATCTTCATCAAGACCATCCAGTGCCTCACGCCAACCAGCCATCGTTGGCCGGCAAGAATCTAATTCTAATACCGTTCCTGTAGGAAAATAACTCAATTTAGTAAATGTTACTTATTATTCCAAATCGATACGCACAGAAGTGGTTTCTAAATTCCATTTAGGGCTATTTTCAGAGGCGTCTCGGATGAATGGAATCAACGACACACGTAATGCAGCAACATCAACACCCCAAATACCGTGTTCTATCCCTGACAATCGAGTAAGTAATTTAGAAGCCATATTTACGACACCTCGGATTTTTTTCCTTTCATAATTATACAATAAAGCGGCAATTTGAATTATTCCTTGCACCGCATCAGTCTCGACTTTTTTCTCGAGTGGCTTGAGTGATTTCCAAAGGTCTTCCCAGGATTCATGTGCATGCCAAAATTTACCCTCGTCGAATAGGTTACACCCTTCAATAAACAGGTTTTTTTGAGTTTCATCCAGTTCATTCCAAGCCATCAATTGTGAATCATGAGGCTTTGGTTTGTCCCTATTCATAGCCTCTCACTCTCTTACTCCCAAGGACGCAGAGATTATGACGGGTTCCCCGCCGAGAGTAATTGATAGGAGGGTGATGGGGTGACTGATGAGGACTCTTTGTTTACAATTACAGAGGCACATCTAGATAGTGGAATGCGTGGTATTCCAGTAGGTACTTGCAAGACCTCATTCGTCGATCCGATAGAAGGAGTTCACTACGTAGGTTATCCTGTAGAGGACCTAGCTAATCTCGAAGAAGAGGATGTAATCTACCTTCTAATGCACAAGAGATTACCAACCGAAGAAGAATCCGAAGCGTTCCGTACAGAACTCGCTCACAGAGCTATGGAAATACCAACCGGGGCTCTCCGTGTTCTAGAATCTCTAACACCAGGTAGCGGTCATCCTATGGATTGGCTATCCATGGGGATAATGGCTTTAGGAGCAGCAGATACTACCGGCGATGTGCGCACGGATTCGATGAACCTAATCGCTCGAATGCCAGAATTGATGGCACGAATTTTCCTTATGAGGGGCGGGAAGAAAGAAAATCTTCAACCGAGTAAACCAGAACTTGGTTTGGTCGAGAATTTTGTCCACATGTTGGGGATGACTGGTGATGAAGCAGAGAGGATGAATAGAGTTCTGAGGTTTTTCTTTATTCTACATCTAGACCATGGCGGAGGCAATCTTTCCACATTTACAGGTAAGGCAGTCGCTAGTGGTCGCGCAACGGTTTACGCATCGATAGCATCTGCAATGAATGCACTTTCTGGACCGCTTCACGGCCGTGCAAATCAAGCATGTTTAGAATTTGTACAAAGAATTGGGACCGACGACCCAGATGAAATCGAAGCTTTCGTCCGGGCTGAATTAGCAGCAAAGCGTCCAATATTCGGTTTTGGTCACGGAGTTCTAAGGGCAGAAGACCCGAGAGCAAGATTGCTCATTGGACTAGGTGCAGAAGTTTGTCCTGATGATGAAAATTATCGCATTGTCAAAACCCTTCGAGAGGTCGTACCGCCTATCCTGAAAGAGCACCCCAAAATCAAGAATCCATACCCCAACGTCGATTTGGGTAGTGGTTCTCTACTGCATGCTATTGGATTCCGTAAACCTGAGTATTACACTACATTCTTTGGATGGGCAAGAGTTGCAGGCATATGCGCACAAATCATGGATGAGCGCAATGCAAGAGATGGTAGGGGCACTCCGATTTACCGACCTAAGTACATCCCTAGGAATCAGCCTCACCGAAGACTAGAGTGATTGTTCAATCAGTGCCCTTCACCCGATCCTCGGTGCCCGATTAGCCTAGCACAACCCCAAGGTCGTCCTTCATGTAAATCGTTGGCCCAAGACTCGGGGCTTCCGGACCAATTCCATTTTTCAGCATCAGAAATTATAGCATCTTTTCGAACCTTATCTGGCATTTCATGCCACATTGGTAGGGAACTTGCAGCCTCCAATAGGAGGTCTGGTCTTTCCGACTCATCAGCAGAGTTCAGTGCCTTTTTCCATTCTTCATCCAAAGGCTGGCTAGCCGGTCGAGGCCAACGAACATCTCCATTCGGCAAACTATGGATTGTTGGGTCGATTAAATCCGAAATTAAAGTAATTCCAGCGTCCAACATTATTGTCTCAAGTTTTAGAGGTGCGGGCCAAACATGCAATCCCATTTCTTGACTAACCCTGAATAAACGGTTGAGTCCTTTACCGGTAAGAGATACTGGTGCCCCGGGATGAATGAGCCTCTCCCATCCATGCAGGTAGTGTAGGGCCATTCCCACCACTGGCATACCCTTTCGTCTGCGATCTTTAATTAGTCCCGAAACAGAATTTGAAACAAAATTCGGTGAACCAATCAATCGTTTTATCTTGGATTTACCCCAAGACCTCAGATGTGGAGATAACTGAGTATTTGGAAGTGTAACTCCGCTTTTCTTGACAGCCTCTGCAATTTGCGGAGAGAATCCGTAAATCATCGTCGAACGCTTAGGCAACTCAAGATATTCCAACGAATCCTCTACCTTAGTCATCATCGATGCAAGATGGTTTGTATGGTCCGAAATTTTTGAAACAGGATGAGGTACTTTCAATTCGATATTGACAGTTTTAGAGGAACTTTTCCATAATTCAATAAATTCTGAACTGGTGAGTAAATCATCGAATCTGTTTACTCCTTTAGCTGCGATTTCTTCACTATGCATAAGCTCAGGGCATCTTTGTTTTTTTGGCAACTTCTCTTCGAATAGATCGTCGTGCCAGAGCATCAATTCACCATCTATGCTTAGCCGTAAGTCGAGTTCAACGCCATCGACAAATCTCATACCGTGTTCTAAGGCTTCAACAGAATTCTCCGTTGGACGGATCCAAGTCGAGTCTAGTGACACATGTTCTCGAGCGCTCGGAGGGTATTGAATAAGCCGTATTCACCACTAGTTATGCCGCCCTAATGCTCATACCCCTATACATCGCCGCGAGAGTAGGTGAAGATGTGTCAGAGACAGTAGAATTGGATAAACAATCAGACCCCCAGGCAGTGAAAGGATACGCTTTCTACGATTGGGGTAAGTCTGCTTTTGAGACCTCAGTAACAACTGCGATACTTCCATTTTGGTTCGGGGTTTTATTCCTAGAAGCAAATGGATTGACTACAACTGTTTTGTCTAAATCTATGACTGGCGACGCTATTTGGTCATTCTCTGTGGCTGGAGCCGCATTATTTGTTGCAATAATTAGTCCTTCACTAGGTGTTATTGCCGATCGTCGAAGAATCAAGATGTGGTGGCTGAAAACTCTAACATACGTTGGTGCGGGATCCACATTCCTTCTCTTTGCAGCCCCATTTCTTCCCATGAGTAGTCAATGGATTTGGCTAATGGTAATGTTTGTTTTAGCAAATGTAGGATTAAATGGAGCAGGGGTATTCTACAATGCACTTCTTCCACATATCGGTGCAGATGATGAAATGGATAGAGTTTCAAATTTAGCCTTCGCTTATGGTTATCTGGGGGGAGGGATATTACTGGTAATTCATATCGGGTTGTTGATTGCAACGGATTACGCTGAATGGGCGACCCAAGCTGCAATGGCAACTTCTGGAATCTGGTGGTATGGTTTCGCATTATTTACCTTCAAATGGGTACCTGAACCTCCAATTGAGAATGAAATGGAACCCATGGGTTTGGTTGATTCAGCAAAATTAGCGTTTTCCGAAATAAGGAAGACTGTTGGCGAGGTTAGTAAATTTAGAACACTTTTCATTTACATGTTGGCTTATTTCTTCTTCATAGATGGTATCAATACTGTTACTGCATTAGGTGGGATTTTTGGCACTACAGTTTTGGGTATAACAGGATTCGATTTGATGGTAACCATATTGGCAATCCAATTTGTTGCAGCCCCCTCAGCAATTGGATTTACAAAATTAGCAGAAAAGATGGGTACTAAACAGGCTCTAAATATTTCATTAGTGGGTTGGGTTGTCCTATGTTTCGCTGCTCTTTGTTTCGCACCATTGGCTTTAGATACGCATGAAGAACATCAGATACATTTCGAATGGGATGAAGAAAATGAGTTCTACACAGTTCAGACCGCAAATAGTGACGTGCCAGAAATCGCTCAAAAGTTAGTATACAAAGAAAGTGAATTTGATGAGCAACAATGGGCTCATGATTATTCTGAGGTTCTTCCAGTTAAAATTGATGAAAGATCAAATACCCTAAGGTGGATTCATTTTGAAGTCAATGAAACAACCGGAGAGGATACTGAAACTCGTTTTGCAAAGAATATCACACCCCACAACAATGGGCAAGAAATACAAGCCATTCTCGCATTCCTCAACTCACTGGATGGCTCAAGGTTTAGCGCTAGTGTTTCGGGTGGTATTCTAGACCAGAACTCGAATATAGGGATTGATCACCCTACAAATCTCGGTGATGGAAAGTTAGATTTCATTCCCGAGACAGCTAGAAAATATGTTTGGGGCCCTCTTGACCTAGCAGTTGGATGGCAATTCCTAATTCTTGGTTGCGCAATGGGTACTCTTCTTGGTGGGTCCCAAGGTCTAGCAAGAAGTATGTTCGGGCAAATAGTACCTGAAACCAGGAGTGCTGAATTCTTTGGCTTCTTTGGTTTCTTTGGTAAAGTAGCAGCATTAATCGGGCCATTACTCTATGGAGTTATGACAGTAAACTTCGATAGTAGAGTGGGAATTTTGAGTATATCAGTTTTGATTTTAATTGGCGCAGTCATGATGAGATGGGTCGACGTAGATGAAGGTCGAAAGGACGCCATGGAAGAAGATGCACGAAACCGTGGAATCGACCTCTGAGCTAATTACGACTGGTGATTCGCTCTAGCAATAGAGCAATCTCTAGAATAACTAGCATAGGACCACCGATTAGGAACATTGAGAGTGGGTCCGGCGGTGAGACAAAGGCACCAAACACAGCCGCTCCGAACCACAGAAAAGAACGGTTATCGGTTACGATATTCCGATCTAATACTCCTGCTCTAATCAGCATAACAAGAACCAATGGAATTTGAAAACTTACTATCGAACCTATGTATAGTCCCATGATGAATCCTATCCAAGATCGTAATTGCCAAGTCGAATCTAATCCGGTCGCGCTAGCATCTTGTGCTAGGTAATCTAACAGGAATGGAATCAGTATCTCATGCGCATAAACAAATCCTAGTGTTCCTAGAAATAATATACTCAAAATTGCGAAACTAAGTCTTACATATCCTCCTGTACTAGAATCAATCGCAACTCGCTTTCCTTCGGCGATTATTTTTCGACCATTCAATGCAAGATCGCACACCAATGCGACAGCGAATGCAAAGAGCGCAATTTGGCTCGCAATTCTGAGTTTTAGAAGAATAATTTCCATGGGTTGGAGGACTATAATCTCAACACCAATTGGACGATACCCCTCGGCATCTAGCAGAATTTCAATCATCCATTCTGCTATTGGATAACCGATAATAAATGCAAAGAAGAATACTCCAACAAGTAGCACTGCTCTGACTCTTAGGTGATTGAAAACCGCCCTAATTTCTGCTCGAGGTAGCAGGTCTCCGGATTCTTCCACGATACCCGGTAGAGATTCATGTAGGTGAATGATTCGCAAGCGATGAACTGTTAATTTGGTAGAAAAATCACTTTCTTACAATAATTGTCAACAGATCTTCATCCTTCAATAGATGGTCCAGTCCAACTCTTTGCCAATCGAATTTTGCGCTCGGGCCCTTTACTCTAGCATAGCGGAATTTCCTCTCAAAATCTCGATGTAATTTGACGCAAACATCTCTGACTGTCGAGGTGTCCTTGACGATAAGTGGTTCGACTAAATCCGCATCTTGTCCTTGTGGCTTGAGATAAATTGACATGAAGTGCAGGTTATCGAAAATGAAGTCCTTCATTTCCTCAATACCTTGACCTGTTTTTGCTGAAACGGGCAATACAGGCCAATCCTTCGGTAACATCTCTCTCGACTTCTTGAGGTCCTTATCAGTGGCGAGATCAACCTTGTTTAGAACGACAACAGCATCGGAGTAGATTCGATTCCCTGCAAGTGTGTCTACGATGTGATCATCGGTCACATCGGTTCTGAGAGTGACGTTTGCTGAAACAATCCCAAAGCTCCGAATTATAGCTTGAATTTCCTCTTCGGTTAGATTGGTTTGTTCAAGGGTCGAACGTACTACAATTCCTCCTCTTTCGGTTCTATCGACGAAAACCTGAGGTTTTGGCTGATTCAACCTCATCCCCGACCTCCACAGTTCCATGTCTAGAATATCAAAATGTGAATCTTGGAAAGGATCTACAACATACAACACCATGTCACAGCTCCGAATAACATTGAGAATTTCTCGCCCTCTTCCTTTTCCTTCAGCAGCACCCTTAATTAGGCCTGGAAGGTCAAGAATTTGGATTGTAGCACCTCGATGATGTAGTACTCCTGGAATACAGGTTAAGGTGGTAAATGCGAAGTTGCCAGTATCCGACTCAACATCTGTTAATTGTGAAATTAAACTAGATTTTCCAACACTAGGGAATCCGACTAGAGCGACCGAGGCATCCCCTGATTTCTTGACTTCGAATCCAGGTCCTCCACCACTTGATTTGGCGTGAGCTTGTGCTTTCTCTTGTCTTTCCCTAAGTGCGGCGATCTTTGCCTTTAATTTCCCAATATGCCCCTGGGTAGCTTTGTTGTATTTTGTTTTCGAAATCTCTTCTTCAAGAGATTTGATTTGCTCATCAATGGTAGCCATGACGAACACTCCTACCCCCGTAGTGGGTGATTCTATGCGCTAGGGTCGGGTTCTTCAATTCGATGTAGTGATTAGCCGTAAAAGACGGGAAGCGAGGATTGATGATGGGCGACTCACAGGATAGGTTGGGGTGAGGCAATGGTCGACGTAATTCTTCGACTGATTGACTCCAATGCTCTCAATCGATTACGCTCAATGAGTATAGAGCAACTTGTACTGGCCTTTGAGAGCGGACGCCTTGGAGATGAGAGGCCGGCGGGAGATCCTCGTTTCCATCGGGGTTTTTCCGTTGATATCGAAGGTGACTTTTTGGAATGGGCGGACAAATCCAATGGCAACCTAGATGCGGCATCCTCATTGATTCTTTGTGATTGGTCCAGCGTTGCTGAATGGAGGTGCTGGGACGGTAGATTATTTCTCTACATCGAACCAACTATTGAGGAGAGGTTTGAGGACACAGATGAATTCCTAAACGCAGATGTTTGGCAGAGACTAACCTCTAATCTATCTACTAAAGATCGACAGTCATACTCGGAGTCAGTCATCCTAGATTGGATGAAAAGGAGAGAGCACCTTGGAGATACTCTGAACCCTGACGAAGACCCCCGTATTCTACCCACAATGGAATCTCATAAATCACTGACAGAGAGCCTATTTGATTTTATCGAATTATCAAAAGAAGAAGGCCTGAGTTTGTTAATCGGCAGAGAATATTTAGAAGCGGAAGAATGGCTCTTGGACGGGGAAACATTGGCGGTGGATATAGAATGAATGACTTGCCATTGGAACCTACTCCTCCCGTAAGCGAACCCGATTCAGGGGTTGTGGTACTAGGTAGGTTTCAACCATTTCACCTTGGTCACGAATATATGCTAGAATCTGCGTCGAAGTGGAGAAATGAAAACAATCCAAATGCTCCTCTCATTATTGCAATAGGGTCTTCTAACCGCCCTCAAAATCTGCGAAATCCTTGGACACATGAAGAAAGATGTCAGATGATTGAAACTTGGGCAATATCAAACGCTATTGGAAATTATGTGATTTATTCAATTCCCGATATTGATGATCCACCAAATTGGGTAACTCATGCCAGTCGATATCATGGACAAGCGGGTGTATTGGTTACTACGGATATGAGTACAGCGGAGTTGTACACAGCATCTGGCTGGGAAGTGGTCCTGCTTCCTCTAGAACAACGTGAACGCTTTGAGGGCTGGAGAGTCAGGGAAACTGCCAGAATGCTTAGCACCATCGGGGATCATGATGCAATTCGAGAAGTATTAGGGACATTAATTCCCATGTCTGTTCTTGAGCACCTTATAGAAACAAACGGTCTGCATCGACTAGCCTTCATGGGAGAAGGCGGCGAGCCTGTAGGCTAATCACCAGTCACCCTCAAAAACGCACTTAGGGTTGCAATAGTCGACCAAAGTGCCGGATAAAAGATACCCATAAGCCATCATTTTTGCTTCTGGGACTTCCAATACTAGATTGTGCGCTAAAGAGTGATGCCACATTGGCCCATTTGTATTTCCAGTTGGCAATGGAGGAAAATCACCATCAAAATAAGCCGCTGCAGAACCATCTATCGGACCTTCAACTGCCATCACTCCAAACGGATGGTATGCTGACCCGTTAATCACAGGGACATTTCCAGTTCTAACGGCTCGGTCAGCGGATAAGGTAGTTACTTGTGCATCCATCATCGATGTCAGATAAAACATATCAAATGGCTTCAATAAATCTTCAAAGCCATTTTCTCTGTATGGTAGGAATGTCTCTCCATCAGTAGAATCCCATATCGATTGAAGAAGTGCTATACATATCGCTCTATCCATTCTTGAGGGTAAAGATAGGTCACTGGAAAGGAGCTGGTAGAACACACTTGGGAATTCATCAGAACCGTAGTGTGTCGATCTCTCTACCTGATGAGAAAAAGAGGTCCCACCAACCCAGAGTACTCCCCATTCTAACTCTGGGATAATTGAAAGAAGAGAGGGTCCACGTAATCCGCCAAGAGAGATTCCGATGTAATTTATTGTTTCATAATCAATTAAGATGGTACCATTATGTTTGAAATATTCTTCATCACATTGGCCTCCTGCGATAGTTCTAATCATGGCTAGATGATTAATCACCGCCTGCATTTGCCTTTCTTGTTGATATTGGAATTCCTTCAAATCCATTAATGCAAAGGTCATGGCGTCCTCATCGCCGTCAGAACTCCATCCCTTGAAATCTGTAGCGAGTAAAACGGTTTGATATTCATTAGCTATGGCTCTACCATTTTTGACATATGCATCACTATCTCCAAAAAGTCCATGCCCGAAGACAGAGATAGGCCCTGATGTATTATTTTCAGCCAGAGATTTTGGAATCATCATACTGAAATCGATTTCTCTATTTTCAACAAAAATAGGGTCTCCCTCTTCATTCCTCACCATTGGCGATCTTGCGTACTCTGTTTGCATGTATTGAGGAGTTGTTACTGTTCCTTGAATAACTCTGAGGGTGGTGTTGTCCTCACCATAGTCTTCCACAACATTCGTGATTGTACAACCTATACCCACATCGCCCAATCTGTTCTCAGCATCATCTCTTATTGAAAACAAATCCTTGAGAATAGATTTAGTTGATGCTGTGTGAAACCACCATGCTGATTGTAAGTTACTTCTAGACACCCCAGATTGTTCTAGTTTTTCGAATAGATTTTCGTAATCCTCTCTTTGATTTTCAATTTGAATGGAATCAGTAGCCTGATTATCTCTTAATGCTAAAAATCCGTCTTCAGGTTGAATCTTCTCTCCATTAATATCGACTAGATTCCTGAATGCAACTGCGTATGCTGCGTCATGATCCAGTCCTTGCAAAGTCCTTACGAAAATGAGTGTGTCTTCACCATCCTTCGCTCTGGCGTCTAACTCGATCCAGTGGTGAATAAATTCTCCAGTATCTAAATTCATTAAAATGCTAGAATGATTAATTTCTATTGAGGGGGATATGTTGAATTGGTCCGCCATTTCGGTTATATTTGGAATAGATGAAAAAGCGGTAAATATTTGAGTAGATGGGCTAAAACCATCGAGTCTATCCAAAATCACCATATTTTCTGATTGAGCAGAGTTTGTATCGGGTATTGCCTCCCCTGTGATGTTTAATCTATAATCCGTAATTTGAGAGTCATCCTCATCTAGGAAAAATCCAGATGGAAAGGGTAGCATACAGTGGATTTGATTGGTAAGGTCACAGAAATCATTGCCCTTTATCTCCAGAATATCTTCTGGTTCTGGTTCTAGTTCAGGAATATCGTTTATTTCGTTTGAATCATTTTCGATTCCATCATCCGATTCATTTGTACATCCAGAAAATAGCATTGAACAGACAATTATTATTGTTGCAATTTTGCTTAATCT
>Ga0066861_10000708_pt1 | contig 10877 bp, 9 predicted proteins | sample ETN02SmetaG_3_FD_66434 | JGI IMG/M metagenome (GOLD analysis project Ga0066861, IMG submission 66434) | Marine microbial and viral communities from oxygen minimum zone, Eastern Pacific Ocean - ETNP2014F10-02SV257 | ecosystem: Environmental > Aquatic > Marine > Oceanic ... | reverse complement strand
CGAACACACGAACGAACGCGACGTCGACGTCGAACACCGTACCGTGGTGAAAGACATTATCCACTCCGCTCTCGCGCGCGTTGTGACGACGCGCGTCGACGCCGCGTCGTCGCGTCCGATGAGGTCCACCACCGGCGGCGGTCGCCACCCTAAACCCTAAAAACACGACGCCTGTGTAGGGTGTAGGGTTTAGGGTTTAGGGTTTAGACGACGCGCCGGCGCGAGACGACGCCGCGCGCGCGCGCGCGCAGACGACGACGCGCTCGAACGATCGATGGCGGCGGACGCGGACGCGGACGAGGCGTGCGCGTTGACGGATGAGGAAGGTGCGACGCGATGCGACGCGATGCGACGCGATGCGATGCGGTGGTGGTCGTAATCGAACGCGATGACCGACGACGACGATGAACGCGCGAGGCAACGGTCGACGTTCGGGCGCGCGCGAATCGACGCGACCGACGGCGTCGATCGTCGCCGCGAGAGGCGTGGACGACGCGCGGGGTGGTCGCGCGACGCGTCGTTCTCGCGCGCGGAACGCGGGAGGATGCATCGATCGCGCGCGTCGATGGAGACGTCCGGAAGTCTCTCGGACTGACGCGAACGGATTCGATCGATCGATGTCGCAGCGTCGGACGCGCTGTACGAACTGACGCGATCGGTGGGGATGGACGTGCGTCGAGAGGTACACGATGCGGTGTTGGAACTGTGTCGCGCGCGCGTCGTTCCCACGGCGGTGGTGCAGGTGCTTCGATCGTTGGCGAATAAGGCGGCGGACGCGCGCGAGAGCGGCGTGCGGGACGCGTTGGCGGCGACCGGGGGATAGACGCGGGACGCGCGAGAGAAGGAACCGACGATGAGGTCGAACGAACGAGCGAGTGGATGGATGGATGCGTCGCGACTTTCGCTCGAGGATGTCTGTAGATGATTTTGTGTAAAGACGCGGCGACACACCGCGCCTCGCGATTCCGATTCGGCGTCATGACCGCGCGCGCCTCGACGATCGCGTTTCGATCCATCGCGTCCACGACGTCCCTCGCGCGCGAGAGCGCGTCTCGACGACGACGCGCGGCGCGTCCCCGACGAAGGCCATCGCGCGTCTCGTGCGGCCCGTTCGATTGGTTGCAAAATAACAAGGACATCGGCGGTCGGGACACGACGTTCGAGGCGCAACAGGAGATTCTTCGTAAGCGTCGGTCCGGGGCCAATCTCGGCAAGGAGGTGGCGGCGCGTCGCGCCAAGGTGAGCCGATTCGTGAACAAGAAGCTCCCCTCGGCGGAGCAAAAAGCCATCGAAGAAAGAAATCGAAAAAAGGCGAACGCGCTGTCCAAGGAGGCGGTCAAGGGTGGGATACCGCTTCCGATGGCGAGTTTTGGCATGCCCGAATTCGATGGCGGCGAAAGATTCGATCTTCGCGGCAAGTACGTGGACGAGGGGTGGGTCGATCCCGAGGATGCCAAGCGCGGCGCGGGCGGTTTCGGCGGTTTATTCGGGAAGAAGGAAGCACCGAAGAAGAAGGGTGAGAAACCGAAAAAGAAGGGTTGGTTTTGATTTGAGTTGCGAGCGCACCGCGTGTAATGGATTTGTTATTGTACGTACTGTGGTATTTCGGCTAAAAATGTGTCGTCTAAAATTCAGCTACTTAGTCGCGGTGCTTCTCGGAGCACCACAACGCGGTGCCGCCCTCCGTGCACCCGCTGGCGACGAGCATCATATTCGGCGCCCATTTCACGCACGTCGGTAACCCGGCGTGGCGCGCGCGCCACTGCGACACGGCGAACCCGGTGTTCGCGCTCCACACGTGAATGCGAGAATCCGCGCCACCGCTCACCACGAACTCTCCGTCCGGGGAAAAGCTCGCCTCCATGGGCGTCACCGCGTGCTGTTGCTCGCCCGATCCGGGCACGCGAATACGCATGATGTGTTCACCGTTGAACGCGTTCAAAATCGTGATGAAATTGCCGCTCACGACGAGCATTCTCTCCCCCGACGGCGAAAACTTGACGCACGAAACCGCGGGCGGCGGCTCGTTGGGATTGAACAAATAGTTTCCATTTCTGTCGTGAAACGCATCGAACTGCGCGAACGCCCCTTTACTATAACTCCCCGTCCCGTAGAGTTTAATCGCTCCGTCACCCTCCGTGACCGCGAACACTTCCCCTTGCGAATCGTACGCCACGTACGGAATCGCGGGACACTGCGGAATCGCCGCGCAACACTTGGGCGTTCGCAGATCCCACAACCGCACCGTGAGATCGGCGCTCGCCGTCAAAAAGTTATCGTTCGTCGCGCTCATCGCGATCGACGTCACCGCGTCCGTGTGTCCCTTGAAATACCGCAGGTACGTGTTGTCGTGCAGCGAGTGATAGCGCACCGCGTGGTCGTCGATCGCCTTTCCGCCCGCGCCCTTGCTCCGGGACGAGTAAATCACCGCCGCCGCGCTGTGCGTGAAGCACACGTTCGAACACCCGTACTTTTTACTATACAGCGTCTTCGTCTTGACGCCCGTGTTGGTGTTGTAGAGGTGAATCGCGTCGTCGTCCCCGGTGGTGACGAGCGCATCCTCGGTGTGATGAAAGTCGAGCGCGTTCACCGCGGACGCGTGGTCGCGGAAGAAACGGCCGGGGGACATGCGCGAGACGGCCTCGACGTCGAGCGCCACCATGGCGGCGGGCGAGATGTGCGACGCGTCGGCGTGTGGGGAGAGAATCCATGGCTGCGGTGGATTCTCGCGCGAGCGCGCGAAGACGAGAACGCCGACGGGGAACCGCCGACGCGGGCGCGCGATGACGACGCGCGTGAAACGATGTGAACGATCGTGAGGGTTACGAAGATGTTGTTTATACACAAATTTTCCAAAATTCTTGCAAAATTTTGCAGACACGACGCAGACGCGTCGAGCAGAGACCCGCGCGGTCCCGACGGGGAAGAAAAAGAAAAAGATTACGAAGAATTCTTTATCCCTTCTTTTTTCCCACCCGAAAAGCACCAACAACCATTGCGTGATCGCGTTCGTACGGTTCTAACGTGAGCTGTTCGGCCGGCTTGAAGCCTTCCGTTTGCAGCTTCTTGACTTCGCGCGCGAAGACGGCCTCCGGAGCGGCGGTGGAATCGATGCACGACGCCTTGATGGAAATCATAAAGTTTCCACCTTGCTTGAGGAAGTACTGCGCGTTCAAACCGACGATACGAGCCTGATCCGGCTGCGCCACGTCCGCGAAGATGGTGTCAACCATACCGACCAACATGCGGTACTTTTGCGGGTGACGTGCGTCCTCGATGATGGGAATGACGTTGGTGCGCTTCTTCGCCATGTTGACCAAGTCGCGACCGGAACGGTGAGAGAACTCGACCGCGTACACGGTCCCTTCCGGACCGACCAAATCGGAGCAGTGCGACACCGTGGTACCGGAAGCACCGCCGAGGTAAAGGATCTTCGATCCCGGCTTGATGTGAATGTTGTCCAAACCGCCGAGAATGCCCGCGGCAATTTTCGATCTGAACGGGTTCCATACGCGGTACTCCGTCTTCGTACCGTCAGCCTCATCGACAGAGATGCGCTTCTCACCGTACACGCTCTCACCAACTACCATGTTACGCGTCACGAGCGCATCCTCCTTACCGCGCGCGACGAAGACGCCCTCGTGGCGATGCTTTTCGACGACCACCTTGGAACCGCCCTTCATGCCTCCTCGTCCGCCACCGCGTCCACCGCGTCCGCCACCGCGTCCGCCACCGCGTCCACCGCCACGTCCGCCGCCACGTCCGCCGCCACGTCCGCCGCCACGTCCGCCGCCTGTTGATTATTACGAAAAGCGCGCTCTGGTTAGTTTTTCACCTCTAGGGAATCCGCCGAGGCATTGACGTCCCCGACTCGCGCGCGACCTCCCGCGAGCGTCTCACGCGCGCGCGACGCATCTAAAACATTCCCATCGTCTCGCGCGCGCGGTCTCGCCCCATCTCGATCGATCGATCGACGCGTACCTCGTCCGCCGCCTCCGCGTCCTCGTCCGCCGGGCGAAAAACCTGCGCGAGCGAAAACGTCCAATGCGCGCGTCGTCAGCCTCGTTCCTCTCGCGATTCGCCCGTCATCCCGCGCCGATCGATCAAAACATTTCAGCCGCATCCGTGCGTCTCGCGCGCGTCTCGCGCGCATCGTCGCGCGTGCGCGGAGACGCGTTCGACCTCCCACCGCCGGCCGCCGCCGCCGATCCGAGGCAATTGCGATTGATTCGCCCCGCGCTTCGCGCGCGATCGCGCGCGACGATCGCGCGCGACGGAAAGCGACGTAAACATAGTCGCGTCGCTCGTCACTCACCGCCTCGGCCGCCGCCTCGTCCCATCGGTGCGCGCATGGTTACCGACCGCGCGCGCCAATGCGGCGCGGGTCGTCCACCGGTCGGGACATCGGTCGTGGAGTCCCCACGCCTTGAGTCATGACCGGTGAGGGGTGCATGGGCACGCGCGCCGACGCCCTTCGGCGCGAGCGACGACGCGCGACGACGACGTTCGGCGCGGAAAAAAAGAACGCTGCGAATGGAATTAAAACACTCTCTCGACGGAACGTCTCGACGCGTCGAGTTTTCCGACGAAGAGTCGTCGACGAGACGCGTCTCGCGTCTTCGTCCGCGCGCGCGCGCGGGCCCTCCGTCTACGCGTCGACGACGGCGATGGCGTCAATCTCCACGAGCGCGCCCAGGGGCAAACCCTTCGCCTCGATCGTCGCCCGCGCCGGCGAGTTTTCCGGGAACCGTTTCCCATAGATGGCGTTCACCGTCTTAAAATCACTCATATCGGCCAACATGATGGTGGTCTTGACGACGTCTTCGTACGTCGCGCCCGCCGCCGCGAGCACTTCCCCGATGTTCTTCATCACCTGTTCCGTCTGTTCCTCGATCGAGTCCCCGGCGAATTCCATCGCGGGCGTGAGACCGATCTGTCCGCTCACGTACACGGTGTTTCCGACCTTGACGGCTTGGTTATACGGACCCGCGGCGGCGGCGGATGTGTCGGTGCTGATGATTTCCTTGGCCATGGCGCGCGTCGGTGCGGAGCGCGCGCGAGAGGAGGTCACGCGCGAGGGGCGACGCGCGAACGGGGCGGTGCGAATGGTCTCTTTGGCGGTGAGTCGCGCGGACATGGTACGTCGAGAGGCGTCGAGTGAGGGGAGATGTCTCGGGAGGTTGAATGGGCAGAGGGGGCTCCGTCGAGCGTCTTCGGGACGCGAACGGTGGTATTAAATACGCGATGGACGATGATGCGTGATGGACGATATTAGTCGCGAGTTGAGGTCGAAATCGAACGATGCTCGTCGGCGATGATGCGGTTGAGGACGCGGCGAAGCCAGAACGCCTTGAAGACGGATTTGACGACTTGCGTGGCGACGATGGTGAACCAGACGCCGTTGACGCCGTACGTCGGGGCGAGGGCGGCCGCCATGGGAAGGCGAGTGAGGTTGAGCATGAGGGCTATGATGATGACGGGGTAGGTGATCCCGGTGCCGTTGAAGGCGCCCTCGACGGCGCACTCGAGCGCCATGAAGGAGACGATGGGGAAGTTCCAGTACATGTACGTCGCCGCGCGCGAGGCGACGATGGGGTCCGAGGTGAGTAATCCGATAAATTGCGGAGCGAATCCGATGAAGATGAAGGCGAACGGTAACAGGGCGATCATTGAGATTTGGCACGCGCTCCAGCACGAGTCTCTCGCGCGAGTGGCGTTACGAGCGCCGATCCACTGACCCACCAGGGTGCTCGCGCCGACGCGAAAAGCGTCCGTCACAGTGTACGGAATGTTTTCAAACTGTTGACCGAGTCCCATGGCGGTGAGGGCGATGGGATCGATGGATGTCAGAATGCGTCCGAGACCGACGTACACGATGGCGAAGACGATGCCGGCGACGGCGATCGGCCAACCGATGGCGACGATTTCCCGAAGTCGCTTCAAGTTTGGCAGCGTAAAGGGAATCTTGACGTTGAAGTTTTTCACGAGCATGCGGAAGAATAGAATCGCACCGATGAAGTACGACACACTCGTCCCCACCGCGGCGCCGCGAACGCCGAGTTGGGGGAAAGGACCGACGCCGTAAATGAACAGAGGATCCAAGATGATGTTCAACAAGACCATGAGCATCGTCACTCGAAGCGCCGGTTTCATCGACCCAAAGCCGCGCAGCGTCGCCTCGAGCACGTTACACATGCACAAACCGATCGATCCCAACAGCGCCGCCCGAAGATGCGATTGCCCGATCGCGAACGCCCCGGCCTCGATCCCCAGCGCCGCCGAGTACGCCGCCGTGAACGGCACCAGCGTCGCCAACGCCGCCGCCGTGAGCACCGCCCCGTACATCCCATCGCGCAACACGGGTCCGATGTTCTCCGTCTCGCCCGCTCCCACGCTCTGACTCACCTTATTCTGCACCCCGTTCGCCACGACGGAGGACACCAGGTACAACATCCATCCCGCGAACGCGTTCGAGCACAGCGCCGTCAGTTCCACCGTCCCGAGCTTCCCCACCCAAAACGTATCAGTGATCGGAAACACCGATCGCAACAGCCCGATCACCGTCGTCGGCCATCCCACGTACCACACCGCCTCCGACGTTCGCATGCGCAGCAACGGCGGGAGACGCTCGGCGTCGTCTCGAGTCTCGGCGGCGTCCCCGGCGCTCGCGCGCGTCCCCGGCGTCCTCTCGCACCGTCGTCGTCGTCGTAGGCGACCGACGAACGCGTCGCGGCGCGTCGTCCGAGAGAGAGAAACGCACCGATCGTCACCCTCGCGCAGTGCTCGCCCGGCGCCCTCTCGCGTCGTCGCACGCGCCACCGTCGTCTCGGCCACCAACGACTTCTCTCCTCGCGCGAACGCGCCCCTCGCCGCGTTGACGCGCCCTCGCGCGAACGCGCGCGCGCCGCCGACGCGCGCGCATCCACATCTCGCGCGCTCGTGCGCGCGCGCCGACGTCGACGCGCGCATTCGCGTCGAGCCGGCGTCTGACGACGAACGAGGGCGCGCGCGAGACGACGATGACGAGGCGATGCGATTGGACGCCACACGCCCGCGCGGGACGACGATTCGACGCCGCGATCGACTCGGAGACGCGCGTCGCGTGTTCCTCGACGCGTGAATCGCGTCTCTCGCGCGAGAGAGACGCCCGCGAGAGAGAGACGGCGACGAGAGATCGTTTCGGGAACGAATTCGCGCGAACGAACGAACGACGCGCCATGCCGTTCGCGTGCTGCGCGGTGCGCGCGGATGACGACGTCGATCGCGCGCGCGATGATCGTCGATCGATTCGCGCGAGTTCGCTCGCGAGGCGCGATCGAAGCATGTCGTTCAACGCGCCCGTGGTGGGACGGTCGGCGACGGAGGCGGAGGCGTCGACGTCGTCGCGAGACGTCGACGTCGATGTGGTCGAGGAAAAGAGCGACGGTGAGGGCGCGGTGGACGTGTACGGATTCGCCGTGGACGTCGCCAAGTCGACGCCGGGGAGAAAACCGAGCGTGCGCGTGGATGCGTTTTGGAGTCGCGCGCGCGAGAGCGGCGCGGCGGAGACGCTCGCCGAGGCGGTGGCGAGACGGGATCCCATGTTAAAGCGCGCGCTCAGGCGCGGGGTGCCGAAAGATTTACGTCGTGACGCGTGGTTCGCGGCGAGTGGGGCGGGTGATTTACAAAAAGTCGGTCCGACGGATGGATATTACGAGAAATTGTTAATCATGACGGTGGACCAAAAAGTGGTGGATCAAATCGAGCTCGACTTGGCGAGGACGTTTCCAGCGAATCACAAGTACGAACGAGGCCAGGGCGGGCGAAACGGAAACGAAGTCTTGAGGAGAATTCTGTACGCGTACGCCAGACACAATCGTCGCACGGGATATTGTCAAGGGATGAATTACATCGCCGCATTTTTATGGCTCGTCATGGGCGACGAGGAAAAGGCGTTTTGGACGTTTACGGCGTTGTTGGACATCATCCTCCCGGGAGACGTCCACGCGAAGGATATCAAGGGCACGATCGCGCAATACAAGATTCTGCACAAATTGGTGCAAACGAACGCGCCTCGATTGGCCAAACACTTTCGCGAGCTCGAGATTGACCTCGTGATGATCGCGAGCAAGTGGTTGCTCTGTCTCTTCGTCGAATCGTTTCCGTCCACGACGGCGGCGCGCGTCCTCGATTGTCTCATCTACGAGGGCGAAAAAGTGTGGTTTCGAGTCTCCATCGCCATGCTGAAGATGCATGAACAGAAAATTCTCGAGTGCGACACCTTACCGGACGTCATGATTTACCTCAAGGACGCCTTCGCCAATCAAACCGACGCCGACGAATTGTTGACGTTCGCCTTTGAAAACGTCTCGTTGGCGAATAAAACCATCGCCGCGCACCGAGCGGCGGTGATGCGCGAGATGCACACGAATAGAAAATAGACTTCTGTTCGCGCCCGAACGCTCGCACCGCGAACGCGCGCGTCATCCCGCGACATCCCGCGGTCGCGACGCGCGATGTCTGGAGGTTGTTAGTTCTCTGGTAATCCTCACGTCTCGCCTCGCGTCCCGTCCCTCGCGTCTCCCCTCGCGCCATGTCGCCCGAATCGCGAGATGCGCGCGCGAACGAGCGCGCGACGTCGCGTCTCGATCGGTTTCGCGCGCTCGCGAGCCGTCCCGACGGTGGGACGTTTTGGGACGTCGTCGCGCTGACGTCGAGCTCGAGCGAGCAAACGCGTGGGTTTCGCGCGCGTTTGGACGCCCTTCACGACGCCAGGGCGCTTCCGAGAGAGCGCGAGCGGTACGTGGTGATCACCGATCCGCCGGGACCGCGCGTGGGGTCGGGTGGGGCGACGATGGGGGTGGCGCGAGAGCTCAAAACGTGGTTCGGGGACGCGTGGCGCGAAAAGCGCGTCTTCGTGTTACACACGGGTGGACACAGCGAGCGAGCGCCGCAGTATGGGACGTGTGGGAAGGCGTTCGCGGACGTTCCGATGGATGCGTCGGGACGAGGCGTTCCGGCGACCATCTTGGAGGCGCAGTTGGTGCAGTTGACGCCGTTGGCGAAGACGCTGCCGCCGGGTATATTCGTCTCGAGCGCCGACGTGTTTCTCGAGTACGACGACGCACAGGGAAAGTTCGACATCGAGACGTACGCGTCGATGGAGCGTGGGATCACCGCGTTGGGGCATCCGAGTTCGGTGGCGATCGGTGAGGAACACGGCGTGTTCGCGTGCGACGCGGAGGAGGTGCACGAACGCGTGCGCGCCATGCGCGCGGGACAACCGTCGGCGCCGTTGGAGTGTCGAAAGTGCTTGCAGAAACCATCTGAAGAGAAAATGCGGCAGAATGGGTGTGTGATGCGTGGATACGAGACGGACGACGACGAATGGGTGCTGACGGACAGTTGCTTTCACATCGGCGTCGATGCGCTCGAGGCGCTCATAGAGCTCGACGAGACCAAGCGCGACGTTTTAGCGGGATGTGAGATTTGCGCGTACGGTGATTTCATGCAGCCGTTGGGACGAGACGCCGATACATCGTATTTGGATCGCGCGGAACACCTAGCGAGCGTCGCGTCGACGACGGTAAACGAGAACGAGGCGAGATTGAGAGACGCACGCCGCGCCGTCGCCGAGGCATTGCACGGTCGACCGCTCATCGTCATCCCTCTGCTCCCGAGTCGGTTCATCCATCTCGGAACTATTCCAGAATTTTTATACCACACGACGAAGGACACGCGGTGCTTGCGCGCCCTTCCGGCGCCGTCCATTCCCGTCAGAATGGCCGCGGTGGCCGAGGCCGATTTTCGGCAGCCGGAGGACTCCGCCATCATGTCGTGCCGCGTGCGCGCGGGAACGACGATCGGATCGGGGACGTGCGTGGTGAATTGTGACGTGGGCAAAGATGTGAGAATCGGCGATAATTGCGCGCTGTACGGCGTCACGCTCACGGCGGGGTCGAAAGTGGCCTCGAACACGTTCATGTACACGCTTCCCGTGCGCAAAGACGCAAGGAAAGGGTTCGTCACCATTATTTTAAACGTTGATGACGTCATCAAATCACGCACATCGAGCACGTGGTGTGGAATCCGCGTGCACGATGCGATTCAGCGACTCGGTTGGTCGGAGTCGCGTGTTTGGACGGATGAGTCACACACGACGACGCTCGGGCGATTCTTCGCCGTCGAAGAAACGGCCGAGGCTTCGTGTGCGGAGGCTCTGCACATCGCGGAGTGCGTTCGAGGTGAAAACGGTGCGTCGACAGTAGCAAGAACACATCCTTCTCGGGTGCTCAGTATCAGCCAAGCGCTTCGCACGTACGCTGATCACGAGGAGATCATGCGCGCGCAACGCAAATTATCGCGGAAAATCATCGGCGCAAGTTTGTGGAAAATGTTGAAGGAGGGTATCCCCGCGAACAAGTGGATAGAATCGGCGCACCATCTACGTTCGCTGACGAAAGAGTACGAAGGGTCGTTCTTAAACGCGGAGAATACGAAAAACGACTTGGAAACGATATTGAGAGGCGCGGCGTCGGACGAAGCCGGTGGAAGCGACGACGTTCAATCAACCCAGTTTAGTCTAGACATCGGGCGTTCGGCGCTGTCGCTTCGCGTGCCGCACGCGGACGAAATCGCTCGAACGTGTCTTCGACGCGTCATCGTTTCGTCCGTAGTCGGGACTTCTCTGGGCATGAGCGCCGTCGCCGACGCTGAACGTTTTACAAAAGTCCGCGCGGCGTATCCCGCGAGGTTCAATCTAGCTGGCGGTTGGACGGACACACCCCCGTTCTGTCTCGAACGGAAAGGAACGGTGTTGCACGTTGCGGGTCTCGTCGACGGCGAGTTACCCATAGTCGCGACGGTCACCAGGCTTCGAACTCCGGGTATTCGTCTCG
>Ga0066861_10000700_pt1 | contig 10919 bp, 8 predicted proteins | sample ETN02SmetaG_3_FD_66434 | JGI IMG/M metagenome (GOLD analysis project Ga0066861, IMG submission 66434) | Marine microbial and viral communities from oxygen minimum zone, Eastern Pacific Ocean - ETNP2014F10-02SV257 | ecosystem: Environmental > Aquatic > Marine > Oceanic ... | reverse complement strand
AGTGACGCCGCGCCCAAAAATGGCGCCCGAAAAACCGCTCGAGCTCGTCATTCGACGACGGCGCGGACGATGAGGGTGCTCGCGAAAAGCGCGTTTCGACGGGCGATGACGACGACGGCGTCGTCGTCCTCCGCGAGCGCGAACCCACACGCGTTCCTCCTGGAGAACCCGCTGAAACTGTACCGGGATTGCATGCGATTGGCGGACCTGTTGGCGCACACGCAGGGACACCCGAGGGAGACGCTGCGGGCGACGGTGCGCGCGCCGTGGCGCAGACACCTAAATGAGACGGATCCGGCGCGAGTTATGGAGTTGCGCGAGGGAGCGGTGCGCGGATTGAGCAATTACATGATGTACGAGGCGAGCAGAGGGGCGATGGAGGGCGTGCCGGCGTTCGTCGCCGAGGAGGCGCCGCGCGACGGAACGGGGACGTCGGAGTAGCGAACGAACGAACGACGTTGGAATATTGATTGATCAATGTACTGTAGGAGTGCTGTAAAGCGATGACCTTTTGTTATCCGTCCCAATCGCGATTGAGCGTTCGACAGAGAAAGCCGACGCCGAGCGCGAGCTGCGGATACGCGAGCGCGGCGACGCACAGACCGAACGTCATCGAAGACGCGTGCTTGATCCTCGCCGAATGATCACGAATCGAGCCCAGACTCAGACTAAACGCGATCTGGTGCGCCCCGAACGCGGAGAGCGCGAAGATCCACGAAAAGATTCTCGATTCGTGTCGCGGCACGCGCGCGCGTCTGAGTGGAAAGCGCCAGAAAATCAACGAAATCAACACCGAAAATGAGAAACACAGCGACATCCAGAGCGACACCAACGCGTCGAATCCGTGTAACACCACCATGGACGTCGTCACCGAGAGGTGTAACACCACGAACGCGCGCAAGATGTCCCCCACCGACGGTCCGAACTCTCCCGCCTCGTCGTCGTCGCCGAGACGAAACAACCGACACAACACGCCGTTCGACGCGCTCGCGACGAATCCATCCCTCGAGGAGACGTCCAACTCGGTGCTCACCTTGCACACTTCACACACATTCGATCCGCGCATCGCGTACCATCGCTGCGCGCACGCATCGTGCACGAAGGCATCCACGCATCTGCACCCGAGCTCGACGAGCGCGGCGTCCGCCGAGGCGGGCTGGAGACAAATGCGACACGCGGGGCGCTCGTCCGTCGGCGATGGCGCCTCGATGACGTCGTCGGAGACGTGCGGTGTTGGATCGTCCGCCATGACGCGACGGGACGGTGAATGGAGACGCGCGAGGCGAGGTGTGAGGTCCGTCATTTCCGAGGCGCGCGCGGGACGGTTGCGCCGCCGCCGCCGCCGACGACGGATGCGCGGTCTCTACGCCGCGGGTTCGGTCGATCGCGCGTCGTCGTCGATGGATTTGGCGTGCATCGGTGATTCTGCCGTCGGCTCCGTCGGCTCCGTCGGCTCCGTCGGCTCCGTCGGCTCTGTCGGCGCGTCCGGCGGCGGGACGTCGATGTCGTTCAATCCGTGCGCCTCGAGCGCGGCTTTCGCCTCGGCGGCTTCCTTGAGCGCCGCGCGCTGTGCGCGTTCCTCCACCATTTGCTTCGCAGCTGCCGCGTTGGCATCCACCTCCTTGATGGCGCGCTTGATGAGCTTGGCGCACCCGTCGTGGCCCTTTTTGGTCGCGATGTGGCGAGGCGTCTTACCCTTGCCGTCGACAGCGGCGACGTCGGCGCCTCGGCTGAGCAACAGGGCGACGACGTCTTCGTCTCCGCCGCTGCACGCGGCGTGAAGCGGAGTCGCGCCCTTACCGTCGATGGCCTGGATGTCCAGACCGCTCTCGAGGAGCGCGTCGACGACGTCGTCGTGACCTTTTCTCGCCGCGAGGTGCAACGCCGTGGCGCCGTGATTCGCCTTTTCGTCGACGACGCACCCAGCCTTGATCAAACGCGCGACGACGGCGGCGTGACCCTTGGACGCGGCGATGTGTAACGCGGTCTGCGCGTCGCCGTCCTTGGCCTCGACGTCGGCGCCGTGTTTGAGCAAAAGTCTCACCATTTCGACGTTTCCCTTGGCCGCCGCCGCGTGCAGCGACGTCGTCGCGTCGTCGTCCGATTTCGTCTGATTCACCTCCGCACCGTTCTCTATGAGCTCGCGCGCGTCCACGAGATCCCCATACGCCACCGCCCCGTGCAACGCACCGCGCTCCTTGGCCCTCGCCGCGCGTTTCTTTAACAACTTTTTCGACGGCTCCTTATCCATCCCAAACAGTTCCTCCGACGTCTTCTCCTTCGCCTCGTCGCCCTCCTCATCCTCGCCCTCCTCATCCCGCGGTCTCGGCGGTGGATTATCCCACGAATAACTCGTCGCGTACTTACTCTTCGCCCCATCACCGCGATCGAACGACGTCGGCGCCCCGCCGCCGCCCGAGCCCTCGTACGACGCGCGCTCCGGCGCGCGCGCCGGCGTCTCCGTCCGCGCGTCCCACTCCGGCGTCGGCGGTTTCTGATGCACCGCCGTCGGCGCATCACTCGTCGTCGTCGGCGCGCGTCCAAAAAACGCCCCCGCGCTGTCAGCGGCCGCGCGAACGGACGAGGTCAATCCGTCCCGGAGCGTTCCCAAGTCGAGCGTCGCCGCCGCCGCCGAAGATCCGTCGGGACGTCGAGGCTTCGTCGCGACGCGCGCGCGTCGAGGTCAGTCATCGGTTCGAGAGCGCGAGAGAGAACGCGATGCGCGCGTAGGCGCGATCGCGAGACGCATCGCTTCGCGAGAGACCTCGCGTCGTCGTCCAATTCCCGCGCGGTGTCCCAACACGATTGCGATTCGATTCCATCGTCATCCGACCCTCCTCGTCGCGCCGTCGCGCGAGACGTCGCGCGTCGTCGCGTCATCGCGCACCTGATGCGTCTCGCTCACGTCGGCGTATCCCTTGGCCCAGTTTCGAAGCGCGTCCATGTCTCGGAAGGCGCGCGCGATGATGTGTGACGAGTCGACAGAATGCCGACGGGGACGCCGTTCGCGCGGTGCGTCGCGCGCGCGGTGCGCTCGGCGACGACGACGTCGAAGGCATCGTCGTCGTCGTCGTCTTCGCGCGCGTCGTCGTCTTCGCGCGCGTGGGTGGGCGAAACGGCGACGAATCCGCGGGGACGCGTGGCGGTCGTCGGCGGTGGGGCGTCGGGGACGGCGTGCGCGAGAGAGATCGCGCGACGGACTTCGCGCGAGGTGTGCGTGTTCGACGCGGGGCGCGCGCTCGGTGGGCGGGCGTCCGCGCGCGAGGCGTCGGTCGGGCGATGGGACCACGGCGCGGCGTTCGCGGCGGCGGCGCCAAGCGACGAGGACGAGGACGAGGACGACGACGAGCGCGCGTGGCGAGCGTGGATCGAGGAGAAAGCGAGAAGAGGGGAGATGCATCGATGGTATGGACCGTTCGCGGCCGTGCGCGCGCGCGATGGGGTCGCGGTCGTCGCTGAGGAATCGGACGCGCGGTTCGCGTGGTCGCCGAGTTTCGACGCCGTCGAGCGACGCGCGTTGGAAAATGCGGGCGTGGACGTGCGCTCGAGCGCGAGAGTGGTGGGATTCGCGCGCGACGACAAAAATGGAATGGTGAGCGTGCGTCACGAGACGTACGGTGAGGGTGAACGCACGGAGAGTGGGTTTGAGTGCGTGGTGTTGGCGGATAAAAATTTGGCGACGAGACGAGACGGAGTCGCGGCGATCGATTCGCTCGATGTCGAGGACATCGCGACCGCGATGCGCGGCGTGTCGTCGACGCCGTCGTTGACGTTGATGGTAACGCTCAATCGCGCGCCCGCGGTGGATTTCGTCGGCGCTGAAATCGTCGACGACGACGCGTTGGGCTGGATGGCAAACGAATCGTCTAAACCGGGACGCGCGGCGAACGGCGTCTGTTGGGTCGCGCATGCGACGGAGGCGTACGCGAAGTCCAAGGTGACCGAGCACTCGCTCAAGACGCGTCCGGGAACGCCCGAACACGCGGCGTGGATGAACGACGTCGAGCGAGACATGCGAGACGCGTTGCTCCGCGCGCTTCGCGCCGTCGAGTCGCCGTCCGACGAACCTCTCGAGATCGTCTCCGCGCGCGCCCATCGATGGGGCGCCGCCTTTCCGACGTCCTCCGCGACGACCGATGACGCTAAATTTCTTCGCACCGCGCGTTCGGGCGCCGCCGTGTACGCGGTGGGCGACTATTGCGGCGCCGCGCCGAACGCGCGGAGCCGCGGCCTTCGCGCCGCCGTGCTCAGCGGACTCGCCGCCGCCGCGGACGCGTGCGCCGACGACGAACGACCTCGATCTAAATTGTAACCGTCTCACCTAGCTCGTAGCTTGGGCGCGTCTCGACCTCGCGCGCGTCTTCGGTCGTCCTCAGTCGCCGCCGCGCCGGCATGTCCCCGGCGCTCGTCTTCTTCGGGCGTCACCCGACGCCCGGGAAGTGTAAATCCCGTCTCGCGCGCTCGGTGGGTTCGGACGACGCCGCGGCATCCATCTACGACGCCATCGTGCGCGTGGTGCTCCTGCGTGCGACGCTTTCGCGCGTCGACCGCGACGAGACTGATGAGGAACAGACTCGAGTCATCTTCACGTGCGCCGCCGAGGACGACGTCGCGCCGTGTCGCGCGCTGCTCGAGCGCGGTGGACGATGGTGCGTCGAGGACAGCGCGCCGTCGACGTCGACGGCCATCGACGTGCGCGCGCAGACGCAGGTTGATGATTTGGGCGCGCGGCTCGTCGACGCGTTTCGAGTCGAGCTCGAAAACGCGCGCGCGCGGGGCGCGCGATATCCGCCGCCGGTGTGCGTGGCGGGCACGGATATACCGGCATTTTCGTTCGAGCACGCTCGACGAGCGTTGGAGCGCGCGAGAGACGAACGGTGCGTGACGTTTGGACCGTCTCGCGACGGCGGCTTTTATTGCGTCGCCGCGACGGCGACGCCGGATAATTGCGAGAAATTATCGCGCGCCTTCGCCGACGTCGTCTGGAGTTCGAGCGAGACGTTGGCACAGTGCGTGGCAAACTGTGAAGCCGAGGGCATGGTCGTGCGCGTGGACATGGAGACGCTTCAGGACGTGGACGACGCGCGGGACCTCGAGCGCGCGTTAGACGAGGGCGAGCGTCCCGAACGTCCCGACGACGCTCGGTACGTCGCGCGTCTTCGAGAGACGTACGACGAGATTCGAACGACATTCCGCGACGCGATTCGTTCGTGACATAGACTAGCCAACCTGTAGACGTAGCGCACATCATCTCTCGCGTCCAGTCGTTCCCGCAGATGCCGCCTCGCGATGGACCCGCGCGCGCGGCCACCCCTCGACGCGCGCGCGCCGTCGAGACACGCCTCCGCGCCGCCACCACCGCCTCCCCCGCTTCCGCTTCGCGCGCCTCCACCGCCACCACCGGTTCCGATGCGTCACCACCATCAATTCCATCATCACGGCCCGCCCACCTCGAGCGCGCCCGCGGACGTCGATGTCGACGCCGACGCGCTTCGATCGATGCCGAAAGAGGAGCGTCGCGCGCTCGCTCGAATCGCCAAGGCGCTCCTGGCGACGGAGGACGAGAGCGTCAAGGCGGAGTTGGCGGCTGAATTACAAAAACGGTGCGCGCGCGCGGCGGCGGCGGCGACCGGGACGACGACCGGGGCGGGGGCGGGGACGGCGCCTGCGCGTTCGATGGTACCGACGTCGTCGGCGTATGTGTTCGAACCGTCCTCGCGACCGGTGTTCGGCGTCGACGCGCCGACGCGCGCGCGAGACGCCGCGGCGTCTCGCGCCTCGCGCGACTTTTCGAGCGCGACGACGTCGTCGTCCGAACGCGCGGCGAGGATGGATCGCGCGCAGCGATTCGCGCGCGAGGCGGTTCAATTTGCGAGCGATATCGCCAACGCCAAAGGTCGAGGCACGCCGACGATGCAAGAGATGAAGATGCGAGACGCCGCCGCGGTGGGAACCAACGAGTCGCTCGAAAAGACGTATCTTCGACTCACCGAGGCGCCGTCGATGGCGACGGTGCGACCGCCGCGCGTGTTAGCGCGCGCGTTGAACATGGTGAAGGCGAAATGGGATGCGAACAGGGATTACGAGTACGCCAAGGATCAGTTGAAGTCCATCAGACAAGACTTAACCGTGCAACACGTGCGAGACGGCGCCCTCGTGCGCGAGACGTATCAGACGCACGCGCGCGTCGCGCTCGAGTGTTCGGATTTAGCAGAGTATAATCAGTGTCAGGCGGTGTTGAAGACGTTACACGCCAATCTATTGGAGGACGCGCTCGCGGCGAACGCGAGACGCGGCGAGACGTCGACGTCGCCGTCCGGGAAGAAGAAGAAGAAGACGTCGTCGTCGAGAAAGCGTTTAGCGAGCGAACGAGACGGCGATGACGACGAAAATACAGACGCAAACGCCGACACGCTCGAAGACATCGCCGAGTTCGCCGCGTACAGACTCATCTACGCCGCCGGTGCGGGATCCAAGAGCGAACGAAGCGCCGCCCTCGCGCGAGAGCTTCGAGACGTCCCCGACGCCCTCAGACGCCACGCCTTCGTCTCACACGCCGTTTCCGCGTGTGAGACGCTCGCATCCTCCAACTTCCACCGCTTCTTCGCCCTCCGCACCACCGCCCCGCGCATGTCCGCGCGTCTCATGGACATCATCGCGCCGTCCGTGCGTTTCGACGCCGCGCGCGCGCTGCTCCGCGCGCACGCGCCGCGCGTCCCCACCGCCTTCATCGCCTCCGCGCTCGGATTTCCATCGACCGACGCGTGCGCAGAGTATCTCATCGACGAGCACGCCGCGGCGTTCGAAGACGACCATCGCGCGAGCGTGGACACCAGGGCGACGCGCGCGCGCGTCGCCGAGAAACGGGTCGCGTCCCGTTAGGGTTTAGGGTTTAGACAGTAACCACCTCGGCAACCACCGCGCATTCTCGACCGCGTCGCGCGATCGCGTCCGCACACGCGCGCGCGACGGCGAGCGACCGAAGACTCGTCGACGCGTTCGACGCATACATTTTCACGCGCTCGATTTCTCGATTTTCCACCATGCACGGCGTCGCGACGACGAACGCGTCGACGATGACGAGGACGATCGCGCCGATGCGATTCGCAGAGAGATCATCATCTTTTTCTCGAGCGCGCGCGACGACAAACGCGCGCGCGTCGCGCGGTGGCGATGAAGGCGGTGGGAAACGCGTCACCAAGGCGAGCGAGGAGCTGGCCGAGAAGTTCACCACGGGCGGCGGCGGTGCGGATGGGTTTTGCGATTACGACGACATTCGGGACGCCATGGAACAATGCGACGGGTTGGAGGGCGCCAAGCTCGACGCGTGTTACGCCGCGTACGGGTGTAACGTGGACGCGGTGACGGATCATTACGCGAAAGCGGCGGGGATCGAGGCGCAGAAGAAGACGAAGTGAGACTCGATTCGATGGAGGCGTCCGCGAGCCGAACGGAAGCGAATACGCGAAGCGACGGGACGGGACGGCGACGCGAGACGCGACGAATGTACACTTTTGTCGCCCTTTACTTTATAAAGTGACGACGTGTTGTAATGCAGAACAACGCGGGCGAGCGCCCTTTGTTTAAAACGCGCGTGTGTCGACGTCGAGGCGCGCGTGAGAAATCAATCAATCAATCAATCAATCAATTGGTGGTAGAATACAACAACGCGTCGACGCGATGCGCGCGAATCTTTTCGTCTGATCGCGATCATTTGAAGAAACACATCTTCCCGTAGTGCATCATCGTGCGATAGAAGAACTTTTCCTGAAGGAGCACTCTGGAGAGCTCGCGGTCCTCGCCGGACGCACCCGGGACGGCGACCATGTGCGCGTATCCTCGCGCGTTGTGGTACCAGTTGATGGGAACGCCCGGTTGCCCGTACACGTCGACGCGCGAGCACCTGTTCGATCGAAGCAGGATGAGGAGGGCAACGAACGCGGGGGACGGTTCGCCGCGGTGTCCCCAACCGACGACGTTCGCGCCGAGTTGTAGATCGGCGGAGAGCACGTCGTGAATCAGTCGCCCGACGCGTCTCGCGCTCTCGTACGCTTGCTCGTCGAAATCGACCGTGATGCTCTTCTCCGGACCATCCACGAGCTTGGTGAATTTGCAGTACTTCTTCTCGGACAGTACATTGCAGTACACCGCGGTGTCGTGCGCGTCGATGGCGGTGGCGAATCGGCTCACCGTCTGGTCGTAACGCTGGCCCGTGGTGGGATTGTACTCGGCCTCAGTCGTCCACGCGCACGATCCCATGGCTTGCGGCGCCCCACCGAGCGAAGGGAGCTCAGATGCATTGTACTTGGTGCGCGGATCGGTCGAATACTTGATGAGCGTGTTCGACAGCGCCTTGAGCGTCTCCGCACTCACTTTCGGATTCATCACCGCGTTCGCGTCAGCCTTGAGCGCGCGCGCGAGTAAATCCGTCGCCATGTCCGCGCACTGCAACGTCTTAAACTGGCATCTCGCCATGTATCCCGTGATGTTCGCCGCGTGAAAAACCATTTGCTTCTCCGTCGTCTCTCGTCGCCAGTCCGTGTCTCTCGTCATGCCGTCGACGAACAATGGGTTTTGAAATCGATATCGACGCACGACTTTGCCATTTTTGTTGGTGTACACGTGCGTCGGCGCGTTTGGATCGCGCATCTTCTCCTTTTCTTCCTTTCCATCGTCGTCGTCGTCATCGTCGTCCAACAAGCGTCGGCGGCGACTGCTCACATTCGGCAACGGATTCTTCCCCTCTATAATCTTCAACTCCTCTTCCTCCGTCGCGATCTCGCTCTCGAGCGTCTTCTCCGCCTCCTTCATCTCCGTCTTCGCCTCCTTCAGCTCCTCCTTCACCGCGCGTTCCTCCTCCAACTCGGTCGCCGTGCGCGCGAGGTCCGTCGTCTTCGCCTCCTTACTCAGATAAAACGCCGTCTCGCCGTCCAACTCGTGCAGCTCCAATCCCGGAATCACCGCCGTGGGCGTGAATTCGCTCGCCAAACACGCGCTCGGCACGCCCAGCGCCGCCCATCTCGACGTCGCGTCCGCGTCCCGCGGGCGCGCCGTCGACGTCTCGTCGGGACGTCGGCGCCATCCCTCTCGTCTTCTCCCGAACGCGCCCACGGACACGCGCCCGTGCCGCCCGAGGACGTGCGCGCGTCCACCGCGCGCGCCACCGCGCGCACCGCCCGACGTGACCGCGGCGACGACGAGGGCGACGGAAAAGACGGCCGCGAGCGTCAGCGCCAAAAACAGCGCGGGATCTCGCGCCCAATCGAACCGCGCGAGCACCGCGCGCGCGCGCGCTTCGAGGCTCGCGCGCGGTCGACGACGCGATGCGTCATCCGCGTCGTCCGCGCGCGCGTCCTCGACGTCGGCGTCGGGCATGACGCGCGCGACAGTGGCGAGAGACGCGTCGACGTGGCATCGCCAACACCCAGGCTGTGATCGTCAATCGGCGACTCGCGGCGCGCGCGTCGGGCGACGGCGAGCGATGGCGGGCGAGCGCGAACCGATGATGCACGCGCGACGCGAGAGCGCGTTCGGCGCCACGCGTGAGAGCGCGGCGACGTCGTGGGAGAGCGAGCATTGGCCGGGTCGGAGCGTTCGATCGCGGGGACGAGCGGGCGGTCCGTGGACGAGCGCGAAGAGCGCGCTGCTGGCGGCGTTCTCGCTGGCGGCGATCGCGTTGCTGTGCACGCAGGTGGACGTGTTCGCGAACGGACGGCGCTCGGGGCGGGTGAAAAGGAGGGAGGCCGCGGCGCGGGAGATTGCCGCGGCGACGAAGGCGGCGGCGACGAAGGCGAGAGCGCCCTCGCAGTCGACGTACGTCGAGGACGCGGCGGTGGAGCGAGATTTATTGATCGGTGATAAATCGGTGGCGTACGTCAGTCGAGGGTGGAATGCGGAGCGCAGATTGATCGGAGAGGAGAAGGTGGAGGCGATTTGGGAAGGTCCGGCGTCGACGAATAAAAACGGCGAGTTGGAGGCGACGAAACCGAAAGGGGCGCTCTTGGCGCTGCACGGGTGTCATCACAGCGCGAAAGACTTCTTCGCGAATAATACCAAGTGTACCGAGTGTCGAGGGTTGGCGCAGGAGATGGTCATCACGCGGACGGCGTTGAATAAAGGGTACGTCGTCATCGCCATCTCCTCCTTCGGGACGTGTTGGAGCAAAGACATCGACGCGCCGAGAGTCAAGGCGGTGCTGGACGTGTTTTTCAACGACACCGCGTTGAGCCATTTGCCGTTGTACGCGTTCGGAGCCTCGAGCGGGGGCTCATTCGTCGGTATGCTCCCGCAGTTGGAGCTCAAACAAAAACTGTCGGGATTGATTATTCAAATCGCGCCGGGACCGACTGTGGAGAGCAAGGCAGAATTGGCGTCGTATCCTCCCACCGTGTTCTCGCACATGCCTCGAGATGAACGCACGGCGAAGTTCGTGGCGTCGTCGCTTCAAGAATTCCGCAAGGCGGGCGTCCGCGTCGCCGAGTCTCGACTCGAACCGCGCGCCATTGAGGATGGATTCTTTTATCAGGATAGCTTTGGGAAAATCAGCGAGGACGAGAGCGCGGCGCTTCGCGCGACGCTTCGCTCGTTCAACCTGTTAGATAGGAGCAATAAGCTCACCGAAGATCCTCGCAATTTTGACGACGATCACGTGGAGATGTTGAAGCGCCACGCGCCCGAGTGGGATAGTTTGCTCACCGACAAGAGCGACATTCGCGAGTTGCTCAACGTGGCGTACGCGATGCACGAACTCAGCGCCGAACACTTTGCGCACGATTTGGCGTGGCTCATTCGTTCGAGCGCTCGATCTTAGAATGTACGTAATATGTACGCGTCTAATACGTAATATGAAAATCAGATGGTGAATCGACATCGATCGGCGTGGCTACTCGTCGTCTTTACGCTTTGAATGTTTCCTCGAC
>Ga0066861_10000698_pt1 | contig 10928 bp, 4 predicted proteins | sample ETN02SmetaG_3_FD_66434 | JGI IMG/M metagenome (GOLD analysis project Ga0066861, IMG submission 66434) | Marine microbial and viral communities from oxygen minimum zone, Eastern Pacific Ocean - ETNP2014F10-02SV257 | ecosystem: Environmental > Aquatic > Marine > Oceanic ... | reverse complement strand
TCCTCTTCTTCTTCTTCTTCTTCTTTATCGTCGGCTAAAGGCGTCGACGGCAACAAGTCGTTATTCTCGCTTTTTAACATTTTCATTTCTTCGAGAGACATGGTTTGACGTCTCTTGTATTCATCAATTTCATCATCATCGTCATCATCATCGTCACCATCATCATCATTATCAATATCCTCTTCTTTCTCCTCTTTTTCTCCTTGGAGGACGATTTCTTCAACCGTTGGAGGCACCATTATCATCTTCGGCGTCGCCGCTTGCTCCTCTTTTAGTTCTTCTTCTTCTTCTTCTTCTTCAGTGGTTGGTTGCGTCCACGAGCCAAACAAATCGTGACCTCTGGCAGATTCCCAGTATTTCATTCTCGCTTCGCACGCTTCTGGTGGGTTTTCTTCTTGTTCTTTCCTCGTCGCATTGTTCGTCATGCGGAATGAAAAATCAGCGTCGGCAGCAGCAATCTCTTTTTGTTCTTCCGAGGAAGAGGATGGAAGCACTCCTCCGCCTTCCACGTTGGCGTTGCCAACCACTCTCGTGTGCGCTGTTTGTCTTCGATCGTCCGTAAAATTCGAGGAAAAAATCTCGTTCCCTTTATACATGCTTTTTTGATGCAACTCGCTCGTCAAACGAACTTTTGACGTGTTCCAGTGGAAACCTTTCTTTTGCCTATCGTCGAAGCGCATGCCAGCGCCTACCGTCGACGTCGTCACCGTTTTAAACTCCGCCTTACAAAAACCACTCTTCACGGCTTCTTCCAATCGTTCGACTAACGCGTCTTTACTCCCAGCCGGGTTCACTTTCCTCTCTCTACACGCCGTTCGTAACTCTTGCAGCGTCAACTGTTTCAAGTCCACGGGTACTTTCATTTGCAAGAGCGCATCTTCCTTCTTTCTATCTACGGGCACTTTCAGGAATTTCGGCGGCGTTTTCTGCGAGAATATCCCATGACCAGAATGTCCTCGTTCTCTGTTCACATTCCACGTCCTCAAGTTCTCTTTAAACTCTTTTCCGACTTCGACCGAGTCGTTTTTGAAAATCGATTCCACTCCCGACGTTGGTTGCTTTTTCAGCTCTGGCTTCTTCGTCTCGGTCTTCTCGCGAGTACCACACTCGTCCTGTTTCAACGATAACGGGTTTCTCCCATTCGTAATTTCTGAAGAGTACGTTCGAATGCCCATGTTTATATATATGAATATATATATATATATATAGAGAGAGAGAGAGGCGGGGGGCGAGATCACAAGAAGAAAAGAGAAAGCGCGCGCACGAACCCTGCAATTTCTGTGGACGCATTTTGTTTTTTTCTTTCATTTCATCGTACCCCCCTGCCCCTCCCCCTTGTTTTCCCTCAAAAACTCTTTCCCTCTAATTTTTTTTCCATTTTTTTTTTCAGCCGAGATGAGTCAACCTTTCCCGCCATTTTTACCATTTTTGCCAAAAAATCTTGTCAAATAAATACATTCGCATCGCATTTGGGCATAATTTTTCGAGAGAATACGGTCAAAGAGAGAAGAAGAAGAAGAAGAAGAAGAAGAAGAAGAAAAGCAAGGCACACATCATGGCTGGATTAGGAGGCGCGCAAATGCAACGCGCTGCTACGTTCACCCGCACGAACTTCGCGAGCAATAAAAGAAGCGCGAGGAAAACGAAGAAAATTTCAATCACAGGAGCGTCTTCTTCGAGATCGTTACCATCTTCTGACGCAAGACAAAAATCTTTTAACGAGGGTGGCAACAACAACTACAGCAACAAAGAAGAAGACGATAATTTAAGCATGACATTGAAAAAAGCTTTCGTGGCTACGACGGCGTCGTTGGTTTTAGCCGCCGCGGATGCATCACAAGCGTCCGTAGCAGCTGCTCCGTTGGATGTGACGAACAAGGTGAGCATCAATGGACCGGCTCGATATTTACCAAGCGAACTAACCAAGCCGGACCCGATTTTCGAGAAAAACTTTAACGTTTCCTTTGCTGGTTTGAAAGTGGACCACAAGATATTGGTCTCTACTATTATTTTCGGCCAAGCGATTGGTTTCGCCGGAGCCTTCGTTGGCGGGTTGGAAGCAAAAAAGAGAGCTGAGGAGATTACTCGGTTGAATAAGTCACTTTTGGAAGTGAACGGGAAAATTAAGAAAGAATTACGAAGAGAGAAACAAAGCAAGACGCCTGGGATGGACATGAGCATCGATCCCCGCGACGGTGACCCGTACGTGGAGAAAATTCTAACGTTGCTTCGATCGGGTAAGGCAATGTTGAAGTTGGAGGAGTCGAAGGAGAAATTGGAAGAAGCTTTGGGTAAGTTTGAAGAGGCGCACGCGTTAATCATCGCGGAGAGCGGTAAACAAAAGTTAAACGTGCCGTGGAAAGCGGAGAGGAAAGCGTTGAAAGGTATTGCGGCCGCGGCGAGTCGTTTGGGGTACACAGCAAAGTCTTTGGAAATGACGAAGAAAGTGCTCGATTTAGCTTTGGTGCATAAAGATATGGCAGAAATTACGGATAACTATGGTAAGATTGCGGATTTGTACACCGAATTGGATCAGTTGGAGTCTGCACATACGTATTACGACTTGTACTTCAACGCGCTCGATAACGAATACGGTTTCAGCGCAGAAAGGAATACCCAAGCTGTTGCAAGATAAAAACGTTAAAGAAATTATTAATTGCTGAGTGTGTCTGTAATTACATTAATGTTTTTATTTCAAAGAAGTACCAGTAATATTGCTATGAATTGCTCCTACGACCTCTAATCATCGCTACTATTATTATTACTACTACTATTACTACTAAACGTATCCACTTTCTTTGTATCAATCAATCGCGCCGTAACGAATCTGTCCACGCCGGCGTAATCACTCCGAACGCGAACGTCCTCGTATAGATTCGTGTTCCATAATTTCTCCCACACTCGCAAAGCTTGTTCTCCACCATGTGTCTCTAATGCTAAAAACCCCCCAGGAGCTAAATACTTGTGCGACAATTCGCAAATCACATCTAAATCACCCATCCCCATCTCGCCTCTACCATCCAACGCGGACATTGGCTCGTGTCTACCAACCTCCGGCTGCAGATTTGCGGCAACTTCCGCGGGAATATACGGCGGATTCGATATAATTCCAGCAAACTTGATGTCCTTATGGTAACACAAAGCTTCGAACCACGACCCGTGCAACAAAGAAACCGTATCGTTCAACCGTAAACGCTCGACGTTTATCTTTGCAATCTCCAGCGCTTCCTTTGAGAAATCCGTTGCGTATACCCCCGGGTTCATTTTCGAGAACATATCCTTTAATTCCGTCGCTAACGCGCACGCAATGGCACCAGACCCGGTACCCAAATCCAACCACGGCAATTCTGTCAAATGTACCTTCTTTCCATACACTTTCACGTGCTGGTATGCGAAATCAATCAAGAGTTCAGTTTCCGGTCGCGGTATTAAAACGCCCGGCGCGATGTACAGTGATACCGTCCGAAACTGTGAAGAATTTGTTAAATACTGAATCGGGTACCGATCGTCGATGCGCTTGTTCCACATTGTAGTTAATTGTTCGAAATTCATGCGCATTGAAATATCCTTCCCTTCATTGTTCGTTGATGATACTTCGTCTTCATTAGCGACGACGTCTTCCAGCAACCACTCCAATTCGGTAACTAAAGACTGTTCATCCACTGGATCATTATAATGACGATCACTATCGTTACTACCACCGCTATCGAACGAAGAAAACGATTCTTTATTCGTTTTTATCTTCTCTTTTGCCCACGTTTGCCATCGTTTTAATTCTTCTCTCGTAGAACCATGCGTCGGTTTTCTTTCGTTCAACGGTATCTTAGTTGTTGCATCTACGAAATTTTGTGCACTCGAAGAGCAATTCACCATTCTCTTCGTCGTTTTGTTGCAGCAACGAAGGCGGTGCGCTACTGATGAGCGAGATGAGGGCAACGCGGGGGTAGATCTCAACATCACATTTATTCGAGCGGCGAAGCGTATGGTCGCCGTCGACGTCGTACTCATTCTTTTATTTTTTTAGCGCAAACGAATTGAAAGTTATGGCTTTTTGTGGTATTTTTTTGACCAAGAACTTCGCGACTTCTTTACTATAATATTCTTCCTGTTGTGCCACACGATGGGCATCACGACGCTCAACAGAGTATAAAATCAAGAGAAGAAGGGAGTAACAGCAAGAAGCGCGATGTCTTCTTCTTCTTCTTCATCCGACTCCATCACCATCACCACCACCACCACCACCACCACCATTTCCAACGCGTTCTCTTCTTTTCTTCTTTCAAAATTTACTCTCCACCGAGAGGGTGAAGGAGGAACGAACTCGTTGGAAACGCTTCTTCTGATTTTGTTCACCATCTTGCTCTCCTTCTTCCCAACGCTCTTTGCCATTCGACGATGGATATTTCCCTCGCTTTTGCAATTAGGATTGCAATTTGTGGCGAGGAAAGGCGTGCGCGTGACGGTCGGATCGGTTGGGTTTCTTTCCGCGAAGGATGTGATTTTGAACTTTTCGTCTCCTCAAAAAGGAGGAAATGGAACTATCGAGCAGATATCCATCGGAGAAATTAGATACACGGGAAGATTCAGGCAATTTGTGAATTGGCTGTTGAAAACGTTATATTCGTCGTCTTCTGCGACTGAAAGTACAACAACAACTACTACGAAGGAAGGAGGTGTACCCGAAGAATGGGATGGAGACGCCTCGACGAGCAAAGAGGTTGTCACGCAAAATTCGAATAGGATGATGAATGTCCCCATTCGTTGTTTCGACGTGCAAGTGAAGAAATGGAGTGCGAGGAAGATAAAGAAGAAACAAGATTACGAGGACAATTTGGATGGCGATTACGTCGAGGAGGAGGAGGAGGAAGAAAACGAAGAAGAAAAAGAAGAGGAAGAAGAGAAGGCTAGCTACAACAACAGCAACAACAGCAACAGCAACAACAATGAAACGGATACGGCAAGTAAACGCATAAGGGAAAATTTTAAGAAGCGCGTCGTTGCGAGATTTCTCTCGCTCCTGGAAATCAACTTAGTAGATTTAAGAGTGTACGATGAAGATGTTTTCACCGTCACGACGACGCAAATGGTTTTGACGACGAAACCCGTTGCAGATGCGCTTAAAGTGTTCGTGAATATACCAAGTGGCGTTCGAATAATCCCGAAATCAGTTCGCGTTGGTAAGAAAGACAATGCTGCCATAGCAATTTCGAAAGTATTTTGTTCAGCGATGGCTGATTTGGAGAAAATAGGGAGAGTGAGCGATGTGCAAGTTAAACTGTTCGGGATCGATCCAGTATTCACGGATGATTCTCAGGATTTGTTCAATCATGCATGGATAGAAAGCATTCAATTACATCAAGTTCGCGGTGATAGTATGACAAAAGACGATTTGGCAACGGATTCTTCGTTTGCGCTCGGGTATGAGATTAAGAATGTTCGCTCGGAAGGTTTTTGTTTCCAAAACTCATTAGCGGATGCGCGCGTGCAGGATCAATTAGATTCGAGTACGTTGAACGAGCGTGTAAAGTCTTCGGTTTTATTGACTGTGCCTGAAATTAGCGGAATAATACAAACAAGGAAAAATAATCAACGAAAAGTTAGTAGTAAAGTTAATAGTAGAAGCAATAGGATGGATGTAGATGGTGGCAACATAAATACCACCGTGTCGATGAAAATGTCGGGCGCTTCGCTCGATTTTCAGGATGATTGTTCTCTGAAAACTTACTCTCGCAAAGTTGAAATCGATATGCTTGAAATTGAGCATCATTCATGTAGTTACCAAACGGTGCAACCGACAACAAAAATAACAATGGATGCCGTACAGTTGGATTGGGATCCAGATGCACATTTCCTATTCGAGACGCTTTCAGAAGATACGAAAAAGTTTCTTGCAAGTCTCGCCTTTCTCAAGATGAAGGAGGATCATACCAAGCAGCAGAAAGAGAAGAAAGTATCTCAGCATCGCAACGTTTCACTCGATGCTACGAACGTTTCATTTGGAGCGGATTTGACGCTCGGAGCGAACGTGCGCCTCGCTTCGACGCGCGTGCATCTCGAGGAGAACTCGACAATGCACTTTGAAAATTTTGAAATTGAAACAAATGCGGAGACGTTTTTCACGACGAAATCGCTTGCTCTGGAAAAGCGAAAGCATGATAGTGGATGGGATATTACCACAAGTGCAGCAGTGGTTAAATGTGCTCGCGACTTAGATTTTGGTGATTTTTACGCCGCTTTGTTCGCTGGAGAGAGTGCTTTCAAACAAGCACTGAAGAAGTTTACCTCTGCCTCCACTTCCACCTCCACCAATGACAAGTTCAAACTCATCTCCAAAAAAGTATCATCCAAAGAAAATGATACAGTTTTGAATTTGCCAGATTCAACAAGAGAAGTTCATTGGATATCAACCGGAGGAAACACGTTTATAATCGAAGATTCGGAGAAACTCGAAAGCTTCTTGCGCATGCAAGAAAAATTTTTGAAGCCGGAATTGAAACGCTCAAGAAAAATCTTAAGAGATGCGGACGAAACGAAGGACGCTCAAATGATACAGCAAATATTCGAGAATGTTGCAAAAGCTTATAAGAAACGTGTGGATAGATTTAACGAGAATAAGAACAAAGATTTGCACTTCCTTAATCTGGTTGATAATATTTTGACAGTTCGTGCTGAAACGCTGAATTGGTCTTTTAAATATGGTTGTAACATAGACGAACGAGAGAAAATTGGGCATTTCTGCCGTTGCGTCGATGCTCCATATTCTGACGGCGTCGATTTGCATATAACTCGATATCAAACCATCGATTGGACGTGTGAAAAATTCGATGTGTTCCTTGGTGGTGAGGAATGCGCCATGTTCGAGGCAAAAGCCATTTCCATGCAAGGACCGGTTGTTTTAGCAAAGCAGAGTGTCCAGTCCAATGATATGCACTTACTGCCATTCCCGGTTGGAAAGCGAAGATTTGCAGCCATTCGCTCGCATCAATCTCCTACGAGTCCAAGCGTATTAGTGTTCACGAATGTAACGCAGACGTGGATTGATGGGAAATTGCGGTATTTGGCATCATCTGAGCCGAAGTATGCCATTCTTTCGCGCGAAATATCAAATCGCATGGTCCCGAAATCAAGGCATCGTGATGCACCCAAAGGTGAAATAACTTTGAAAAGAGTAAAAGATACCATCCCGTGGTGGGATAACTTGAGAAACTTATGGCGAGGTGACTTCACGATTATTGCAAGGAACTCTGAAATCGTGCTGGATCCTTCTTTGAAGGATACAAAATCTCGACATGCGCTCGCTTTCAAAGCCTCCAAATGCGAGATATCTTACAAATCAGGACATATCCTTCTCCGGGCTGCTCGTTTTGCCGTATCAAAGCATCCTTCGTTTTCGAATGCAGTTTCCCATACAATTTTTGTCGCGCCGGCGGTTGAGGTTGGCTTGAAATATGAATGGTTGACTAAAGATAATATAAACGGATATGCGACATCGTATCGTTTCGATCCAACAACTGGCATGGAATTGCGCACCCTGTCTGACTGCAAAAGTTGTGATGGTTCGCACAAGCTCAGCGTACAACTCGCATGCAAAGATACCTTGCTCCCAGGATGGCGTGCAGATCACATTCTCGATGATAATGAAACAAAGATCAGTACCAGCATAGCAGAAGAATCAGTGGATGAAGATTTCGTGACTCCGACGTCATCGAGGAAAAACACGGTAGGTAATTTCCAAACGCCACTATCTTCGTTTGATTCCACCACGAATACGAATAGTATTGAAACTTCTTCTTCACCTCCGCTAGTAAAATGGCGATCTGACGACTTCAAAACCCAAGTTTCGGCACTCAAGTCTTCTCCTTCGAGGATGGCTTCGGTGCTAATTTCACCATCACGTGGGCGAAATAAATCAGATCTGCACAGTGTCCTCAACTCATTCGACGGTACCAGCATGGATTCTGAGTTCACGAAAACTCCATATTTCAGATTCACTACAGAAGATATGAGGTACATGAAAAAATGGTGGAGAGCGCTGATGAAACCAGATTTGGTATCGTTACGGAATGCGTGGAGGTACAAACAATATGGGAAGACTAAAGTTGAAGTAGCAGGAAAGAGTTACGGGAAGACAGAAAAGATGAAAACTAAATCTATGGTTTCCGTGTTGTATTCGAAGCAACCAAGCTGGGAAATGACGGCGGAATATTTAAATTATTCCTTACCAACAAAGGAAAAAGACGAAACTTTCCAGAGCATAGCTGCCTTTTTGGAAGGATTCAGTTACATATCTAATGCGAACGAAAACTTGAACGTACACGCGAAAGATTTACGTATATTTTTACCCGAAAAAGAAGAAAAAGAGGCAGTTTCTGAGCCGAATCAAATATCTTCAGCAAATTTTAACGAAAAAATGCGTGAGATGTTGAGAGGCTCTAATAACCACCCCCTTTCGCCGCGTAAATTTAGAGCTGGCGATGTTAATGGTGCTAATGGGGCAGTCAATGCGTCATCGAGGCGTGCAATAGTCACGGACTCGATGTTAGTGCTTGAAACTCGCGAATTTCGGGTACGTAAAGCTTCGGCGAAGGATGAGGTACGAGTGAACGTGGACGCTCCAAGGGCGTTGCTTGAATCGAAAACGAGAGAAAAAGTTTTCACGTGGATTCGAGAGATGTGGCAAGCTTCGCTGGGCGATGATACCTCGATTGAGAAGTCACCATCGATGTTTGAATTAGAAAAGCTAGGTAAAAGTCCCGTCAATATGGACTTTGATCAATACAATAAGCATAGAAAGAACGTCAGTGTGACGAGTGGTTTCAGCGAGTCCTCACAATCGAACGCGAAAACGGCGAACAGCGAATTAGATCTACTGGAGTTGATCAACGCGGGGATCGAGATTAATGACGAAAATGTTGTCAGTGAACCAAAAATTTCTCCTTCAGATCAAGTAATCACCGACGAATGCTTGTTCGTCGTCCAAATTTCGGAACCGCAAATAAATTTACGAGGCGACAGTCGAAACGGTCGATTATTGCTTGCGGCGGAGAACGGCCTCGTTGTTGGTCGACGCATAGTGTCTTCATCTTCGGACAGATCGTCTGTGGCACAGAAGCAGCGATTGGTAGAAGTAAGTTTGCATGATGTAGCAGCGTATGTCGCGCCTACAGACATCGACCTCCGAGCTGGCGTGCAATGGCTTGAAGATAAATACTCCGATGAAGAAGTCATGAATTTACAGCTAAAACGATCTAGCTTGCTGCGACAAATCTTTGCTCCATGCGAGATGATCTTCAAGCACTCCGCGCAAACAGGTGATAACGGTGGTTCTGACGATTCAGATGCGCCCACAAAATTCTCTTTCAGATCTCCAGATATCGACGCTACAATGGAATCTGAGCAGCAAGCTGTACTAGTCGATGTTATCGGCGCACTGTTTTTGACTCCATCAAATTTTACGTCTCCTTCTCCGAATTATAACGCAATTGCTCTGTTGAGGAAAAAAGGACAGAGAAGTTTGTTTGACCAGGAAGATGCGGCTGCGTCAGCGATTGTTGCGGCTCCTTTGTTGGAGTATATCAAATCTGTCCATGCGCTGAGACTGTACGACATCGACTTTCAGAAATGCACCGAAGACGATGCATCAGAAGTCATGGAGTTGAAGGAGGACGAAGATGTGAAGAGACAAGCTTATCTCGATGTTATGAAACGCAAAGAAAAAGCGTTGGCGAAATCGATACGGCGCGCAGAGTCCCTGACAAAGTATAATCGTAAAAGAGCGGCAATGGAAATGCATTTAGAAATCGAGCGAGGCGCGTGGGCGCTAAGAAAAGCCGGGAAGACGTTCATGAATGCGGAAATTACAAACCTAATTCTTTCACGAGAACGACACGTTGATTCGTCCGGCGTTACTCTTTTCAAATTGAAGGGATTACACTTACAAACTGTTGAAAAAGTTATCTTGGGAAGATGGCTTCTAGATGAAGATTGGAATAATGTTCCCGCGGCATTACGAACCAAACCAAATTTTCTTCAAGTATCGGCATACCGCGCGGCAAGTCCACCAGAAGCGCCGATTTGGAATCATTTGGAAGTACTCCTCTCGCCTTTCAAAATTGACATCACGAAGGAAATCTATCAAATGATTTACGACTATGCCTTTCCATCTGAACGAGAGATCAAGTCAAAAAAGATGCATTTGGCATTCGAAAAAGAGTTTCAAACGTCAAAGGCAACTGCGACAACGACAGCGACAACGACAAAAACAGCCACTACACCTGCTACCGGCCATCCGAATAAGGTCGACAAAGGATCATCTATAAAGATGGCAAAGGTTGGTGATGGTAAAGAAGACTGCGACGATGGCAGCGACGACGACGACGAGGATACCATGTCCACTTCTGGTCCGAAGGTTGTTCAAGTGAAGTATTTGCGCTTCAACGAATCGAAAGTGAAAGTTTCTTACCACGGATCAGCAGGTTCGTTCAAAGATGTCCGGCTTTTGCTCGATTCGTACACGTGTGAATCGTTTGAAGGGAAATGGAGAGAACTTGTCGGGCAGTTGAAAGGTAACTTAGCTTGGTCTGCTCTGAAGTCCGTAACTGGATTTGCGGGACGAAAACTTAACAAGATTAAATCTGTCGCGAACGAGGATGTGGCAGGAGTACCAGTCGCAGCAACCGCGGAGACTGGTAATGAAGAAGGAAATGTGAGGGACAACAACGACGCGACTCCAGTCGCATATGCATCAACACAAACTGATTTGATGACATCCCCTACAAAGAAAAAATCATTATTCAAGAAATTATTTCGAACGCCAACAAAGAACGAGAAAAACGAACGTGACGTGTTTATGTCGGGCTTTACCGCAACTAATCCAGCGGACAAATAGCAGTAGATATATATTATAGAGCATAAATAGGAATTTGCAA
>Ga0066861_10000693_pt1 | contig 10969 bp, 7 predicted proteins | sample ETN02SmetaG_3_FD_66434 | JGI IMG/M metagenome (GOLD analysis project Ga0066861, IMG submission 66434) | Marine microbial and viral communities from oxygen minimum zone, Eastern Pacific Ocean - ETNP2014F10-02SV257 | ecosystem: Environmental > Aquatic > Marine > Oceanic ... | reverse complement strand
AGAGGTTTCAGTCAGAGAAAGTGCTCGGCGATGGCGCACCGAACGCCGCCGCCGCCGACGCGCTCGATGGTGTCAAAGTCAACGGAGACGATGCGATCTTCGAACGCGGCGGTGAGGACGCGTCGTTGGTCGGGGGTGAAGGCGCGCCAGGCGCGCGCGGAGGCGACGAGCGCGGGCGCGCCGTCGGCGCGACGAACCTCGAGGACGTTGCCGCAAAAGGCGTCGACTTGGGCGAAGGTGATGTCGACGACGGTGCGACCGCCGGTGGAGAGGGCGTCGAGGACGCGTCGGCGAGCGTCGGGGTCGGGGATGGATTCGGCGCACACGACGGCGACTGAGGTGCAGACGCTGAGCATGACGTTGGTGTGGTAGATGGGTCGACCCTTGGCGTCCAATGATGTGAACGTGATGGGAGTCAAACCCTCCGCTTTGCAGTGTTCGTGCACGACGTCTTCGTGCGCGCGCTCGGAGAGCGCGACGAAGGCGACGCGCGCTTCGTGGTCGATGACGAGAGAGCCGGTGCCTTCGAGGAATTTCGGCGGATCCGCCTTCTCAAACTTGAGGAGAGAGTCGTCGACGACGAGGTTCGGGTTTTGATGCTTCAAAAACTCGATGATGTCCTCTCGTCGCTCCCGTCGGCGATTTTCGTCCTTCATCGGGAAAAGTTTTAATTTCCCGTCGCGAAGCGTGTGCCAGTTGTTCGGAAACACGGCGTCCGGCGTATCGTGAGACGAGTCGTGTGAAAACAAGCTGATTCGCACACCCATCGATCTTAGCCCAGCGTACAGCGCTTTAAACTCCGCGGACACTCTCTCTCGAATCTCCAACGCGCTCATGCCGTCATTCGTTGAATCCATGAAATGGTTATCGCGAGCGGCGTGCGCGTTGAGCGCAAACGCGCTCGGAGCGATCATCAGACACGCGTTCGAGCTCTGTCGTCCAGACGTCGACGCATCACCCGTTCGCACGACTTTCGACTCTCGGAAAAATCCATCGCTCGGCCCGACGAGCGCGTACCGTTTCTCACCCTCGGCGTCGTCGAACGCCGTCGACGTCGCCGCGCGAACGCCTCGCTCCCTCAACCAATCAAACAAATCTCTCCCCGCGTGCTTCAGCATCAGCGTCCCCATCGCGTCTCGTCGCTCGTACACGTCCACCATCAACGGATTCTCTCGCACTCGATCCCGTCGCACGAGCACCGCCGCCCCGCCGCTCGCGTCTCGCTCCTCTCGCGTCGCCGCGCGAACGCACGCCGACAGTTCCTCCCCACCTCTCGCGCTCCCGACGACGGGAAACGCGTCTCGAACCACCGCGCACGCGTTCGGGAGCGCCTCCGATTCCTCTTCCTCCACCCACAGCGTCGTCCACGGCGCTCGCATCGCGCTCTCGGCGTTCGGTCGACACAGCGCGAACGCGACCGCGTCGCCCTCGACGTCGCCCTCGACGAGCGTCCATCGGTGCATCGCCTCGCGCGCGGTCGGACACGCGTAAAACGAAGGTTCACGCGTCGACTTGGCTCTCATCAGCGCCGCCTTCGTCGTCCTCAGCGCCGCGCGTCGCATGCGCCGCCTTTTGGGGACGGTTGGCGCGTTCGCGCGCCATTCCTCGACGACGCCCGCGACGCGCGCGCGCGCGAACGATCGCGTCGCGTCGCGTCGCGTCGCGCGATGGATCGAACGATGCGCGCTCTCCTCGGCGCGCGCGCGTCGGAGAAATTCCTCGAGGGCTTCGCCAAGTCGGCGTCCATGATCGTCCTCTCGGAAATCGGTGACAAGACATTCTTCATCGCCGCGCTCTTGGCCGTGCGGCACGCGCGCGCCGTCGTGTTCCTCGGCTCGTGGTCGGCGTTGACCGTCATGACGGCTCTGAGCGCGATCGTGGGCGCGGCGGCGCCGACGCTGATGCGCGCGGAGACGACGCATCGCGCGGCGACGACGTTATTCTTCGTCTTCGGTCTTCGGTCGCTTCGAGACGCGATGACGTCAAACGGTGACGACGGCGACGCGAGCGAACTCGACGAAGTGGAGGCTGAACTCGCGGGACGACGCCGACGGTCGCGCGCGTCGGCGGTGTTCGCCGAATCCTTCGCGGTGACGTTTCTCGCCGAGTGGGGCGATAGGTCTCAAATCGCCACCGTCGGTTTAGCGGCGGCGAGCGATGTTTTGGGCGTCACGCTCGGTGGAAGTCTCGGTCACGCCGCGTGCACGGGCGTGGCCGTGCTCGGCGGTCGTCGACTCGCCGATCGCGCGCAGAATTCCGAGCGCGTCGTCGCCGCGGCGAGCGGCGTCTTTTTCACGCTCTTCGGCGTCCACGCCGCGCTCGTCGGTCCGCCGTCGTGAGCGCGGTCGTCGCGCGTCTCGCCCGTCTCGCGTCCTCCTCCGCCGCGGGCGTGTATTTGTTTGTATCGCACCGTTTCACGGGTTCCTCTCCGCGATCTCCGCGCGCGTCTCTTCGTCGTCCCGAAACCGCCGGGCGCGTCGTAACCGTCGCGCTGAGTTTTAAATCTTTTCGTCACATTCCACCGCGTCGCGCGTCTCCCGCGAGTTCTCGAGACGCGCGGTGACGCGCGCGGTGCGCGGTGCGCGGCGTTCGATCGTCATGGACGACGAGGACGCGTACGACGCGCTGGAGAGGTGCGAGAGGACGGTCGACGCGCGCGATTCGAACGGCGTGACTCGGCACGTCGAGAGATTCGTGGAGGATCTCTGGAGACGACGAGGACGCGATCGAGCGAGTGATTGACGATGCGATGATGTCTTCTCTGTGTGTTTTCGCGGCGACGCAGCGCGCACGAACACGAGGGATTGTTGGAGGCGGAGGCGGCGCGAGAGGAGGACGAGGAGGCGCGAGACGCGTTCGGAGGCGGAGACGGTAATTTGGATGAATCTTTCGCGCGTTTGTACGCGTATTTCAACGCGAAGGGGTACAGGTGCGCGCTCGCGTCGAGGGTGGTGAATCTGTGCACGCTCGGGTTCACGATTTGGTTGAGCGGGTTTCTGTTGTTGTACGTAAACTACGACTATTTGCGGACGACGTGCGCGTCCGAGCCCGAACAGTGCGATATATTGAGAGATGCGGTGTATGGGGAACCGTATCGATACGGTGGGTGGGTGAGAAATGGTGTCGTGACTCTGTATTTGATTTTGTTTTCTTTGTATTGGATTTGGAGCGCGATGACGTTGGCGCACGACGCGGCGCCGTTGGCGGCGATGCGCGCGTTTTGCAACCAAAAGCTCGCGCTGAGCGATAGAGATTTGTACACCATCACCTGGCCCGAGGTGCTTCAACGCGTCGTGCACTTACAGGCGACGACACGACTGAGCATCTCACGCGATTTGAACGAGCACGACATCGTGGCGAGGATTTTGAGAAAGGAAAACTATCTCACGGGCATGGTCAACAGAGACGTGTTGCGGCTCTCGCTCGACGTTCCGGGGATGCGCGACCATCGATGGTTCACGAAGGTTATCGAATGGAACATCGATTTGGCGGTGTTTCACGGAATGTTCGACGAACACTTCAACATTCGACCGTCTTTTTACGACGTAACGGCCCTTCGTCATCGGTTCAGGTGTCTCGCCGTCATCAATGCGATTCTTTCGCCGTTTGTCGCCATCTTTCTCTCGATGTATTTCGTGTTGTCGTACGCGGAAAAGTTTTACAACACGCCCTCCACCGTCGGTGCGAGAGACTGGAGTTCGTACGCGTACTGGAGAATGCGCGAATTCAACGAGTTGCCGCACTTTACGCAACAGAGATTGGCGGCGGCGTATCCTCACGCGAAAAAGTACGTGGCGCAATTCCCTTCACCCGTCGTGAACATCGTCGCCAAGTTTGTGTCGTACGTGATCGGGTCGTTCGCTGCGTGCGCGCTCTTTTGCGCCGTGGTAGACGATAGATTACTTCAGGCGTATATAGGTGATCGAGATTTGCTGTGGGTGACGGCGGTGCTCGGTACAATTTTAGCGTCTTCGCGCGCGTTGATGGCGACGGAGAACGCGGTGTTCGAACCGAACGCAGTCATGTCCAAGATTGTATCGCACACGCACTACTTGCCGAAACACTGGCGAGATGCCGCGCACAAAGAAGACGTTCAGGGTGAATTCAACGCCTTCTTTTCGCTGAAATCAGCCATGTTTCTCGAAGAGATTGCATCTGTCTTCGCGGCTCCATTCGTGCTGTGGTTTCCTCTCTGCGATTCCGCCGACGACATCATCCAGTTCGTTCGCCAATTCACGACGAACAAATCTGGCGTCGGGGACATATGTTCGTTGAGTGCGTTCGATTTCAACCGTCACGGTAACAAGAATTACGGCGCCCCGAGTCACGCGGAAAAATCGAATCGAAGCAGACAAGGGAAAATGGAAAAGAGTTTTTTAACGTTCCAGGCGACGTATCCAACATGGGAACCGGATACGTCCGGGCGTAACATGCTCAATTCGTTGAATGGATTTTCGAACACGAACGAAAGTGCGCTCGGAAAATCCGCGGACCTCAGCGCGAGTGTGCTGAAGAGATCGTTTCACAATCTCAAGGACGCGCCGACGTCGAGCAAGGGTGACGTTCGTCATCGATTTGATCGCGGCTCTTCCCATCGCCCACCCGCGCATGGAAGTGGATCAATGTTCCACCCATCCTTCATCAGCGACACACAGGAACTACACACTCTCTCTGAAACGCTCAGCGCGAGTCAAACGGTGTTGCAACACTTCTACGAAGAGCAAATGGAGGACACGATTCGCGACGACACCGCGGCACGGACGAGTCCGACTCGTGATGACGCGATGAGTGAGCACGAGAAGGTTGAGGTACCGACGATCGATCAGATTCAAATGTATCAGCGACCACCGCCCTCGGTCACGCCACTGACCACTTTCCCTGAGGAAATTCCTCTCGTTCGCGCGCAAAACGGAGCGCCGTCGGTGTTGGATTCGTGCGTTCTCCCGACATCGACGGTTTTACCCGCCATCGAGCGCGATGACAACATTTTAGATTTGTAAGATACTGTACTCATAGGCTACTACAACGAACTACTTCTTTGCTTTCTTCGCCGGTTTCGCGGGCGTCTCGTTCGCGCGCTTTACCGCGCCGCGGGTCTTTCTCGCGATTGGCGTCGGGTCCTTGGATTTCGGTGTCGCTCCCTCCTTGGCCGGAGTCTTCGCCTTGGCCGAGGTTTTAGCTTTCGCGGGTGTCTTGGCCGGTGTCTTCGCCTTGGCCGGTGTCTTCGCCTTGGCGGGCTTCTTCTTGTCCTCGCTCGCCTTTTTCGCCGCCTTTTTCGGCTTTTCCGTGGACAAAATCGCCTTGTACCCTGGAAAATCGTAATCAATACCCGCCGCCGCGATCTTCGCGCGTCGCTTCTCCTCCGCTTTGATCAACCCCGCGTTTCGTTTTCTCGTTTCTGCCTCCGTTCTCTCTCTGTTATGCGTCGCCGCCGCGCGTCGCTGCCACGGCACCGTCTTAAACTTCGTCCCCGTCCCCTCGAACGTCTTCGGGTGCACTTTCTCCGGCTCCAACAGCTCAATCTTCAGCACTTGATTCGCCAACAAGTAATTATTCATGCTCTCCGCCACGATCTCCGCCACCTCGGGGTGCTTAAACTCCACGAACGCGTAGTGTTTGCTCTTCCCCGTCTTTTTATTCCTGCTCACCTTGACTCGAGTCACCTCACCGAATTGCCCAAAGTACTCCCTCATCTGCGCCTCGTAAAAGCCGTGCGGCACGTGTCCGACGTAGATGACGCGAGGGAGTTCGCGCTTGGTGCCCTTTCGCGCCTTTTTCACCGCGACGAGCGGGATGACATCGCCCGTTTTCTCCATGCGTTTCCCGGCGGCGGTGGCGGCGGCGGCTCGTGACGTTTTCAAAGACGCGGCGGGCATGTCGCGCGGTGCGTCGAGACGACGGCGCGGGCGCGAAGACGAGTCTTTCGACGTCGGTCGATCTGTCGGTCCGTCTGTCGGTCCACGGTGCGACGGTCGCGGGCGCAGACGCGTCGATGTGAGGAATCGCGCGTGGGACTTTGGGACTCATCGGTCGGTCAGTGTACACGGATTTGTTATTGTCAATAATTGATTGAAGATGTCGGTCTAGGACTCGAAGAGCCAATCGCTGAGGTCGGAGAATGCACCGGTGAAATTGATCTGTTCGATGCTCTGCAGGGTGTCGCGCACGATGTCGCGCACGCCCGCCTCGGCGAGTTTATCCTGAGTGTCCGGATTGCGCGCGGCGGCGGCGAGCACGGCGCCGCAGCACGATTCGACAATCTTTATGTCGCTGAGATGGCAGTTCATGGCGAACATGAGCGGTTCGTAGACTCCTTGTTGGACGAACGTGTGTTGGCCGAACTGGCGGCCGAGGTGAACGCAGACCCAGACGGCGCGGGACGCGGCGCGGACTATGCGCGCGTCCAGCGGGAAGGTGCGGAGAGTGACTGCGAGCGTTTCGAGGGCGCTTCCAGAAACAATCTGCGGTGCCTCTTGACCGAAAAAGGCGAGATCGCCCGAGACCAAACCACTGATCGCTCGAGAGCCGTGGAGTTGAATTTCCTTGTCCGACTCTGCGTGTCTCATCAACTCCAACGCGGCTTGTAAACCGCCGAGTTGATACAGTTGATGAGCGTTGGGGCCTTGGAAGATGCGAGAGATCGCGGCCAACGCGCGCGTCGCCCAAATCCACACGTCTTCTGCTTCGTGCCAGCCAACGACGAACTCCATCGCTCCCTGTTCGCTCTCAAGCCAGCCAGATCGCGAAAGTTTGTGATGGTGCGGCGTCGACGCCAAGTGGATGAGCACCCGGGCCGAGCGCTTCTTTGCGTAATACATACTGTCTCGCTTTCGATTCACCGGTAACGGGCGCACCGCTTCGCACAGGGCGCTCAGTGTCAAAGCCTTCCACTGACGCTGGTCGCGAACCTTAGAAAACGACACTGAGTACAGAAGGTTGAACAACGACACCCGCCGTAATCCTTCGAGCATGCTCGCGGCTTCATCGTATACAAGCTGCTGGCGCTCCTCTACCATCTCGGCTTCTTCGACCGGCGGAGAAGGTGGAGCTCGCGTCTGACGATTGCTCTTCAACTCTCCTAGTTCTTGTAAAAGCTCGGCAAGTCGTTTACGCAATTCTTCCAGCTCCTTCTCCAGTCGCGCTATTTCTTCCACCATTTGTCCCTTCTCCGTCTCGCACGCGTTCAGCTCAGCAATCTTCTCTTGAAGTTGACGAGCCTCTTGTCGCAGCTTGGACGCGTTCACACCGTCAGCAGTGCGAAGCGTCTCGTTGTTCGCCTTTTCTGCGGCAAGTTGGTTTTGCAATTCCGCGAGCTCGTGTTCGAGGCGCGCGATGGTCTTTTTTGCTTGCTCTTCGTATTGCTCGAGCTGCAATTCCGCGGCTTCCTTCGCTGCGTGTTTACGTCCCGAGTCCATTTCGAGCTCACCCAGACGCTTGAGTTGTTCGGATAACCGCGCGCTGTTCGTGCTTTGCATTTCACGCACGGACGTGAGCTCTTCTTCCAGGAATTGAATTCGCGTATCTCTATTGCGCAGTAATGTGATGCCCTCGTCTCGAGAAGATTCGCACGCCTTGAGCTTCGCTTGCGTCTTTTGGAAACGGGAATTCAAAGTTTCCATGTACGACTCGTGCTCGACGATGATAAGCTCCTTCTCGCCCAATTTCTCACCGAGCGATTTAAGCTCGGCGTCTTGGTCTTCCAAGCGTTCGCGCATGGACTCGTTGATTTGAACCAAATCAGTGAGTTCTCGCCCGAGGTTGTCGTCACTGTCTTGAAGTTGCACAACCTCTCGCATCATGTTGTCAAGCTCTTCTTGCTTGGATACAAGTTCTTCGAGTAGACGCTCCTGCTCGCCCGCGAGGTTCGTTCTTTCTTCTTCGACTTCTTTGAGACGCTTCTGCAGTTGCATGACCTGCGTCTCGTGAGTAGACTTCAATCTGCGAGTACGAGCTTGCAACTCGGCGTTCTCCGTTTCAACCTGGATGCGCGTGCGCTCAGAAACAGCCGCGCGCTCTCGGAACGTGAGAAGATCTTCAGAAACAGCAGCCAACTGCTTCTCAACCTCATCCTTCGATAGCGTGAGCGCTTCTATTTTTGAAGCTTTGTGCTTACCATCAACAGCGGATTTCGTGAGTTGAGCCGCAGCATCTTTGAGTCGTTTGTTCGCCGCTTCAAGTTCTTCTTCCAGATTTCCTCGTTGTTTGCCGCTGGAGTCCAGGGTTGACGATAGCTCTTCAAGCTTGTTCTCGGCAGTTCTGCACTCCGCGCGAGTCTCTTCTATGATTTGTCGAAGCTCAAAGTTTTCTTTTTCAGTCAAGATGAGCCTATCAGAAAGTTCTTTGATGGTCGCTCCTTCTTCGATCAGCTTCTTTTGAATCGTATCGACGCGGATTGTCAACATTTCTTTTTGTTCTGTGAGCTCTAGCGCACGCGCTTGAGCTTCGTGCACTCGCGTCGTGAGCCTGATGTTCTCCTCTTCAAGTTGCTGCTCCATTTCGGCCAGCTCTCGGGCTTCGACACCATCAAGTTTGGTGTTTCTGATAACGACACGCTCGGACAGACGCTTGCTCGCTCGAATATTGTCCTCTTGGAGGCTCTTTATTTCTTTACGCAGAGCAGCAGTGCTATCTTCTGCAAACTCGCACCGGTCTCGCAGGTCCTTGCACTGCTTCTCGGCATCCTCGCAGCGACGACGCAGAGTCTCGGTCTGTCTTTCTGCTTCTTCGTCGCGTTTACAAACGGGCACACCCACGGCTGGTTCAGCCTTGACTGGTGTTTCAGCCTTGGGAGCGCTCACCGGCTTCGGTGCGCCCGTCGACATAGCGTGGTGATTTTCGTTGGCGATCGTCCCGAGTAGCAGAGCAACTAACGCGATGAGTGGATACACGAGCCAAGAAAGAAGACCCCAACGCTTCGAGGAGCAGACGGCAGCTTTTGCGGCGGAGGCGTGTGATTCGGACAACTTCACCATATCCTCGAGGCTCTTTTGAGTCGCTAGATGCTTTTCCTTCACCTTGTGTAGACTCTTGAGATCCCGATCCTTGAGCTTGGCGTTCTCGGCTTTGCTGTCAGAAAGTTTGGAGCGGTAATCGAATTCGAGTTTGTGAACTTCAGCCTTGTGCTTCTTTCTGAGAGTCTTCATGACTGCGTCGTGTTCGCTCACAAGTGCAGCCGTCGTGAGCGGTTCACCTTTCCGTTCATTCTCATAAATATCGATGCGATGCTGCAAAAGGTCAAGATCGTTGCGTAACTCTTCGTTCTCAAGCTGAGACTCGCGCAGCCTCTGCGCGCCTTCGTGCCTCGCATCCATGACATTGGCTTGCGCGTGCGCCATCAATCTTTCATTTTCAGCTTCGTGCACGCCCATCAGATACTCGACGTTTTGTTCGTGTTCTTTCCTTTGCACGTCGAGTTTATGCCTCGTCAACGCAAGTTCGGCGCGAAGAACCTTGAGCTCGCTGTTGGCTGCGATGGCGTCGTCGACTTGACAAGTCTTCTTCATAAGCGCGAGCTCTTTCTCGATCGCTCTCTGTGAGCTACCGGTACCAGAACGAGATGCCCTCAACGACGTCTCACACTCTTCAACCTCAGTGAGTACCTTGTCGTGCTTCGCGCGCAGAACCGTGAGTTCCGCCATTACCGTTCCGGAAGACACGCCGTATTTCAGATAGCCGTGATCCAAAGCCGAAAACGTACGAATGGCTTCTCTGACGCCGCTCTCTCGCACGGACGTTGAATGACCAAACAAAGAGCCCGAAAATAGGAGAAACCAGACGAGCATGGCGAAGGCGCTGTGCCGAGAGAGCAAACCTCGAACGACGCGCTTGGCGATGTTTTCCGGTTTGCGATTGCGCTTGCGCGCCTTGTATCGTCTCCACGCGCGTTGAAGCGTGATGACGGCAGCCAAACGTTTGGCTTCCTCGTCGGCATCGGCGTCAAAGTCACCTGTTTTGCCCGCGCTGTCGAACAACCGTTCACGGACATCTCTCGTCTTGGCGCTCTCGGCCAGCGCCACCTCTTGCTCGCGCTTCGTCTTTGATGCCTTCTGCAATTCCTTCTCAGCCTTTTGAAACCCAGCGGACGCGCGCTCGAGCTTCGCCTTCGTCTGCGCCAACGCCGCCTCCGCCACCTGCGCGGCTCCCGGCAGTCCGCTCTTCTGCGCCATCTCCAAACGTTCCTTAGCCGTCCCGTACTCCTTCGCCACGGCTTCGAACGTCGTCTGCGCCGCCGCCATCCTCGTCTCCGCCAAGTCATACTCATCCTGCGCTTTCCGCAGGCGCGTGCCCTTCTTGGCATACAACCCAACCTCCGCTTTCTCGTCTTTTACCACCTCATTCGCCTCCTCCTCGACCGGTTTCTCCTTCGCGCTCGCGCCGCCTCTGAACACTCTCATGAAGTAATCCCCGAACGACGACGAGGGCGACGCCACCGTCGTCGGCGACGTCCCGTTTCCGTCCCCCTTCCCCTCGCTCGCCGTCGTCGTCTTCACCGTCGTCGTCTTCACCGTCATCTTACGCGTCGACGTCGTCTCCATCGTCGGTTCCGCGCCCATGGCGACCGCGCGAACGAATGAATGAATTCAGCGCGCGCGCGACGATCGATCGCCCGTCGACGCGCGCGCCGACGCGCGCGGAGGCGCGATGGACGACGCGAGAGAGAGAGACGTTCGCGCGCGTCGACGCGCGCGACGGGTGACGAAGCGCGCTGAACGGCGCGCGGGTGTGCGGACGGATCGAGACGCGCGCGAGCGAGCGGTCGGGTCGTTGGGTTTGGACCCCGCGCGAACACCCAACGCGCGAGGCGCGCGCGAAGAACGAGAATCGAGTCCGTCAGACGCGGATGCGCGAGGGGAGGCGTGTGAGACGATGGAGGAGAAAAAGAAGAGATGAAGAGGACGATGGATGCGGAGGGTGTGGGAAGCGCGTGCGTGTCGTTACACGATGGGTCGCACGTTCGCGCGGCGGGCGG
>Ga0066861_10000689_pt1 | contig 10987 bp, 10 predicted proteins | sample ETN02SmetaG_3_FD_66434 | JGI IMG/M metagenome (GOLD analysis project Ga0066861, IMG submission 66434) | Marine microbial and viral communities from oxygen minimum zone, Eastern Pacific Ocean - ETNP2014F10-02SV257 | ecosystem: Environmental > Aquatic > Marine > Oceanic ... | reverse complement strand
CTTTTCTTGTACCTGCCTGAGATGTTGCAATCGCTACTTCATACTCTGGGATTCCACTATCAATTTTTTCCCGACCAGCCCACATCATGGCTGACGCCACTTGCCCTGCATGACGTGCCATCTGAAGTTCTTCTTCCGATTTGATCATTCGCATGTCAGACAAAAGACTGGAAATGTTAACAAGACTTTCCTTTGAAACAAGATCATTCAAATATGCGCGAACTATTTGAGGAATATGATTCATTTCGATTCCAACTTTTTTTGCCAACTTTACCTTGGCTGGGATCTCCTCTCTCCACTCATTCCCCATTCCATCATTCCATGGACTTATATTGTTAACCTTCGCCAAAACTTTTGCCGAATTGAAATCAAGCATGGGGGTGATAAGGATTGGCTCATCATCTTTTGGTATTATAAGAACTGTAGGTCGTCCAAAATCCATATGAAGATAATCATAATAGCCAGCCAGGTAATAAATATTGTCTTCATCAGTTATTAGGGAAACATCAATATCTGATTCCCTTAGCCTATTTTGAAAAGCTTCTAGCCGTTTACTTAGCATGCTTTAACCGATTGCTGTTACCGTCAAACACTATCGTACAATAGTGTTTTTCCTTTGTGAATTCTAATATTTGATTCCTATAATCAAGATATCACCTGCAGAGTCAAAAAATATCATTATATAGGCTATTCAAATAACATATTTAATGTAAAATATTTTGAAAAAACTGAGAATCTATTGCTCCCAGCATTTGCAAAATCTAGAAATGGATAACCTAGGAAAATCAACTTATGGAAGAATATCTAAAATATATCTATCTCATAATAGGAGTTTTATGCATAGTCTTGTACCGTATCTTAAAGAAAAAAAATTATAAAAAATAATCCACATAAAAAGCAGAACTTTATTCCCCTCTTATACATGAGATGCATTTTGTGATTACAGGATTAGCCATTAAACGAGACTGCCCTATTTCATCACCACAATCATCACAAAAACCAAACTCATCCTCATCGATTCTTTTCAACGCCGCCTTAAGTACAACCTTCATTGCATTTCTTCTCCGTTTTTGTGCCTGCGCCATAGCTTGAGACTGAAGAGCATCCATTCTAGACAGTCTTCCGACCGATTGTTGGTCAAGCTCTACTATTTTTTGTGAACCCTTCCCTAGCTCATCTTCCTTTCGCAAATCTTTAAGTTTGCCTTCAATCAGAATTTTAAACTCAGATAAATCTATTTGGGACATGTGTTTCATTATCATAATTTAAAAATTTAAGAGAAACTCAAATTACCATAACAAAAAGTTCATCATTTTGAATAAAGAAAATATTAAACCTCTGACAAACTTTTTATGAAATTTCCATGTTCACAATATTTAGAATGATCAGGACAAATTGCGCTATTCAAAACTTCTTTTATCTTTTTTAACGTGGGTTCAATCCACCATGTATTTGCAACATACGGTATTAAGCTTAACTTAAATTCCATAATAGCTTTTGTTTCACCTAAAAAGGGAGTTTCCGTAAACCTATCTCCGTCACAGTAAAGAAAGTAGCCCAAATCATCAACCTCAAAACCCTTTTGTCTCATAATCCAGATATAGAGATCCATTTGCCTCTTATAAGCTTCTTTATAATAATCATCCAAAGTAATAGGACCCTTATCACTTTTTTGAGAGGTGCTCTTATAGTCAACAATGTGAAGTCTATTAGTTTTTGTATTTAGCCACACATCATCTAAGCCTCCTCCAATTTTCAGATTAGTCTCTTTATGAATGATGTGCATCCTGTCTTTTGCACCAAAGTGCATAGACTGTGTCCAAAGTTCAAAATGCTCGTGGTCATATGGCACCATATGAGACATGCCCTGTTTGACCAGGTAAGGGTGAGTTATTTTAGTTCCGCGATACCTATCAAAATCTTTTTTTAAAAGAATATCCGTAGCCTCGTTGATGTTAAAACCAGGGATTGAAGGGAAATCGATGCCTTTGACCTGAACAAGATAAAAACAAGAAGGGCATTTAACAAAATTCTCTATGCGACTTCGACTCAATTCATAAGGTTCTGGGTTTTCCTTTTTATAAACTCCTCTATGTCTTGGCATTTATTTGGTACACTCCCTAAAATTTAAGCTAACATATTTCAGCAAATAAAAGAAAATACTAGTTTTTCTATATCTGAGTTAAAGCGGCTGCAGCTTTAACTTATATTAGAGCCTTAGAAAGCTAGGAAAAATTAATAAGTCAGGACCTGAACTATTCCAGTCCCAAAATAAAATTTTAATACAAGATTTGAGTCATCTGTAAATCCATTTCTAGGTACAGGTAAATCTTCTATTTTACTTATAGCTGTCAGGAGAGACTTACAAGATAAACGATACAAGTTCTCCCTTGGTAAAATCGCTTTAGGATTAAGCTCCCTTAATAAATCCAGGTCGTCTACCTCTGCACATCGTGCACCCTCTTGTACTTTTCCAAAGCTATCTATGGGAATTATAAGCCTTGGAGCAATTTCATTTATCTTAGGAATGGCCAGGAAAGCCTTATACGGCCAAACCTCTTGAAAAATTTCTGTCAACTCCTCACCGAAAGTTTTCTGCTGGGCAACAGCAATACCAGGAGCAAATATGATGTTTACCCCAAAGAGTAATATTAACATCTTCTTCTTGAAACTTCTCATGACTTATTATTCTTTTTTTATACTTTTTTTATACTATATTGTTTTCTTAAAGTGATTTAATAATTAATGTCTTTAAACCTTTAACAAAATTTATTCCACAATGATTTTATATTCTTTGTTACTTTTTTTCTAGAAAAACATCATGATCTTAACTGTATTAGGAATAACACTACCTTTCTTTATTTTAATTTTTCTGGGTGCATTCCTGCGCTTTCGTAACTTTTTAACAGATCAAAATTCAAACCTTTTATCAAAATTTGCTTTCTATGCCTTAATGCCTCCCCTAATTTTTTCTAAAATATCAATTGCTCCTGCGTCAGAACTTTGGAATCCGGGGTTTGTCATCAGGTATGAGGTTGTAACTATTATTCTTTTCATTTTTGCATATCCGATTGGATCTATTTTTGGGCAAGACTCAAAAGGAAAAGGTATTGTTGGTTTAAATATGTCGTATCCAAACTATGGTTACATAGGTGTCCCTTTGTGCCTTATTGCATTTGGGGATAGGGCGGCCTTACCCTTAGCACTAATTGCTTTTGCCGACACAATTGTATTGTTATTAATGGCCACAATCTACACTTCTTTTTCTAGAAATGGAAAAACTACATATGAGGCGCTTAAATTAATACCCAAAAGCCTAATTGGAAATCCACTTCTATTAGCAGCAGTTTTTGGAATTATATTCTCTGTTTTCAATATAAGCCTTCCCTTTTATTTAAATAGTGTAATTAATATGCTTGCGGAGGCTGCCCCACCAGTTGCATTGATTGCATTAGGATCCTCGCTATCCCTTGGCGTTTTTATTTCGAATAAAACGGAGATGATATTTATCTCTATGTTAAAGGTTTTTATTCATCCAATTCTGATTGCAATAGCTTTTCTATTATTTAAAGGGCAAGAACCTTTATGGATAAAAACTGCAATTCTTTCAGCATCTTTACCAGTAGCAGCGAATGTCTTTATGCTTGCAACTTATTACGGGTCATACAGAGAAAAAAGCGCAACTTTGATAATGCTCTCAACAGTTATTTCTTCTATCTCAGTTCCAGTTGTTCTTTATTATATACTAACATATGTATAGCTTAAATTTTTCAGGAGACTAAAACATGCTTTCAAATGATTTACAAAAATTATTTTCCTTAAAAGGAAAAACGGCTCTTGTGACAGGCGGTGGTACTGGTTTAGGCCGAATTATGACTGAAACAATGGCTAATGCTGGCTCAAAAGTTTTAATTTGTTCACGAAAACTTTCTAATGTTAAGCAGACTGCAGATGAAATAAATGAAACATTGAATGAAGAGGCCGTACTTCCATTTGAAGGTGATATTAGTTCTGAAGATGGAATAGCTGCGATAGTTCAAGAGGTTCGGTCTAGGACAAAAGATCTTAATATATTAATTAATAACTCTGGGGCTACATGGGGTGAAAAACTAGGAGAATTTCCCTATTCCGCCTGGGGAAAGGTATTAGATGTTAACATAACAGGGCTGTTTCATTTAACTCAATCTCTTTTAGGTGTTCTTGAAAGAAGTGCCAAACATGATGATCCATCGCGAATAATAAATTTAGGTTCAGTTATGGGATCCACACCCCATGGAGACGGACCCTATTCATACTCAGCCTCCAAGGCTGCTGTCCACCATATTACTAAAATCCTAGCAAAGGAACTTGGGCCAAGAAATATTACTGTGAATGCTTTTGCCCCTGGTCCTTTCCAGTCTAAAATGACTAAATTTGCCTTTTCAACTGAAGAAAAAGAAAAAGCCATGGCAAAAAATATTCCACTTAGACGTACCGGAAGACATCACGACATTGCCGCAGCCACCTTATATCTTTGTGGAACCGGCGGCGGTTATGTAACTGGCACAATTATCCCCCTTGATGGCGGCATTCATGTCGACACAGGTCCAGAGTTATTTGAAGCCGCTAAGAGTAATTAGATTATTTTTCGGGCGTTGTCGGCAATATCAATTGTCTGCTTTTCTTTTCTTCTATCCTTTCCCTTAGTTTCATTCTCTTCTTCAGAAATCAAATCTGGAGCTACTTCTGAATTAGAATCAACTTCTCTTTCCTCATGAGCAAGATCACCTTCAATATCATCCGAAATATTATCTGTGTCTTTTTCAGGTTTGACTTCAGAAGAATCAAGTACAAAGGGCAAGGTGGTTAATCCATGATGAAGTTCTGTCGAGTTGGATGGGGAGGCCCATATTTGGCTATCAAAAGTATCACATTTGGAACAAACTGGCCTCCAAGAATCTATATAACCACATCGATCACAGATCCATTCTGGTGGTCTTTTAGAAGTCGTACTCTTAGACAACCACCCACTCACGACTTTCTCATCCTCTCCACATCCTTTCTCAGCAGCTGCCATCAATGTGGCAACTCTTGAATCAATTTCTGCCTCGGTAAAAGGTACTAAAACCGATCTAGCTTTTGGAAAATCCTCTATGGCTATATGCAGATTTGCACTAATGATCGCTGCCTCTAAGTGCTTCAAATTTCTTAATAGGGATTGAAACCTATCCAGCCTATTTTCAGGAGTTTCTTCCGGAAAGAAATTTGCGTAAACTGAAGCTAAGAGAGGGTGAGGCGCAACGGCCCAAGCCGATTTAATTAACTTAACTCCTGAAGACTTTTTGCCAACCAAATGTTCTAGCTCTGCACAAACAATAATTGCGGGAATAAATTCAGGTGTTTTCTTTACAGCCTGACGAGCTAGTGAGAGTGATTTCTCTGTCAATCCATTAAGTTGATTTTCTTTTGCAGCGGCCGTCAGTACCACAGACTCTCTTCTTCTTAACTCTTCTCCTGTAAGACTTTGCTTTTGCCTAAACATTTCGGAAACACTCTTATGTGCTCCTTCCCAATCCTGGTTCTTACATTGTAAATTAAATAGCGTTTCCGTTACGCCTACATTCTTTGGATTTAATGTTTTAGCTTTTTCAGCTAAAGCTAGGGCTGTATCAATGTCCCCATCTTCTAAACTGGAATTTATTAAACCCCTTAAACCTACAATCTGCGTTTCAGGGTATTTAAGGAGTTTTTTATTATATTCCTTCTCACTTGAAATTAGACCATTTGCTCTGGTAGCCCTTGCCCCTAAAAGAGCTGTCATTTGAGGAAACCGCAGCAACTTTTCTGCTTTTTTGGCTTCTGAAAACGCCTTATCATTTTCTCCTTCTTCTAAAGCTATAAGAGAATTTGAAAATGCTTTAAGACCCCTCCTTTCTTTAGATCTTTCAAAAAACCTTTTTATTGCGGTTTCATCACCACGAAAAAAACTTAAGACCGCAGATAAAAAATTCAGAATCTTTATTAGTATGAGAATGGCAACAATTATGATTAGCAAGAAAAATATGGCACTAAGAAACGAAAAGCGAAACTCTTCAGAATAAAATACTAAATTTACCCCACCCGGCGTATCATTTAAATAGCCTGCTAGGAGACCAAGAATGCCCACAAAAATTAAAACAAAAAAACCCTTTAGTGCCGAAAATATCATCTTAATTGTCCTGATCTGAAGCGCTTTCTGGTATCCCTAGTAATTTCATAACTCTTTCTATCACTTCAATAAAAGTCACCCTTGCCGTATCAGGCAAGCTTTCCAACTCTACAAGCGCTTTGTTAAGATCCATTTCCTTTAGAGCATTTTCAGCCCTTGACATTATTGCATCTACTGAACTTCCCTCTTTAGGTTTAAGAGATCTTGAGGTGATTTTACTACCGAAAAATGCCTTTATTTGTCCCCAGTACCTATTATCCGTTTTCTCTATTGTCTCAGATACATACTCATTCCTAATAGCTAAGGTGGTCAAATTGGGTATAATTCTTAAAATCTCTTGAACTTCCGAATAAACTGTTTCCATATTTTCTTGCTGGCTGAGATTAGATTCTAACTCTTCTTTTTTTCGAAAGTCACTATTAATTCTATTGATATTACTAGAAACGGCCTTTAGTTCATTAGACATGGTCTTTGAACCTTTTTTTATTCTTTCAATATCTTCATTAACTTTATCCAGCTCCTGAAGAATTAAATTAATATCGATTTCTCCATTTGCAGAAATTTCATTAGAAAGTTCTTTAGTCAGGTTATTTAAACTCTCAATTCTTTTTGAGATTTCTAGACTTAAGTTTTCCTCCATTTTTAAAAGGGTGTCTTTTAATATTGGATCCAAGTCAGAGATAAGTTCCTCTTTTGTCGGAATGGCAACCAACTCGTCTTTAAAAGTTTTGATTTTTTCGTCAAACTCCTGTGTCCTTCTTTCCAAATCTGTCGTGACCATATTAAGATACATTTCATTGAACTGCTCACGAACATTCTTTGCAAAACTTTCTCCATCTAAAAAATCAGATATCTTTTGCTGATTTGCAGAAACTTCAATCAAACTTTTTCTCAGATCTCGATTTTCAAAATAAAGAAAAGTTGATGCAAATGTTAATATTAGTAATAAAATGAAACCAAATGCCCACAAAAGCTTTAGGTTTATCCATATAGGTCTTTCAGTAAAATTCTTTATACTATTTCCGGAAACACTATCGTTTTCATTTATTTCTTTTTCCTGAACTACCTCCACCTCTTCGGCTGCCAACTCTTTAGTTTTAGCTGCTTTGCTGACTTTTTGGTTCCCAGATGCCTCGGAAGCATTTTTTGTACTTCTTGTACCTTTTGCCATGAAGTGCTCTACTTTTTGGATAGAAATAAATTAACCATATCTAAGCTTATCGGTCTTTCAGTAAAATAGACATTATCTTTTTCCCGCCCTATCCTATCAATAACTTTATTGCGGATATTTTCGCTAAAACAAAATATATTAATAGAAGCCTCAATACCATTTATTTTGTCAAAAAACAAATCCACGGTATGACTAGAGAAGAAAAAAATGTTCCCGACCACTCCAGCAGTTATTTTACCTTCTATTTTAGGGTCCATTTCATTTTCTATTTGAGAATACACAACTTTCTCCTTTAGCCCTAGATATTTAACAAGGTTGAGTGTAATTTTTTGACCCCTTAAATAACAGATTTCTTCGGCCTTAAAATGATCGTTTTTTGTTAGAAGTTTCTTGCCTAAATTGTCTGCCAAATCTGATGCTGTTGATCCAAAGAAACTACTATTAAAACCATATGCTCTAGCTATTTCTGTTGTATATTTTCCAACACAGTAAATTGGAATAAGTTCTCTAGATAAACGAAGTGAAAATGATTTATTCTTTTTTATTGCCTCGATAGCGTTGGAACTTGTAACCACAAATGCCTTTATTTTTTTAAACTCATCTCCGGAAAACTTGTTGAAAATAATTTTAACGAGAGGAGAAATTATTATGGGGTCTTTTACACCTTCTTTCAAAAGCATTTTTTCGAAAATTTTTGATTGCTTAATGGGCCTGGTAAGTAATATTGATCTACCCAAAGAAATTCTTTCCCCCTTTTTCTTTAAGAATTTGACCTGCAGTTTCTCCAATCATTTTTGAATCCGAGATAGGTCCGGACCAAACGTCTTTGTGCACTATCGAACCATCGGGCTTAAGAATTTCACCATGGAAAAATATTTCTTCTTCCTTAATTATGGCATGACCACCAATTGGAGTTCTGCACGAACCATCTAAAACAGCTAAAAACGATCTCTCTACTGTCATTTGAATTGCTGTTTTTTTATGATTTAATGGCTCAATTAAATCAAATATGGTTTTATTTCCTATTTTATTCTCTATTCCAATAACGCCTTGAGCTACGGCTGGAAGCATTTGCTTAATAGGAACTGGTTTTATCAAATCTTGCATTAAAAGTCTATTCAGTCCAGCACAGGCTAAAAATGTAGCATCGGCGACCTTCTCTTTCAACTTCCTTAATCGGGTTTGAACATTTCCACGAAATTCAATTACTTTTAGATCTGAACGAAAAGCCAAAAGTTGAGCTTTTCGCCTAAGACTAGAAGTACCTACTACTGAACCAGAAGGTAAGTCTTCTATAGTGCTATAGTCATCACTTATAAATGAATCTCTTGGGTCTTCACGTTCCAAAAAAACTGATATTTCCAAATTTTTTGGTAATTCCGTTGGCATGTCTTTCATGGAATGTACAGCAATATCTATTTGTCCAGAAAGTAACCCTTCTTCAATTTCCTTAGTAAACAAACCCTTTCCACCAATCTCAGATAATGCACGGTCCTGGATTTTATCACCCATTGTGTTTATTACACATATTTCAAAAGCATCATCACCTAAGCCATGCAACTTCATCAATCTTTCTTTGGTTTCATATGCTTGAGCCAAAGCGAGGGGTGACCCTCTAGTGCCAATTTTTAAAGGCTGATCATAAAAATTTCTTTTATTCTGTTGATTGGACATGTCGTTAATGCTAACTCCTTTTGATTAGCTTTAATAATGTCTGCGAAATATGCAAAAAGCAATGACCATTCTTGGTATTGAGAGTAGCTGCGACGATACAGCAGCTTCTGTGGTTCATTTGAGTTTGGAAACTAAAACAAAAGATTGGCAAATCAGTAGCAGAATTTCATCTGCAAAAATTCTGTCTTCAGAAATATTTTCACAAAGCAGTCTTCATGAAAATTACGGCGGCGTTGTTCCTGAAATAGCAGCTAGAGCGCATGCAGAAAATTTAGATATTTGCGTATCATTGTCTCTTAAAAATGCTGAATTAAATGCCAGTGAAATTGACTTAATCTCTGTTACTTCAGGTCCAGGTTTAATTGGTGGATTGATTTCCGGTACTATGTTTGCAAAAGGCCTTTCTAAATCTTTAGGAAAGCCGATAATTGGCGTTAATCATTTAGCAGGCCATGCATTAAGTCCCCGGCTTTCAGAATTTTCTCTAGGGAACCCTGCCTTGGAGTTTCCATATCTTGTACTTTTAGCTTCTGGCGGTCATTGCCAATTTTTAGAGGTAATGAGCCCTTCTAAATTTCGACGACTTGGTGGAACGATTGATGATTCTCCAGGGGAAGCATTTGATAAACTCGCTAAGCTTCTTGGCCTTGGTTATCCAGGAGGCCCATTAATCGAAAATTGTGCAAAAAAGGGAAAAATAAATCGATTTAATCTTCCTAAACCTCTTTTTAAAGCACTAACTTGCAATATGTCATTTTCGGGCTTAAAAGCTGCTGCAGCAAGAGAGATAGAGAAAAACTTTCAATATTCCAGTGAAGAAAAAGCTGTTTTTATTAATGATATGTCAGCTGATTTCCAAAAAACTATTTCAGATATCTTTGCGGAAAAGTCAAAAATTGCTATGACTTCTTTTCGAGAGAAATATTATAAAAATCTAACTGGCTTAAAATTTTGTGTGTGTGGAGGGGTCGCTGCAAATCAGAGTATCCGACAATGTTTAGAAAACACGTCAAAGAAACTAGGTTTTGAATTCTTTGCTCCCCCTATTGAACTTTGCACAGACAATGGGGCTATGATTGCTAGTGCAGGAGCTGAAATTTTTTTAGAACGTGGGTGCATTGAAAGAGAATTAGAGATCCGATCAAGATGGCCTTTAGATACCGAATCCGCCCCTCTAATAGGCTCCGGAAAAAGGGGGGCTAAATCTTGAAAATTTTAGTTATTGGAGCAGGGGCATTTGGAACTGCTTTAGCTAATACATTAGCTAAAGAAAATAAGGATGTTACGCTTTGGGTCCCAAACAAAAATCAGCGGAAGGAGATAGGTAGCAAACACGTTAATAATAAGTATTTACCAGGCATAAAGCTCTCAGAGCGCCTAATTACGACGGAAAACCTTAAATCTGTTTCAAAATTTGCAGATATAATCCTACTTAGTATACCTGCACAAAAAACGAGAGTTTTTTTAAGCGAAAATAAAGATGCATTCTCAGAAAAAACCACCTTTGTTTTGTGCGGAAAGGGTATCGATGCTAAGAATTTACAACTTCAATCGGACCTTTTGCTATCTGTTTTGCCGCAGCAAGATTTTGCTGTTCTGAGTGGTCCTGGCTTTGCTACTGAAATTGCTGAAGGTCTGCCCACTGCACTAATAATTGCACATTTAAAAATTGAAACTGCAAAAATACTTCAAAAAAACCTTTCTACCCTGACACTTAGGCTTTATGCCAGTAACGATCCCTATGGTGTTCAACTAGGTGGTTCGCTAAAAAATATTATCGCTATTGCATGTGGTATTTCAGAAGGTCTGAGGCTAGGAGAAAGTGCTAGAACATCCTTGATGATAAGGGGATTTTCGGAGATATGTAACTTTGCTGTAAAGCTAGGGGTTCAGAAAAAAACTCTTTTTGGTTTGTCCGGTTTTGGAGACTTGTCTTTAACCTGCAGCTCTACAAA
>Ga0066861_10000684_pt1 | contig 11019 bp, 8 predicted proteins | sample ETN02SmetaG_3_FD_66434 | JGI IMG/M metagenome (GOLD analysis project Ga0066861, IMG submission 66434) | Marine microbial and viral communities from oxygen minimum zone, Eastern Pacific Ocean - ETNP2014F10-02SV257 | ecosystem: Environmental > Aquatic > Marine > Oceanic ... | reverse complement strand
CCTCCATCGTCCCTCGCCGGTAATCCAACGCCGCGTCGACGGCGAACGAGCTCAGACTTTGCGCAATCTCCGCCGCCCTCGCGACGACGCGCACCGGATCGCGCGAAAACTTCCTCGCGCTCGCCTCCGGGTCGTACCTCAACGGCGCGCCGCTTCGAGACGCCGCCCGCCTCTGCGCATCGCTCACGGGAACCTCCCCATCGCCCGCGCCGGAGGAGGCGGTGCGCTCGACCGGGGTCGACGTCACCGCGCGCGGTCCATCGCTCGAGGCGCCGCCCGCGCGCGCGCCCGGCGGTTCCGCGATCGCGCGCGCGCGAACGTCGCGTCCGTCGGCGCGCGCGCGCGTCGACCGCTCCCGAGACGCGCCGGCGTCGACAAGACGCGTCGACGTCGACGTCGACGTCGCGCGCGCGCGGTGGTCACGATTCGCGCGAACCGCGCGTCGCGCGCGGTGCGCGACGGCGGAGGCGGAGGCGTCGACGCGCGCCGACGCGATCGGTATCGTCACCATCGTCCGATGAGGCGTCGATGGGACGTCGCGGGCGTCGTTCGCGGGCGCGTTGTGAGGATAAAGGGAATCTTCGCGCGCGAGGTCGAAGCCGCGCCGAAACGCGAGAATGAACGATACGGGTTGCAATGCTATGTTTACGCGGGCGATCAGTCCTCCGACACGGTTTGCTTTTCGTAGCTCTTCGTGGCGTGTTCCCAGGTCTCCGTCATGCGGCACAGACGGCCGAGCACGTCGGGGAGCTCGGGAATGGGCACGCGAACTTGGTCGGTGGAGTCGCGTTCGCGAACGGTGACGGTGTCGTCCTGGGTGGATCTGTGATCGACGGTCACGGCGAAAGGAACGCCGAGCTCGTCGGTGCGAGCGTAGCGTTTACCAACGGAGATGGCGGTGGTGTCGAGCTTGGCGCTGATTCCGCTAGTGGTGAGAGACTTGTTGATTCGCGCGGAGATTGCGTTCAACTTATCGTCGTTGACGAGCGGGAAAATGGTCGTCTTGATCGGGGCGACGACCGGCGTGAGCTTGAGCACAGTCTTTTGTTCGTCGTCCGGACGAATATAGAAGGCGTGCTCGAACATGCAGTACATGATCCGACCGATACCGAAGGATGGTTCGATGACGGAGGGCGTGTAGTTGCGACCGTTGACGGTTTTCTTCACTCGTTCGACCTTAAACATATCCGCCGCAATGACGTGCTCGCCGCTCGCCGTCTGAAGCGGCGCGGAACCGTTCGCCGCGCACGTGTCTTGCAACGCAAATGCGTCTTCTTCGCTCAAGGCGAGAAGCGCATCCGTCACAGCCTTCGCGTCCTTCTTGAACGCCTTACCCATAACCTTCTTGTTGGGCGTGACGACGACGTTTTCTTCCTCGATCGGCTTGTCGAAACGCTCGTACGCGACCAAATCAACCTTGGACTTGTCGGAGTGCGCCTTGAGATCAAAGGCGGATCTGTCGGCTAAGCCCACGCACTCTATCCAACCGTAAGAACATTGAATTTCGGCGTCCCAGCAGTCGGCGGCGTAGTGCGCCATCTCGTGTTTCAAGTGTTGACGGAAGCGAAGTTTTGTCAAGTCGATGCCGATTTGTTCGAGGAACAAGTGGCAACGAGCGATGAAGTAGCCCAACGTTTCGTTCGCGATGATACCTTTGCTCACGGCTTCGCCGACAGTCATCAGGAACGGCTTCTTCACCTCGCCCAACTGGGCGTCTTGGCTAAAGAGGTTGAGGACGGTGTCCGCGACTTCCACAAAACGCGGGTGTTCTTTGTGTTCGGGGTGCACGAAGTGCTCAATCTCAGCCTGCGTGAACTCGCGCACGCGCAAGAGACCGGCGCGCGGAGCGATCTCGTTACGGAAACTTTGTCCGATTTGCGCGGCGGCGAGCGGAAGCTTACCGCCGTTGTAGTAGAGCAAATCTCTGAAGTTGACAAAGATACCCTGCGCCGTCTCCGGGCGCAAGAAACCCTTGACCGTGCCGGACGGACCGATTTGGGTCGGGAACATCAAGTTGAAAGGGTACGGTTCGCTCAAATCGTTGTTGGTATCCGGAGACTTGGTTTCCGTGTCCTTGAGGGCGACGGACATTTGTTCGGGGTTGAGCTCGTCGATGCGCGCTTGCAAATCTTCCAATTCACGACGACGATCCGCCTTGAGCATCGGATCCTTCAGCAATTCTTCAAGCTTCGCCTCGAGCAAGTGATCGGCGCGGAAGCACTCCTTCGTGACGACATCGTTCACCATGAGATCGGTGAACTTTTCGACGTGTCTGCGAGGCGAATACACGTTTTTTCACGCGCGTCAGTCATCGAGTCACCCATCATCGTGCGTCTCGCATCAGTCTCTATTCGAACGACGTCATGAACCTCAGCGGTTTGAGTGCGTTAAGTTTAATCATCACGGATAGTTCAGCGATAGCTGGAACTTAATTGATTCGTCATCGGTACAGACGTCGTTCGATCCTTCGCGCCGAGTCGTGCGCGTTCGCCGTCGCACGAAACACTCACCCGGAAGCCTGCAACACCACCTCCGGCGTCACCGCCGGACACTCCACCTCAAACATGCTCTCCTCGAGCACGAAGTGCTGCCTCCAGAACTGCTGCACGTTCGACTTCACCGCGCACCCCGGCGGGCCGTAGTCGTACAACCCCGCCACCCCGCCGTAAATCTTATACGACGGAATATAAAACAATCTCCCCTCCAGTAACTGCCCGAGCTTCGATCGGAACTCCTCCTTCGCCTTCGCCTCCGCGTTTCCGGCCTCGCGCAGCGCCGCGAGGTCCTTCTCGAGGTCCACCTTGAGCCGCTTGAGCTCATCGATGGCGGCGGTGATATCCGCCTGGTCCGCGCCCTGCGCCTTGAGCGCCCGCACGTTCGCACCGGCGACGTTCACCGCCTCTTGCTTTTGCTCCAACGCGTCCATGATGGCGTCTTCGCGCGCGACGTGCGCGTGCGTCGAGCGCGTCGATGTGTCGGTCCGATCGCCCGTCGACCGCGCGCTCATCGAGTAATCAATCCAGAACGCGTCAGACGCCGACGTCGCACCATCCCTCGACGCGTCGAGACATGTCCGGTCGCAACGTCGCGCTTCTCGCCGTCGGTGGCGCGTGCGCGGTGCGTCCGCGACCCCTTCGCGCGACGCTCGCGCGCCCGATGCGTCGCGCTCGTAAAGTGTCCCGAGAACCTCGGGACGACTGACGCGCGCTCTCTCGTCTCGCGCAGGGCGCCGGCGCGTACTACGCCCCGTCGGTGGTGACCATATATCGCGCCGAATCCGCCGCCGCGCGCGCCGAGCGAGAGCACGCGCGCGCGGTCGCGAAAAGGGAGGAGGACCAGACGGCGTTCCGAAAGGCTCGGACCCTGTGGACGCGCGCGAGAGAGGAGGCGCGAGAGCGCGCCGAGCGGTACAGGGCGGCGAACGCGGCGCGAGCGTCGGCGAAACAGGCGATGGATGCGGCGAAGAAGCTGTTCGAGGAGGCGGATCGAGAGAGTGAACGAACGCGGGGGGAGATGGCGGAGGCGGAGCGAGCCGAGGCGGAGAGCGAGCTCGCGTTCGCGAAGGCGGAGAGCAGATTGGGCGCGCACGACGAGGCGATAGCGGCGGCGAAAGCGGAAGCGGACCGTTTGAGCAAGGTGGCGGAAAAGGCTATGAAGTCGCTCAAGATGCCTTTCGCGTGATGACCGCGGGGTACGCGGAGGCTCGACTCGACGGCTGGTACCGGCGCCTCGCAAGCGGCGACGGACGCGCGCGAACGATGGCTCCACGAACGGCGGACGCGCGCGGACGAATGTGTAAAGTAATTAATCCATACTGGTAACAAAAATTATTTCGGTAAGCTAAAATAGGCGCGCTCAAGCGCCGCGTCACACCTGTGTGCGCCTATCGCGCGCCGCCCGGCGGAACGTCGACCTCACCGCTGATGTCCAAAAACTTGGCTGCCGTGTTCACATCCTTGTCACCGCGTCCACTGCAGTTCAAGACAACCTTCGTTCCGTTCGGGAGACCCGGACAAAGCTTCCACAAGTAAGCGAGCGCGTGGGAAGTCTCGAGGGCGGGGATGATACCCTCCAAGCGAGACGTGTTGACGAAGGCGTCGAGCGCCTCCTTGTCGGTGATGGCGTGGTACTCGGCGCGACCGAAATCCTTCAAGAACGCGTGCTCCGGACCGATGCCCGGGTAATCGAGACCGGCCGAGATGGAGTGCGGCTCGACGATTTGACCTTCGCTGTCTTGGATGAGGTAAGAGAACGAACCGTGGAGCACGCCCGGGGTGCCGAGCGTGAGTGTCGCGGCGTGCTTTTGGCCCGGCTCGATGCCCTCACCCGCGGCTTCGACACCGATGATTCGCACAGATTCGTCGTTGATGAACTCGTGGAACAAACCCATGGCGTTGGACCCACCACCAACGCACGCGACAAGAATGTCTGGCAATCCACCCCACTTCTCCATCGCTTGCCTTCTAGTCTCTTGGCCGATGATGGCGTGAAAGTCGCGAACCATCATCGGGTACGGGTGCGGTCCCGCGACGGAGCCGAGAATGTAGTGCGTGTCCTCGACGTTCGTCACCCAATCACGAATCGCTTCGGAGGTCGCATCCTTGAGCGTCGCGGTGCCCGCGCGCACCGGTCGAACAGTCGCGCCGAGCAACCGCATGCGGAACACGTTGAGCTTTTGTCGCTCCATGTCCGCCGCGCCCATGTAAATGATACACTCCAAACCAAATCTCGCACACACTGTCGCCGTCGCCACACCGTGTTGACCCGCACCGGTTTCCGCGATGATGCGCTTCTTACCCATGCGCTTCGCCAACAGAGCTTGTCCGACGGCGTTGTTGATCTTGTGCGCCCCCGTGTGGTTGAGGTCTTCGCGCTTAAGGTAAATATCCGGACCGTTCCCGTTCGCGTCCTTGAACTCCTCGCTCAATCGCTCGGCGTAGTACAACGGATTTTCTCTCCCGACGTAATCCTTGAGGATGCTTTGCAGTTCCGCTTGAAACTCTGGATCCTTTTTGATGACTTCGTACTCCTTCTCGAGCGCGATGAGCGCGGGAATCAACGTCTCGGGCACGTACTTACCACCGTACGAACCGTATCGTCCGTCGGCGTCCGGTCGAGCCTGTTGAGAGATATCTCCGCTCGGCGGCGTCATGACGCGCGTCGGGACGCGCGCGCCGCGTCGCGACGCGGTCGTCTTCACCCCTCGGCCCGCGACGCGTCGCCCCACCGATGTCGCGGTCGTCGTCCTCGTCGTCGTCGCGGACGCGAGCGCGTGCGGCATATCGATCCTCCGTGCGTGAACCGAGCGCGCGCGAAGGCGGTGTTCTTCGGGCGCGAGCGAGCGCGAGCGTGCGCGTCGGCGTGTCGCGTCGGCGTCGTCGGCGTCGTCGCCTTACCCTTATCGGCGGATGCCATCGTGTCGGTGTGTTTATCATCCACTATTAATACTACACAAAGTAACACACTACGCGTCACCCGTCCGAGAGTACGGCAGCAGAGTGTCGACGTTGGCGGCTCGCATCGTGCGGCATTCGCCACTTCACCGCGCTCGCGCCCGCGCCCACGACGCGCGAGATGACGAGCTGGGCCGAGCACGACGGCGAGGACCTCCCTCCACCGCCCCCTGGATTCGAGGACGTCAAGGCGGGCGCGCACGCGTCTGAAATCTCCGAGATCGCCGCCAAGCTCGGTGGCGGGGACGCCTCGATCGGCACCGCGGCGGACAAGGTGGACGCCCCGGATCTCAGCCTCAAGAGCGATGGGTTGCGCGAAGAACACGCGGGGGAGGTGATGAAGACGATCATTGATCCGTCCACGCCGTACACGAGCGCGAAATCGTTCGAAGATTTAGGCCTGAGCGCGGAGTTACTTCGAGGCTTGTACGGGGAGATGAAGTTTGAAAAGCCGTCGAAGATTCAGGCGGAGACGTTGCCGCTGATTTTGATGCCGCCGCATCGGAATTTGATCGCGCAGGCGCACAATGGGAGTGGGAAGACGACGTGCTTCACGCTCGGGATGCTGAGTCGAATTGATCCGAATCTGAAGGCGCCGCAAGGGTTGATGATTTGCCCGACGCGGGAGCTCGTGGTGCAAAACGTGAGCGTGATGGAGAGGATGGGTAAGTACACGGGCGTCACCATCGCGAGCACGGCGGATCCGAAATGGGATAACACGAATCGCAACAAGATCGTCGATCAGGCGGTGATCGGGACGCCGGGTAAGATTTTGAGATGGATGCGAGAGCGTCAACTGGCGTGTAACAATATGAAGATTCTCGTCTTCGACGAGGCGGATCACATGATGGCCACGGATGGACATCGCGTCGATAGTACCAAGATTTTGAAGCATCTCTCTATGAACGCTAAGTCTTGGCAGGTGTTGCTATTCAGCGCCACGTTCAACGAGGCTGTGAAGAGCTTCGCGACCAAGGTGGTGCCCAACGCGAACCAGATTTTCATCCCGGCGACGGAACTTTCTCTCGACGTCATCAAACAGCATCGCGTCGTGGTGACGTCCGTCGACGCGAAGGATGTGTTGCTTAAGGAGAAAATTTTCCCCCTGTGCGATAAGATTGGTCAAACGATCATCTTCGTGCGAACGCGCGAGGGCGCGAGACGTCTCCACGCGAGCATGAACGCGAGCGGCTACAAGTGCACCGTGATTGAAGGACAAATGGAGCACGCCGATCGCGATAGAGTCGTGAAGGAATTCCGTGATGGGTTGACGAAAATCCTCATCGCCACCGACGTGCTGTCGCGCGGTTTGGACGTGAGCACGGTGACTCTCGTCATCAACTACGACATGCCCGTCGAGTACCACAACCCGCGGTCTCCCAACTACGAGACATACTTGCACCGCATCGGCCGTAGCGGTCGCTTCGGCAAGAAGGGTGCCGCCTTTAACTTGATCCTAGGTGATTCCGAGCGCGCGATTTGCGACCAAATCGAATTGCACTTCAATCACAAGATCCCGGAGGTTGCCTTCAACGACGACATGACCTTCGAAAAGGTTCTCGAAGATGCGGGATTAATGTCAAAAGAGGAGGCGCTTTAGAAAGATTAGTCGACAGTTCAGGTTTAGGATGTGCAATAAAAAATAATCAAACTCAAGTTTCAAACCAGCTAAGCTACGGCGCGACCTCAGTGTCTCTTTTTCTTTTCGCGCTCCTCGGCGCGTCGCGCCTGGCGAGAGTTGAGCACGGGCGGTTTCCATCTCAACCACGCGATGAACGCTCGCACGCGTCTGAAAGTGTGCGCAATCAAATCAATCAACAACACTTTTCGAACCAGTCTCCACGCGCGACCGAACACGTGATACCCCCTGAAACAATAGAGAATGGCGAACGAGGCGAAGAACGACGTCGCTCGCAGCGCAAAACGAACCACCGCGTCCGCCATCAGATACGCCTGGTCCGGTTTGCCCCCGTAGCGAGGCGTGAGCCAAACCTCTTCTGCACGCGACAACTCGCGAATTCGCTCGCTCGCCACTTTGTCGAAACTATTAGACGCCAGGAGCTGTTTGAAGTGCGCGCGCGCGCGCTTCGCGTCCTCCGCGGCGCCGCCGCGACTCACGTCGCACTCCTCGACGGCGTTCTCGCCCTGAACGCGCGTCGCTAGACCCGACCCATAACGCCGCAACAGTAAATCCCCCGCGCGCAATATCCCGAGCTCTTCTCCCGCGGCAGCGGACTTTTCGTACGCGTCGAGCAGCTCGTCGTCGCACTTCGTCGTCCCCGGCGCCGCCGCGCACGTCCTCGCGTCTGCCCCCAACACCCTCGCTTCCGGCATTTTCGACGCGTCCTCGCGCGTCGACGCCGCAAACAACAGCTCACCTCCGATCACGCGCGCCTCTTTCACCGCCGTCGCCACCGAATCGTCCCCGCGCGCTCGCGCGCGCTTTTCCGCGTCCCCGGCGCATTCGCCGTCCAACAGACAGCATCCCAACGCCAACATCTCCGCCACCGCCATCTCTCGCGCGTCCGTCGCGATGTACCCGTATCCACTCGCGCTCCCATCCTCGCTCGCCTCGCGCGACGCCCCTCTCGCGCGCGCGTCGACCAAGAACGTTTTCAATTTCGAATCCGCATCCACCGCGACGTTCACTCGCGTCTCGCACACCCGTCTCGCCTCGGCGCACTCCGCCGACGCCGCCTCCGCGGCGCCGATCGCGGTCGCCCACGCCAGGAGCGAGAGCGCGGCGAGCGCGCGCGCCATGGCCGCTCGTCGCGCACTGTCGCTCGGAATTCGAGCGCGTGACGCCACATCCCACCGCGCGATCGGTGTCGAATCGTCGACGTGTCATCGCGTTCAACGCGCGCGAGGGACGAAGAGCGCGCGCAGTGACGACATGGGCGACGACGCGGCGCGCGCGTTCAAGACGAAACTCGCGTCGCTGAACGTGAGCGTGCAATCCATCGAGACATTGTCGCACTGGTGCATCTTTCACCGAAAGAATGCGACGCAGTTGGCGACGACGTGGATGGAGTGTCTCGAGCGCGCGCCGTCCAAACAAAAGCTCGCGTTTTTGTACCTCGCGAGCGACGTGGCGCAGAACGGTCGGAAGAAGGGACCGGAGTGGGCGGACGCGTTGGTGAATTTGTTACCCGAGGCGTGTCGTCGCGTCGTCGCGGAGGGCGACGAGAAGACGATGGAAAAGGTGAAGAAATTGCTTCGCGTGTGGAACGAGAGGCGAGTGTTTTCTGGATCGGACGTGGAGAGTTGGTTGGACGGGGTGAGCGGTGGTGAAGGCGACGCCGGATCGAAACCGGCGGCGGCGAAACCGACGGCGGCGGCGAAACCGACGGCGGCGGCGAAAAAGAAAAAGAACGACATGGCTGAATTACCGGCGTTGAGCGGGGAGAACGCCGTCGTCGCGAAGCTTTTGATGAAAATGGAGAAGGCTGAGCGGGACTTGGCCGCGGCGAACGAGCGTTTCGACGCGGACGTTCGCGACGAATTTTTAGACGAAAGTACAGTAGAAAACGCTGCGGATCCGTCCGCGACGCTGCGCTCCGTGCAAAAGTGCGAAAGCGCCATCTTGGCCAAACGAGACGCCACCGACGCCATGTCGGAAACCTTGAGCGAGCTTGAGAACAAACTGCGCGCCGCTCTCACGCGCGTCGAGGAGGTCCGCGAGGCGCAATCAGGGGCGGATGTTGGCGCGTTGACACAAATGATGCTCAAGGCGCTCAAGACTCGCAAGAAGGCTTCAAAAAGAAACGCCGAGTACATCTGCGAACGAATCAACGGGACGGGTGTCGCCAGAACGGGCGGCGACGCGCCGCTTCCCGAACCGGTCGACTTTGATGCGCAGGACGACGACAACTACGATCCCACGGATGCGCCAGAAGAGTACGTTCCCTCCGACAATAAGCGTCAAAAGTTGTAATTGGACATTTTAACAGCACTACAGGTCTTAGAGCGTCGAATATATACATGAGTAAACTGGTTTGCACGATGGTCGTCGAACGCGTCGAACGCCTAGACGAGCGCATAGATCAACGCCAGGCCGAGCGTAAAACCGACGCCGTGCGTGAGCGCGCTGGACGAAAGCGTGTTGAACGTGCACGTCGGTGTTGTGGTAGCGCCGACGCGGCGAGCGCTCATCGCACCGACGAGAAAGTTATTATCCGAGAGACTTCCGAGAGACCCGCTCGCTCCCGACGAAGCCGACAAGTACGAGATGGCTTGTCGAGGACTCGTCGCTGAGTTCGCGGCGGTAAAACTGCTCCCCGAATCCGTGCCGGCGTCGAGCCCGTACACGGGAAACATGTATAAAGGCGCTTGTACGATAAAGTGTCCCTGCGCCGTCGTCGTTCCGACTGTGTTCGCGAAGTACTTGTCCGCGTCGATTTCGTCGAGCCAACTACCCGACGTCTCGTTGCACGCCGAAACGTTTGAAAAGCCCGTGAACCAATCCGGTGACGGCGCGATCATCGTCAGCGCCGACAATCTCGGTCGAGTCGCGTCCACGGCGATTTGCGCGACTTGGTATCCCGACGACACGCGTTGCGGATACGCACTACGCGTCGCCGCCACTTGCGTGGTGGCTCCCTGCGCGGAGGCCTCGGATAAAATCTGAGTCGTCGCCCCGATCTCCGCGACGTCCTTCACCCCGTCCGACGCCGTCTGGCCGATCGAGAACGGCGCCCACGCGCTCCCGTGCGCGACGGCCACCATGGGAGAGTAGTGCCGCAAGCTCGAGGCCGCGCCCGGCTCGGTGTCGGTGATTTGGTTGAAGAAGATAATTTCATACGTCGCCGTCCCCGTGCACGCCGCCGCGTGCGTCGAGCGCGCGAGCGCGAGCGAGAACACGCACAGAAACGCGAGCATCGTTTCGTCTCGTCGTCGCGCGCGGAGATTCGCGGTGACGTCGCGACTCGAAGTGGCGTTCGAATCGCGCCACCTCGCGACATTCGTAGACGCGCGTCGATACTCGCGCGCGACATTTAGCGTCGTCGTTCTGCGCGCGCGAACGAGACGCACACCTGACTCCGCGTCGTCGTCGACGTCGTTCCGCGCGCGCGCGCGGGACGACGACGTGTTTGAAACGAACGCGAGACGTTCGGCCCAACGGTCTCTCAGAGTAATCAGTAATCAGAATGTCGAGCGATTACGCGCGACCGGCGTACCCGTACGGTGCCTCGGCGAGCGGATTAACGTCTCGAACGAACGCATCGGGCGCGTCGACGTCTTCCGGGGACTTTCAGATGCACGTGCCCACGGGGGCGTACGATTTGGACGACGAGGTGGCGGGTCTGCGAGGCAAGGTGAAACTTTTAAAGAGCATGTCCAATCAAATCGGTGAAGAAGCCTCCATTCGAGGCTCGCTGATCGATGCCCTGCGCGTCGATTTCAGCTCCTCGGACGCGGCGATGCGCGACGTGCGAAAAAAGTTGAACAAGGCGTACGAACAGGCGAAATCTGGACATTTGATGTCGTTGATGTTCTTCGCGTGTTGCGCGCTCGGCGGGTTTTGGATGCTCTTAAAGTTCCACGGCGTCGTTCGAATCTTCGTGCC
>Ga0066861_10000682_pt1 | contig 11025 bp, 7 predicted proteins | sample ETN02SmetaG_3_FD_66434 | JGI IMG/M metagenome (GOLD analysis project Ga0066861, IMG submission 66434) | Marine microbial and viral communities from oxygen minimum zone, Eastern Pacific Ocean - ETNP2014F10-02SV257 | ecosystem: Environmental > Aquatic > Marine > Oceanic ... | reverse complement strand
AAAATGCTCGACGGTATCGCTGAGAACGGTTGATGATGCCTATTACGCGAGCGCGAGTCAGTTCTTAATCAACTTGGCGACGGCGAAAGGAGGATCGTGCGTACAATTCGCGATGAAGGCGTTCGTGAAGGCGTTTTTCGGAGACGAAAAGGAGGCGAAAAGAGAAGAGATGATGCTTTTAGGCTCGAACCATGGTAAACACGTCGATCATCGAATGAGTAGATTCAACAATAACAACAGCGTGTCCGGGACGAACGAGGCTGCGAAGCATCGCGAGAGAGAAAACGTAGAGAATAGACGAAGAGAGAGAGCGGTACATTCTGTGGTGCAGATATTGAAGCTGGTACCTTTGAGCGCAAACGTTTTCACGCACGTTTTGTTTGACTTGTTTCCGCACAAAACGTGTTCAGCGATAGTATTGGCGGCGTATTTAGATTGCGCGTTTCGATGCGTAGAATCCAAGGAGTGTAGAGACACGGCTTTGGCGGACGATTTTTTATGTTTATGCGTTTCGAAAGCGTTGGAGATTGACGTGGAGATCAAATGGGAAGATTTACAAAACAGATTAGACGACGACGAAACGTCCGAAGAAGATGAAGAAGATTCTGAAATGTTCGAGGAGGAAAACGGCGACGACCGCGACACCGATTCGCGCGAAATCGATGAGGAGGATATCTTTGAGTTGGACGAGTTCAATGCCGCGATCGACGACGCGAACATAAACAGCAAGAAAGCGTCGTGGGAAAACAATACTAACAATAGAAGTAAAAAGAAGAATAATCACGGTAGGAATAGCAACAATAACAACAGCAACAATTTGGAAACGGACGAAGCCGCGCACGCTTTAGACGAGATGATGTTTCTCATTCTCGAACATTTGCAAAAACGAATCGAGAACGCGAATCAAATCATAGCGTCAGAGAACAATCACAATAACAACATTGACGACGACTTAAATGGTGATGAAAACTACCGCAAAGCAATAAAATCGATCGACCGATTGCGTGAAGCGCTCGTGTCGAGGGCGTTTTTCACAACCTTGTTACCCGCGCCAAAATCCAAGTTTGCGCAATACATCATATTTTATCTCTGTTCGAGGGATTTCAATAGTGGTCAACAAAGAAGCAACAGCGCAAATAAATCTTCATGCGAACTCTTACGAGACGGCTTAGTCGCTAAAGTTCTCAACTCGAACGAGGCAAATTCGTTGCGATTGGCTGCTGCGGCATATCTAGCCTCGTTCGTCGCGCGCGCAAAATTTCTCAGCGCAGAGTTCGTCGTAGAAACTTTGGAAACCGTATGTGGATGGCTCATAAGAAAAGTGCACGAGAATAACGCGAAACCAATCACAGAAGTCGAACTGAACGCATTCGACAGTTGTTGCCAAGCCGTGATGTATATTCTCTGTTATCGTTGCGACGAGATTGCAAATAACGACGCCAAAAGTAAGAAGCGATTGCAAGCGTTGCCTTTGCGCGAAATTTTATATGCGCAAACGTTGGAGCCTTTACAATCGTGTTTACCTTCGGTCGTGCACGAGTTTCTTAAGAACGCTTCGGCGGCAAATATTTTAGGTTTTAGTGAAGACATGGTTGCCACGTTCTCGAAACAAACAGAAGAGCGGAAGAAGATCCAAGACGAATTGCGCGATAAGGCGTATGTTCGACATGATGTCTCTTTCGCTGCGAAAGCTATGGCTGCTGCCGTGGAGACGACGAACAAAAAAGATGCAATGGACAAGAGCGCGCTGTATCACCAAGAGCGGTTGCGAAGACGTCCTCTGAAAATGTTCTTTCCCTTCGACCCGTACGTGTTGCGTAAATCTGCTCCCAAGTTGAACTTGGAGGAATCGTACGTCGTTTGGAGAGGAAACGATTCGGATTCAGAGGAAGGTTCGGACGATTCGGACGACAATTCGGAATCGGAGTTGGCATTATCAGATTCTGATGTAGATTCGAGCGACGAGGAAGATAACAGCGCTTCGATGGATGGTAGTGGCGATATCATTGGTCGTCAATCGAAGAGCTCCTTAAGCTCGGGACATTTGAACAGAGTTCGCGCGAGAAGTTTAGGGCGGTCGTTCAACTCGGCAAAGTTTGGAACGTCGTTAAATGCACGGCCGCGGAAGCAACAGAATAGTTCGAGAGGGTTCAGTCCGAATAATATAAGCAGTGCTGGTCTTCCTACAGGTGCACCAGCGACACAAAAGGGATTCCGAATGACACCACCTTTGTCTAAGAGCCCTTCGCCTTCGAACGTGGTCAACGTCCCGGGTCATCAAAGTTTTTCGCCTTTACGCGGTGCCTCTGGCGGTGCGGTGATCAAAGCGCGTTCGCCGAGTCCAAGCAGGCACTCGTCTAGTCCACCGATCGCTTTGACGCGAGCAAAAGTACAACCTTCAAGCACGCTTTCGGCCGAAGTAAACAACCAAGCGAAAGGCGGCGGGCAACAAAGACGCCCGAACACAAGAGGCTCCTCGAAGAGGAAGAGTTGATGGGGAGTGTATGGCACCTTATGAGTACGTAGGTAGTAAATTTAAGTATCGATAAGATATGGGTAAAAGGAAGATCGGTACCAGTGCTTTTAGTCACATAATCACATTTCCAAACTTTATATTCCAAGTTGTTCTCATCAATAATCGCTCGTTCTTATTCGCGCTTTTACTTCTTTCCGTTCTTTTTTTTGTTCGTCGTCGTCGCTTTCGGCTCTTTTTTCTTTCCACCAGCGAGCAACGCGATACCAGCGACAACAAGTAAACCAATAATCGGTTTCGCATCGCCTTTCTCGGTTTTCGTCGTTTTCGGCGACGGCGTGCTCGTCTTTTTTGACGAGCTACTCTTCTTCACTGGTTCCGGCGCCGGTTTGTTCAACGAATTAATCCTTATGAGGGTCTTCATGCACTCTTTGCTGTCCATATCCTCTACCTCGTCAAACAACGACCCTTTCAGCTCATCGTTTCTGATGTTAACCTGTGGATCATTCCCCCACATCTCCAACGTTTCTTTTGTGATCCCGTGTTGGATCAACAGCTTTCCGTACGCCTGTTCGTCGACTGTCGTCCTGGTCCAGTTCGCAATCTCCGCCAACGCCTCAAACGGAGATGCGGACGCGTGCACTCCATTCTCCCCAGTCGATGGTTTCCTCGCCAATCCGTACTTCTTCCAGTCTTTAAACAACATCCCTCTCAAACTTGTTTCCGGCGCTTTCTTCGGGTCCGTCGGGCCCAACACCTTTGCTCTGAAGTCTTTCCACTTCAACTTCTCGTCGTCGAATTCCACGATAAACCATTTAATTTGCTTCCCGTTCGCCACGAATTGAGATCGCATGCTCATAAAGAACGCGTTAAACACGTAAATGGACGTTCCATCAGTCTTCGTCATTTCCGCGCAGTAAAAACCGCCGCCAAACTTGACCGATTTTTTCGCCGATCTCGACAGCTTTTCCAAACCAGACGCGTCGGTATTCAATTCCTTGCACGCATCGGACGCGTTAAAACACAGCTTCTTGGACAGCGCCTCTTTCCAGGAAATCCCGAACGTTTGCTGAAAAACGTCCTCGGGAACGTTCAGTTCGGACGGTTTCAATAGCGTCGCTTTCGACGCGATCGCGTAGTAATGTTTGTCGATCAACTTATTCTTCTCGATGACCGATGACGATATTTTCCCTTCCGAGACCACATTCACGTCGTTCCGATTCAACACCTCCACGAGGTCTTGCTTGTACAGTAAATTCTGATCGTTTTTCGGGACGCACGCGTGCGGCTTGATAAATACGAAGGCGCGTTGCTGAACCATGATGGTAGCGATTGTGGTGGTTTTCTCGTCTTCTTCTTCTTCTTCGTTGTTACTCGCTCTGTTCGTTACCCGAATAATGTCGAGTACAATTGTGCGGAATTTTCCTTTCATTTTTTGTGTGAGATATTTTCGATGTTCATAACCGACACCTTAAAATCTTTTATCTCGAAACGGTTCGATTTTCGTTGGACAAAATAAAAACAAATACATATCCTTCTTGGCTCTCCGCTTGTAAAAGACAAACCACCGTAATACTCCCGCAGCCTGCATGGGCACATTTGGCGGCGCGACGAGGGTCATCGCGATGACGTGCGTGCTCCTCGCCGCGTCGAGGACGCGCTCGGCGAGCGCAGCTGTTGAAGTAGATACCAGCGTCGTGTCCGAGGGTATCTTTGGTTGGAGCGCTTCGGTGGGTCTTTTGTTCGACGATTTTATGTGCGACGTGGTAAATCCTTTGCTGAGACCAGAGGAAAGGTTTTCGGAGTGTGGAGGGACGTTTGCGTTGAATCCGACCGGAATCGGCTACGCGGAAGAGCAGTTCGTGCCCGGTACGAGGACGGTCGAAACGGAACGGAGAGCGGAAAGCACGAAGAGTGGATTCGTGTGGGAGGAGGTGAGCTTGATCGAAGGCGAACAGGTTTCGTCGAATGCTAATACTGGTGCTTCCAGTAACGACAAGGAAGAGAACGAGTTATCACCATCGGTGCACCATCATCAACAACAAGAGGACAAAGACGACCCGCGAGCCGAGAGTCATCCTCGGTACGACGAAAGCAACTATTACGATCAAACAGACGAAAATGAACAAGAACAAAAACAAGAAGAGGAGTCTGAAAACGACGAACCTCTCGAAATCATTTGGCAGACTTTGTGACAAAACCAACCCTCTCTCGAGAAGAGGCATTACTCCTTTCGAAATCATTTGGCAGACTCTTATACCACGACCGTCCCTCCCTCTTCTCTTTCCTTTCTTTTTGTTGAAATACCCTAAATATATGACGTATTTTAATCCTCTGTTTTTAGTAATCCGACGTCACTTTTGTCCCTCCGCGTATTTCTCCGCGCGCATAAACAAAAGAGACATCGCGATGCAGAGCTCTTTTCTGTCGTCCAACGCGCTCTCCTCGAGACGATCTCGTCCTTCGATGACGAGTACCAAGAAATGGTCGTCGTCGAAGAAACAATTCCGCGTCGTTGCCAAAGATTTCCCGAAACCGGAACAAATCGACAAGACGGAAAACTATCGAGTCGCCGGGGAGTTGAGTAAACGATTTGTGGTACGTGCGATGCTTCTTGTCTCGTCGCTTTCCTGTTTTCGTAGGCGAGAGCTGATGCGAAATGCGCGCGTTGATGCATTTGCCCTCGAAAGAAAGAGAGATACTCAGCGGACTAAATTTTATCTTTATCCATTTCTCTTTGAGATATTTCTTTTTGAAACACGCAATGTTGAGTGTGCCTGAATAACCGCGAAAAAAAATCCATCTCATCATCTGATGGCACGCAACATGTTCGACACACGTACTAACTCCGTCATTCTCTCTTCATTTCTTTCTCGAACACGAACAGACGGATTTGAAAGCGTCTCCGGAACAAAAGAAAAAAGTCGTCATCGTCGGCGGCGGTTTGTCCGGTTTGGCGTGCGGCAAGTACCTCGCCGAAGCAGGTCATGAACCGATCGTTTTGGAAGCGAGAGACGTTTTGGGAGGCAAAGTCTCCGCGTGGAAGGACAAAGATGGGGATTGGATCGAAACTGGTTTGCACATCTTCTTTGGTGCATATCCGAACATGATGAACTTGTTCAATGAGTTAGACATTGAAGACCGCTTGCAATGGAAGGTGCACAAGATGATTTTCGCGATGCAGGAGTTGCCGGGAGAATTCACGACGTTTGACTTCGTCAAAGGCATTCCCGCGCCATTTAATTTTGCTTTAGCCATTTTATTGAACCAGAAGATGTTGACGTTGCCGGAAAAGTTGCAAACCGCGCCGCCGTTATTGCCGATGTTGATCGAAGGCCAAGATTTTATCGACAAGCAAGACGAGTTGTCGGTGACAGATTTCATGAGAAAATACGGCATGCCGGAAAGAATTAACGAAGAGGTGTTTATTTCCATGGCGAAAGCATTGGACTTTATCGACCCAGACAAGTTGTCCATGACGGTCGTGTTGACCGCGATGAACCGTTTCTTGAACGAGACGGACGGTTTACAGATGGCATTTTTGGACGGTAACCAACCGGATCGTTTGTGCGAACCGATGAAACAAAGCATAGAAAAGAACGGCGGTAAAGTGTTAATGAAGCAACGCGTGAAAGAGTGGGTGTTAAACGAAGACGATTCCGTGAAACACATCGTGATGGCGAATGGTGAAATCATCGAGGCGGACGAATTTATCTCGGCTGTCCCGGTGGACGTCATGAAGAGAATGTGCCCGGAACCGTGGACAAAGATGCCGTTTTTCCAACAAATGAAACAACTTGAAGGCATCCCGGTTATTAACATTCACTTATGGTTTGACCGCAAGTTGCAAAACGTCGACCATTTGTGCTTCTCTAGATCACCGTTATTGTCTGTCTACGCGGACATGTCCACCACGTGCAAAGAATACTATGACGAAGAAAAATCTATGCTCGAATTAGTCTTCGCGCCATGCTCTCCGATTGCCGGCGGTAAGACGAACTGGATCGCAAAATCGAACCAAGAAATTGTCGATGCGACCATGAAAGAACTCGAGCGATTGTTTCCGTTGGAAATCGGGAAGAAAGCACCGGATGGTGTTGGCGCAAAATTGTTGAAACACGCCGTCGTCAAAACGCCACGGTCGGTGTATGCCGCCATTCCGGGGAGAAATAAGTACCGACCGTCGCAAGAAACTCCGATCAAGAACTTCACGTTAGCCGGTGATTGGACGAGTCAAAAGTTTCTCGGCTCTATGGAAGGTGCCGTGTTGGGTGGCAAGTTAGCCGCCGAAGTTGTTTCGGCCAAGGCGAAAGGCATGAAGACGGCTGGGTTGAAGAAGATCAACGACGACATCATGGCGGAAGCGAGCACGTTCTCCGCGGAAGGGTGGAAGAGACCTCAAAAGATGGAAGACGAATCGGCAGTTGTGTTTGGCGGCGGTCACGTGTTGGATAAAAACGATGAACAACAGTTGATGACGATAGACCCTGAACAGATGACTGAGTTGGATGGTCGATCGCAAGCGACAAAGGATGCCATCCAAGAAGCCGTCTTAAACAGAACGCGATAATAGTAATTGGGCATAAAATATGCTTATATTGTAATTCAATTATACCTACGGTACCATGGTACGGTACGTCTACCTACATACCAGTTATCTATTCTATATCTACATACATATCTATTATCCAAACGCGCATTGTTAATCGCGTTCATGTACGTAAAGCCAGCTAGTTATGTTTTACATGTTCTATACCTATTCGTACACAAGAAATTTGCCATCGTTGTCAGCGTATTTAGCAATAAATAACTTTCCTTGGTGCGTTGGCTGAGAAAACGCCACTTTAACTTTCTCCACGATTGTGGACGAGCTAATCATAGAGGCGTCGCCGTAAAATCGTCGTCGGCAGTTTTCCAACAGGTTGTGTGAAATGCCCATCCGACGAAAGTTTTTGTGCACCCAAAGCGCTCGAATCCCGACGGAATCTCTCTTTTGAGGGAAAAGATGTATCTGAGCACCTTTCATCAACACACCATGGCCGTTACCCGCATTCTTCGCGCCATCATTCTCTTTCACTCTTTCGTCCTTCGTCACCGACTCAAACACTTCTCTACGATTCGCCGCGATATCCTCGCAAAATGCCGCACCGACAATTTTTCCTTCGTTCGCTTTCGCGCCGGTAAACGACACGCATACAAACACGACAATACGTAAATCTTCATCCTTCTCGTCTTCTTTTCCTAGAACCCAATCTTCGACCGCCCCAATTTCTGCTTCTACCCGCTTTGCTACCCGTTTCACTTTCGCCCACGTGTGTCGATCGCACGCTCCTTTCGTCACGCGATATATCCGGCACTTTTCCGATCTAATCTCTACCTCCTGCCAATTCTGTTTTAGTTCGTCGTTCCAAAACGAGTTGGTATTCGCGGACTTCGTCGATCTCACGTTCACAGTCACAAACGCGTTATCTCTTTGCTCGAGAAACTTCGCATGGTGTTTGCGGTGCAACTCCTCGTCCGAAGGCTCACCTTTCGCGTACATCAATCCGCACGTCGAACAATTCACGTGTCTGAACGATTTTTGTCCGAGGTCTAAGTAGAGTTGTTTATGAGTGGTCATTTTCTTCTTTGGCTTGGCATGTTCGACATGTTTCTTCGTCGTTTGTACACATTCTTCTTCTTTTCCGTGCACTTTAATTTGCACAAAATGATTAGCACTCGTTGTCGCGGCAGCGCTACTCTCGGCACGTAAACCGCCTTTCCTCTTCCTCGTGAACGTCCTTTTCTTCGTTTCCTTCGACGCGTCTTCGTCTCTTCCTTTCTCGATGTTTCTGTCATCGCATTCGTCGATGAAACTCGTCTTTGTGTCCTCTTCGATTTTTGAATTATTTTCCCCGGTGGTTTTGGTTCCGTCCAAACCAAATCTCGCGCCGCTCGACCGACCGACTCGCCCTTCGTCGTCCCGTCTTCCGAGCGCCATTCGAATGACGTTCGCGATGTTGCCGTCGTTTCGTTCCATCCTCCTATCGCTCGTCGAGGGTCAAAACGACGACTTTAAAAAGACTCCGACAAAGACTTTTTTTGTGTGGTGTTTTGAATGACTTTTTTACACATTTGGCGACACAAAAAGAGAGAAACTTTGGAGGAGGACTGTGTGATGATGTCGTCTTTTTCGTCGTCGTCGTCGTCTCTGGGAGGAAGCCACCAAACGCGAGAAAAGAGACGGATGCGCCTCGCGCTGCTCTTCATCGCTTCGCTGTCGTGCGTGACCATCCTCTCGCGCATCTGGACGACGCCGAAGGTTGAATTTATCGAAGAGTTTCGCGGAGACGACGAAAGAACGGAAGAGGAGGAGGAGGAGGACGACATAAACGCGCGAGAGTGGTCTCTGCATCGCGCGGAAACCAACGAGGACGACGGAGAGGATCTCGGAGGAAGGAATGGTCGTCTTCGGAGGACCCCGGAAACGAGAAAATGCACCTTTGTGCAACAACAACGACAACGGGAGGACCAACACGAAAGCGAAGAAAAGGACGAGAGGGTGCAAAAATCTTGGATTTTTCGAACGAATGCGAAGCGATTAGGCTACGTCCACATGGCATCGATCATGCCGATAGAAAACGGGAAGATATTATTAGCCGCGTGGCAAGGCGCGCATAAAGTAGAAGGCACGGATGATCAGAGCGTATTCGTCAGTAAAAGTGTCGATGGAGGAGAGAAGTGGACGAAACCGAGGGTGGTGCCCGGTAGAACGTTTGGCGTCAGGTGGGCGCCGACATTTTTTAGTAGCAGTAGCGGCAGTAACGAAGGAGAAACGTACTTATTTTACGCAGAGAGCGAGCAATGTTGGCACTGCGAGAGCAACGAGTGCGAAGATATCGTGAGAAAACGGAAAAACGGGTCGGAAGAGGAAGATGTTTCTACATACTGGGACGACAGTAAAGAAGGTATCGTATCGAAAGCGAAGAAAGCGGCGAGCGTCGGACCGTGGTGGCGACCTGGTGGGAACATTAAGCGAGTATCGATTCGTTTGAACGACATTGAGGACGACGACGGCGATATCAACGACGATCCGTGGACGTTTGGCGAAGAAGAGATGATATTGAACGAAGAAGCCGTCCCGAAAGTCATCGGGAATCCTCTGTTGAAACTTGACGACGCCATCCTTCTTCCGTTTTGGAGAGAACATCCGCGTGCAGATGCCAAGTGCCAGCCTCGGAAAGCTTCCGATTACGCCTCCGTGTTACACTCGTTAGACAACGGCTACACGTTCCACGAAACACACGCGAAAATCGAACACAGAAAGAATAAAATGAAGGATGGCAAACCGGATTGGCTCATCGAAGGGTCCATCGTCGGCCCGTTACGAGACGGTCGACTAGCGCAGTTCTTTCGAACGAGCCGAGGTGCGATATACGTTTCTCATTCCGCGGACAACGGCGAAAGTTGGGATACTCCACACGCGACCCCGTTACAAAACCCAAACTCGAAAGTCTCTGCGGTGCTTCTTCCAAACGGCGTCGTCGTCGTCTGCCACAACGCGCACGCGTTCATGAAACACCCAAGAATAGGTGTCACTCGAGGCAAACTCGCTTTATCTGTCTCCACGGACGATGGTAAAACGTGGAAGGAAGCTGTTTTGTTCATAGAGGACACCTTAGAACCCGGGAAACACATCCATTATCCAACCATGGTCATCGACGGATGCGACCTACGAATATCCTACTCCGTTTCGGGGGAGGGCGTGAAGTTAGCCACGGTCAAAGATTGGGTCTCATTGCACGAAGTCGGTGGCGATAGTATCGACGAACAGAGAGTCGTGTATTAGATAGAAAATTTAGCTACTATGTAAGTGTAGATGAACAGATCTTAGCAGAAGAATTGATCCTTCGCACGAGGAAACAAGGAAACCCTCCTCCCCTTTTTAATTTTTTCTCGAGGAAAGGGCAACAAGACGACTACATTCTGCACAAAATTGTTTGTGATACACCTCCCTTTGTAAAAAGAAAAGCTTGTTTGTTGCAGAAGGTACGCCTCCCGTCGCGTCAGAGGCGCGCGAAAATCCTCGTGCGATGCGTTCGTTTCGCGTGGCATTTGAGCGAAAGAGAGAGAGAGAAAGAGAGAAAGAGAAAGAAGAGAAGGAAAGAGAGGGAAAATGAGAGGCCCGATCGAGAGAATTTCCCGAAGCCATTCTTTTTATCTTTCTCTTAGCGCGTCTTTGATCTATGAATCGGAACGAAAAGCAGACGCAGATCGCGCACGCGTCACGCAAGCATGTATGCGTGTATGCTTCTTCCTGTGAGGAACCGTTATTATCAACTTTCGTTCTACCGAAGTAAAACTGTTCTTCGTCGAACGGTTTTTGGGGAGTAACAATCACCTTGGAGAACTGAGGAAAGAGATGCATACGTATAGATGTCTGTGTGTTTACGTTCGCGTGAGTTGTTGGCTATATTTGCGTTGCGAATGATAGGTGGAAGGTCTAAGGGAGAGATGAGCGTTCGATGGATGTCTTTGCTCTCTTTTTGTTCTCTCTCTCTCTCTCTCTCTCT
>Ga0066861_10000679_pt1 | contig 11033 bp, 4 predicted proteins | sample ETN02SmetaG_3_FD_66434 | JGI IMG/M metagenome (GOLD analysis project Ga0066861, IMG submission 66434) | Marine microbial and viral communities from oxygen minimum zone, Eastern Pacific Ocean - ETNP2014F10-02SV257 | ecosystem: Environmental > Aquatic > Marine > Oceanic ... | reverse complement strand
GAACGCATCAAGAAGAATATTGTAGATGCCGACGATGCGGAGTGTTTAGAGACCCTTCGTCTCCTCAAACCAAAGAAATACCAATACAAAGATGTCGTCAAACGAGGTGAAGAACCCGTGTGGGGCTTCATCGCCCAAGAGGTTAGGGATACACTCCCACACGCAACCGTATTAAGAAAAGATGTTTTACCAAATATCTATGAATTGGCGAACGTTTCTTCTTCGAACGTCATCACATTTACGAACTTTAACACAGCTGATTTGGACTCTAATGCGACCACACTCATCAGAACCAAGGGCATCGATGGCGAAGACCACGACATCCACTTGGCGGAAGTCATAGACACCCACACCATTCGCGTGGAAGAGGACTTGACTGAATGGATTGGGTCGGTCGACGAAACTGGAAACGTTGTAGCGGGTAATCAACTCTTTGTCTACGGACAAGAGGTGGATGACTTTGTTTACCTCAAAAAGGAATCTATATTCACCGTCGCGACAGCGGCTCTCCAAGAGGTGGATAGACAACTTCAAGCCGAAAAGGCAAAGGTCGCGGATCTACTCGCGCGAGTTACGGCTCTTGAAAACGCGTAGTACATCAGGGTAACAAATGGATAAAAAACGCAAAGGAGCTAGCACAGCGCAAAAGGTTGGTGGTGGTATAGGCATCGCCGTCATCGTCATACTCGTCATCTTCGCCGTCGCGTACGCATCGCCTCGTCGCGCGTCCGTTAAAAACTACTACGGTTTAGCGGAAAATTTAAAATATGATTACATACTAATAGAAACCCCACCATGGCTATAAATCCTGGGAACGGTGTTCTCGATATAACCAATGGTATAATAAGGGTTTCATCTATAGATGTAAGAGACGCTACTGGTTTCAACACGGCGATAAATACTGTGGCGAGAAACACTATACTTTTATACGATGATCAAGAAAGTACAACAAATTTCATACCACAGAGTACTAATGATTATCAGTCGACCACGGGGGTTACTCGAGACACGACGAATAAGTATATCGAATTGAATTCCGCGAGCGATGATGGTTGGATATATTGGCCCTTAAAATTACCAAACGCTTGGAAGGCGGAATTTGATATGAACATAACCGCATCTGGTGGATTATTCACCTTCACCTTTTTTAACACGAGTACACCGAATCATTCTAATGATCTTTCGAACGATGGGGGGTATAAAATAATTTTTGATAACACAAACAATAATATAATATTTAGATTACAAGGTGTTTCAAAATCCACAACAAGTGTTAATCTAAGATCGAACGACTGGCAGCATGTGAATATAAATTATTATTATGGGCAGACTTCGGTGAGTATTGATGGAAAGATCGTAGCATCTTACAGATTTACAGAAGATCAACACGAAACCAATCACAAGTATGTCGGGTTTTCCGCAAAAACCGGGACGATCCACAAAATCAGAAAAATTAATATAAACAACGCAGACAAATGGACATTTACAGATGATTCGAATGCATCCGATATATGTTATTTGAATGGTAACGTTGGGATTGGAACCACTACCACAGATCATTTACTCGACGTTCACGGAAACGCATATATTTCTGAAAATTTAACGATTCAGGGGAATTTAAACGTTCTAGGGACGACGACTATGGTGCAATTAGAGGACTTACAGGTCGAAAATGCAGTCATTGAATTGGGAAATAACAATGTATCTGATACTATAGACCTGGGAATCGTGATGAATCGACCCACGGCAAATGTCGTCATCGGCTTCCGGGGTGATGAATCCGAACTGGCGATAGGATATACACACAGTGATCCATCTGGTTCCCACATCGTTCCGATCGCCGATGGTGCATTAAAAACTACTATTTATGGGAATTTACATTCAAATAATGTCACGACGGGTGGTTTAACTGTTGATGATGAATTCTCTATGGGAAGTCATATATTACCAACAGCTAACGATACATACGATATTGGATCGGCTGAATATAAAATTCGAGACCTGTATGTTGCCGACAACTCCCTGTGGGTTGGGGATGAAGCAAAAATAACATTTTCAAGTGGAGAATTGAAATTTAGAAAAAGAAAAACGGATACCGTTCCAGCCGCGGTAACAGCCGCTGGTGGTCACGCGACCGGCGCTAAGGCGTTTGCGGGTGTGTCTAATCTAACGGATATCAAGGCATATCATTGGTTGAAGTATATGCGAACGTTGAGTGGACAGTCAAACGCAAAAATGTCAGATGTTTTCAGAGATCACGACGCTGATTATGAGACTACATCAACATCCAGTGCATGGTCAGATGTTGGTGATCATATGCACACTATGCAAAGTGTGGCAATTGGAAAAACAACCACACCAACCGCGCCTCTAGATGTCGTCGGAGCGGGTGTTTTTAGTGGAGATATAACAACGTCGGGGAATATTGGAGTTAATAAACCAAGCCCAACCGCAGACGTTCACGTGGTCGGGTATCAATACATCAACGATGCCCCAACCATCGCGAACTCATTTGACCACACAACCGCGCCACTCACGTTAACAAATTCTACGGTTACCTCGACGAGCGCTGTAAACGACCCATCACCCGTGTTACATCTCACACGGGAGGGCACCTCATCCCAATCGTACGGCGCCCGCGCGACCATGGATTTGTGTCGTTGGGAAAATAACGGTACAAACTCGAGGAGTCGTCTCGATTTTCAACTCGCCGAAGGTACGTATGCGAACACCCACGTCATGTCCCTCCGTTCGGATGGTCGCGTCGGCATAGGGGTGACAAATCCATCATACACACTTGACGTCGATGGCCACATAAACCTTTCGACTGGGTCTACTTTGAAAATAAATGGCACAGACGCAGTTTTCAGTCGATGGACAGCCACAGCCAATGGTGCTGATATATACCGATCATCGGGCAACGTCGGTATCAACAACACCTCCCCAACGGAAAAACTTGACGTTGTCGGTAACATTAAAGCGTCGGGCAACATACTTTTGTCAACGACATCACTGATGGAGCTCGGATCTTACATGAATCACGCGGGTGATACGGACACATACATGGGGTTTCCGCTCGCGGATACGATCTCGATGGGGACGGGTGGTTCCGAGCGCATGCGCATCGCCTCGAGTGGACACGTCGGTATCAACAACAACTCCCCAGCGGAAAAACTTGACGTTGTCGGTAACATTAAAGCGTCGGGCTCCCTGTTTTTGTCAACGACATCACTGATGGAGCTCGGATCTTACATACTTCACACGGGTGATACGGACACATACATGGGGTTTAATGGCGCGGATACGATCACGATGACGACGGGTGGTTCCGAGCGCATGCGAATCGACTCCAGTGGTAATGTCGGCATCGGGGAAACAAGCCCACAGCAAAAACTCCATGTCGATGGTCGCATTCGTGCGAATACAATGGAGATAGGCGATTATATCTACCACGTCGGGGATGCAGACACAAAGTTTGGGTTCTCCGACGCCGACCGTTTCGCAGTGTACACAGGTAATAGCCAGCAGCTGCTCATTGATAGTGGCGGCGTACAAGGCCAAGCTTTTGTCAAAGCCGGCGACACAAACACAAAGGTTGGGTTTCCAGCCGCGGATACGATCACGATGACGACGGGTGGTTCCGAGCGCATGCGAATCGACTCCAGTGGTAATGTCGGCATCGGGGTCGCTCCATCACACAAACTCGACGTCGCTGGTGACATTAATTTTACGGGATCTCTTCTCGAAAATGGAGTCGCGTTCCAGGGTAGTAATTGGACAGTCAGTAATTCAAATATTTATTACGAGGCGAACGTCGCGATCGGTACAAATAGCGTCACCTCTGGTGCGAGATTGGAGGTCGCCGAGGGACCACTTCAGTTAAGTAAGGGGGGCGACCGCGTCGACGTCACGTGTGGTGAAGCAGATTCGCAACAAACCTACGGTAGCTACGATTACACCGGTGCAAATAACAGCCGTTTTGGTCATGACGCTGCCGTGTCGGCCGATGGGAAGACGATGGTTGTGGGTGCCCGTGATATAGTGAGCAGTGATGGGGGGGTTTTCGTGTACGAAGGCTCTGGGACGGACTGGACGCTCAAGGGTCGGCTAAAAATTAGTGGCGCTACCAGTACATGGAATGGTTACACCGTGGCCGTGTCCGAAGATGGGTCAGTAATCGTGTGCACGGGTAAGGAGCCGAGCGGTTCGTCCACCCCGAAAACGTTCGTCTATGTGCGATCGGGTAGTAATTGGACCGGTGATGTCGCGAATCCGACAGCCACGCTCACGGGATCGCACTACACTGGGACCGAAGCATGGACAGCTGATTGTGACATCTCGAAGGATGGAAACACGATCGTCGTGGGTGCCGGTTGGGATGACTATACCTATAGTGACTCGGGTTCTTGCGCTGTCTATGTAAAACCGAGTGGTGGGTGGGTTACCACCAGTACCGCAACGCGTGTTCTCGCCATCACCGGTGGCAGCGCCGGTGACGTACTCGGTTGGACGGCCCGCATCTCGGGGGATGGAAACACAATCGTCGCCGGGGCCTTCACCGACGACTCTGGTGGTTTTACCAACAACGGTTTGGCGTACGTGTACGTGAAGGGGAGTGCGTGGAGCAGTGCTAGTCATATACCGGTAGCTGTGTTGACTCCTAGCGACCCCGCAACTAACTATAAATTCGGATGGAGCGTTGATATCAGTGACGATGGGGATACCATCGTCTGCGGCGCTCCAGAACATCATCACGGTGGTACCAAGAGGGGCGCGGCGTACGTGTTCCTCATCGACGCGACCCACGGTTGGGTCAATATGACGGAGTCCTGTAAGATCACGGCCTCGGATACGGCCAACAATGACTATTTCGGCCATGGTTGCGCCATTTCGGGAGATGCGAGTAGGATCTTTATCTCCCTAGAGAGCAGCGGTGGCACTAATACCGGGTCGTGCTACGTTTACAATAGACCAGGTGCCTGGAATGCATCATCGACATTATCGAATCACTCTTTTAAATTACAGGCTTGGGGTGATATGGGGGGTGGTTCCTATTGGAGTGCGGGAAGATCCACGGACACCACTGGGACCGTGTTCGTGGTCGGTTCACAAACTCGGAATAGTAATAAGGGTTCGGTAACCGCATGGAGGCTTACAGGACCCGCGCTCGATGTCAGTGATATGGTTGTGACGGGTAATCTTACTTTGAGCAGCACGGGTTCCGTGAAAGTACCCGTGGGTACGACCGCTCAACGTCCGTCAACTGCGTACGACGTAGGTATGTTAAGGTTCAATTCAACTTTAGATGCTCTTGAAGTGTACAAAACATCAGGTTGGTTTGCATTCGCAACTCCCGTGCCACTAGTTTATGAGGGTAGTAATTATTTTACCGGTAGTACAATTACAATTAGTAGTGCGCAAGCCGAACGTGTCCTTGAAATCTCGAAAGGGGCGACTATCAGGTTTCAACTTTATGGCGCTGCCGGTGGGGTGGGGGCGTGGTCCGGTAACACTGATCCGGGTGGTCCGGGTGGATACGTCGACGTGCAAATCACGTTTACTGTCAACACTACCCTGTACGCGTATGTAGGACAGGGTAATATAACCTCATCGGCCGTCGGGGGGTGTGGTGGTGGATCCACGGATATAAGAACTACAAAGGCCAGTGATTCGTCCGGCAGTGTAACGAACAGTACGTTTGTTAGTCAATTTTACAGTGGTATGAGCTCTGCATTAGCCGTGGCTGGAGGTGGTGGGGGTGCACATGGGGGTTCGTATGGTGGTTGGGGTCACAGTTCGGGCAACAGTCCGGGTTCAGGCGGACCAAATACATCTCACACAAATTCAAGGGGTAGCAATGATAATGGTTATACCGCGACCGGTGCATCAATAACTAGTGCTGGTCAGGATGGAGGTGCGTCCGTCTCGTCGCCAACCTACACGACCCACGGGGTTTTTGGTGGTGGCGGCACCACTGGCGCAATACGAACACATTGGGCGCCATTGAATAATGGTAGTTATTCGGGGTACGGATGGCCCAATGGTGGTTCAGGTTCAAGTTATGCCAACGGTGGTGGCGGTGGAGGTTACTACGGTGGTGCCACGAACTGGCCGAACGGGGGTGGAGGTTCCAATTATACCATAGGTTCGAATTCCAATTATAACGTAACCACGAACTCCAATACAGTGCTCAGCACACATGGAAGCGGACAACTAATAATCACAATTTTATAAAGTTGTGTACTATTATACATGGGGTACATTTTCATACAAAATAAGGTTGATAACTCATGCATGTTATTTGATAGAGCACCCTTTGTCGATCCCGTCGATGATGCGCATTATCGACAAATAGATATCTCAGAAGAACACAATCAATATATACCATTCTTATCAAAACAAAACATGACTAGGATAGGGCTATACATGTCGAGTGACTATGAATTGGATGTCACGTCGAACGCGTTTACTGAAGATTACAAAAAATACGTAGACGAACAAACCATAGCAGAAAACCAGCGCAAAGAAGATGCATTGAAAGAGCTTCGTTCACAGCGAAATACACTCATAGATACCACCGATAAATATGTCATGCCAGATTTCCCTATGGATGACGAAAAACGTAAAAAATGGCTCGATTACCGTCAGCGTTTACGGGATCTCCCGGCTATGTCTTCGCCCGACCTCGACGAGGATGGAAACCTCACGGGTGTGGAGTGGCCCGACGCCCCCAGCTAGATCGAATCCAACCAGGGGCTACATGAACAAATCGATAGGCTACGAAGTGAGCTCAGTGTCATCGTCTCGAGACTGGAATCTTTGGAAGCTTGAGTGTAACAAGATTCTTCAAACATATCAATTTAAATACATTCTCATTATCATGACGTGACATCCATCGAATAATAATGAGTAATAAAATATAGTTACATTACAGATGAAACAAGACGGTTTACACCTGGCACATGGTTTAACCACCCGAAGCGACGACACCATATTTTATTCTTCAGATGGAGACACCGTCTACAAAAATACAGCCGCTGGTATGAGATCATCCCTTAATTTTGAAAACTCCGCTATGATTCCGGCGTCTTCAACAAACTTGGTTTCTAATATTGTCTTAAGAAACGCGAGTGGAGATTTCAGTGCGGGGGTGATCGACGCTTCTGGACAAGCTCTCACGAGTTTGAATGCATCTAACGTGACGATTGGAACTATTAGTTCTGATAGACTGAGTTTGGTTGCGAGTGACATCCCCAGCTTGGCTGCGGGTAAGATTACTTCGGGGACACTTGGTACCGCTCGTATCCCCAGCTTGGATGCGGATAAGATTACTTCGGGGACACTTGGTACCGCTCGTATCCCCAGCTTGGATGCGGATAAGATTACTTCGGGGACATTTGATGCCGCTCGTATCCCCAGCTTGGGTGCGGGTAAGATTACTTCGGGGACATTTGATGCCGCTCGTATCCCCAGCTTGGGTGCGGGTAAGATTACTTCGGGGACATTTGGTACCGATCGTATCCCCAGCTTGGCTGCGGGTAAGATTAATTCGGGGACATTTGGTACCGATCGTATCCCCAGCTTGGCTGCGGGTAAGATTAATTCGGGGACATTTGATGCCGCTCGTATCCCCACATTGAATCAAAACACGACCGGGACTGCGAATTATGCCAATAGTGCGAATTATGCCAATAATGCCGGTCAGCTCGACGGATACGATTCATCTCAATTTCTACGCAGTGATATCAATACTAGTTGCTCTGGTTATATAAGCTTGAGTCGTGGCAATGCTCAATGGAGGTTTAATCATTATAGCAATAGCTACTTAGATATTGATTGGAAATCGGGGGGTTGGTATTCGAAAGCCTCCATAAGTCCCTGGAACAACCACAGCATGATAAACTTCACGGGTCAGCACAGAACGTTCATTAAAGACATTCCCTTTACAGTAGCCGGTGAGTTCGAAGGTCTCATCGTATCTGCCGACCAAAATAAATACATCAAGATGAGTGGTGGTATCGAAGCTGGTTCGAACGCAATAACGACGAACGAGTCTCTGCCCGTGGTGTCAATCTCCACTAAGGTCAACGACAAAAAGTGTTTCGGTGTCATCTCAGCATCCGAAGACCCAGAGACTCGGAAAGAGGAATTTGGCAATTTTGTGTCCATCTCAGAAAAAGAACTAGGTGACACCCGTGTCTACGTCAACTCAGTCGGTGAAGGTGCCATTTGGGTCACAAACATCAACGGACCCCTCGAATCGGGTGATTACATCACGACGTCCAACGTGGCGGGGTATGGTATGAAACAAGACTCTGAATTCTTGGCTAATTACACTGTCGCCAAAATCACGATGGATTGTGATTTCGCACCGGCGACCCAACCCATTCAAACCATCAAAAAGGAACTCGGGAACGTGAATTATTGGGTGGAGACGACGTACTCGGACGTCTCTCTCGAGGAGTACTCGAATCTCGCTGAAGAGAACCGACAAACGGTCACAACCACGCGGTACTCGAACGAAGAAGGTGAGATTTCCCTCGGTGAATACAGTAATTTAGAGTCAAACGTACAAACGACGTACTCTGAAATAGAAACTGCGACGTATAAAAAGATAGAGCACAGCGAGTCTACCACCGAACGAGAAGGGCATACACTCAAGGTTAGAGAAGAACTAGTGAACGTACTCAACGAACACGGTCAACTCCAGTGGGAGGATCACCCCACAGAGACAGAGAAAACCTATAAAATAAGGTATTTAACGAGTGACGGACAGATAACAGACAAATCGAACGCCATTCATATAGCAGCCTTTGTTGGGTGTACGTATCACTGTGGCTAAACCCCAACTCGCGTCAGTACTCGTGTGATTCACGACTCTCGAAAACATGTAATTAAAAAATTATTTCTACCGCACCACAGTGTTGGTAAAAATAACCTACCCTCATAATAGATACGATGGAAGATTCGTTGGGAGTTTTGAATATCAATAATGCGACCCTTCGAGTTGGTAAATTACAGGTATCCGATATTCAGGGTGTCGACACAGCGCTCAATGTCACGAAATCGAATAGTGTCCTCGTCTACGATGACCAACATACCGCCACTACATTTAATGGTATTTTAGGTGGTAGTGCGACTCGAGATACCACCAATAATTATTTGAATCTTACACAGGGTTCGGTGTATTGGGGTATAAAGTTACCAAATGCGTGGGTCATGGAATTCTATATAAATATACGGTCAGGAACAAATGCAGGTCCTTTATTGGTGAATGCGTATAGCACGACTTTCACTGGCGCGCAGGGGTATTCGTTTATCTTTGATGACAGTGGTGATAAGATAACTATAAAATATGGTTCAACACAATTAGCGTCACAGGTGGTGAGTGGGTTGTTCACGAGTTCGGACCAATTCCAAAAAGTTACAATACACTACGAGAGGGGTCGAATTAATATAAGTTTAGACGGAGTTCACAAGTTATATTTTACCGATGTGGAACGTTCTATACCATACACAACGGGTGAATACATCAACATGTCATCGACATCTGCCGACGTGAGACAGGTTAAAAATTTAAAAATCACCAACAGCGATAAATGGACATATTCTGGGCACTCGAATGTCGTGTTCACACAGGGGAGCGTGGGAATCGGTCTTGCGGATCCAAATTACACCCTCGATGTCGATGGAGACATCAACCTCACGGGAACTTTCTACCAAGATGGTTCAGTATTCGTGAGTTCTCTTTGGAACGACGGTACCGATTCCCTCTATTACCGCTCCAACGTGGAAGTTGGTACGGGGAACTTATTTGTGGATACGACGACGTCCAATGTCGGTGTTCGTACGACCACACCGGCGTATGAATTGGATGTCTCGGGGAATGTAAACGCTGACTGGTTGATAGGTAATGGATCAGCGATCGATTCGATTCAATCGGCGAATGTCACGAACTTTGCTTCGAATGTCAGTAGGATCACGGATATCGAGTCAAACCCCATGAGCATAGACGGCGTCAAAACTTTTACTAGTGATGTGATTCTTGAGGCGAATTTAGCGGTTCATGGAAACGTTTTAGTCTCGAACACACATCATCTCATAGTATCGGATCCAATAATTGAATTGGGTGCAAATAATCAAAACTCAAACGATCTCGGTATCGTCATGTCAAGACATACTCACGGGCCTAACGATTCGAATGTCGCTATAATTTATGATGAGTCGGCAAAAGAACTTACGTTTGGATACACACTCAAAAATGCAAATTCCCACACTATACCTATACAAGCAAACGATATATTAACCACCAATATATGTGGTTCATTGAGGACGACATCGAATTTAATCGTCGATACTGACACCGTCTACGTCGACGCCACGAATGATCGCGTTGGTATAAATAAGACCCCAACCACCGCCCTCGATGTGAGTGGGGTCGCTACATTCGACAATGATTTGATCGTCGACACCGACACATTCCATGTCGATGTATCGTCTGGTCGAGTCGGTATTAATAAATTAACACCGGATGCCAACCTCCACGTCGGCGGAAACGCGTACGTATCCTCAAACCTGATAGTGGATAGCAATATATCATGTACCAATCTACACGCATCCAACCTCACGATGAATCTTGTGACGATGATGGGTACGCAAACGTTCGAACAGGTCGTGAACAACGGGCGCGTTTTGAATTCCAACGTGCTCATCATTTCGAATACGTCGCCGTCTACGTCTTCGTCCACGGGGGCGCTTCAAATCACGGGTGGACTCGGGGTCGAAGGGAACGTCCACGTCGGGACCGCGGGTCAAATCGTCGTGAGCAATGCAGCGCCGTCTACGTCGTCGACCACGGGCGCTTTGACCGTCGCGGGTGGGCTCGGGGTCGAAGGGAACGTCCACGTCGGGACCGCGGGTCAAATCGTCGTGAGCAATGCAGCGCCGTCTACGTCGTCGACCACGGGCGCTTTGACCGTCGCGGGTGGGCTCGGGGTCGCGGGGGACGTCGTCGCGGCGAAATTTAAAGGCGA
>Ga0066861_10000676_pt1 | contig 11047 bp, 10 predicted proteins | sample ETN02SmetaG_3_FD_66434 | JGI IMG/M metagenome (GOLD analysis project Ga0066861, IMG submission 66434) | Marine microbial and viral communities from oxygen minimum zone, Eastern Pacific Ocean - ETNP2014F10-02SV257 | ecosystem: Environmental > Aquatic > Marine > Oceanic ... | reverse complement strand
CCAACAGGACAAGTATGCACAGAAGAAATTAAGTATGTACTCAAAGGTGAAACAGATAGAAAATTTGGAGCAGAAGCTGTCTTTAATATAAGGAAGCACACAGCAGTTAGTTTTAAAGTTATTTCAAGTGATGTGCTTGATAGCTCCTTCGAAATTGGCTTTAGATTAACTTTCTAAGTTAACACTCTGTCTGAAACAAAAGCATTATCAATTCTTTCTTGACCAAAAGTTGAACCAGGACCATGACCACAAATAAATTCAACATTACTACCAAGCGGCCATAGTTTAGTAATTATCGAATCTATTAAAGTTTGATAACTTCCTCCAGGTAAATCAGTCCTACCAATAGATCCTCTAAACAATACATCTCCCACAATGGCTAAGTTTGATTCTTTATGAAAAAAAATAATATGACCTGGAGTATGACCTGGGCAAAAATAAATATCTAAATTTGCATTACCTACTTCTACCTTATCACCATCATTAAACCAAATATCTGGTACAAATTTTTTAGCAGGAATACCAAGCATTTGTCCCTGTTCTTCAATTGAATCTATTAAAAATTGATCGTCTTTATGAGGACCTTCAATTTTTAAATTAAGAATTGTAGAAAGTTCATGAGCTCCTCCAGCATGATCGATATGAGCATGAGTTAAGAGAATCTTTTGTGGAATTAAGTTTGCTTCTTTTGCAGCCTCTAGCAATATATGAATATCTCCTCCAGGATCAACAAAGGCACATTTTTTTGTTTCTTCACAGTAAATAATAGGAGCGTTTTGTTGAAACGGTGTTACTGGATTAATTAATGCTTTTATCTTTGACATTGTTACAATTAATATAATTTATAAAGATTAAGGAGCATTATGCCAATTCAATGTACCAAAGAAGACAAAATTGCCAATATAAATATTGATCATCCTCCTGTAAATGCACTTGATTCAAGCAAATGGCTAAATCTTTTTAATATTATAAATGAATTATCTGAAGACACATCGGTAAATGTTATCGTTATAACGGCTTCTGGAAAAGGTTTTTGCGCAGGAGCAGATAAATCTGAAACAAGAGATGACACCAAGTCAGTACCTAAATTAATGGACAATTTATGGAAAGCTACAAGAAGTATTCATTTATGTAATATTCCTGTTATTACTGCATGCCATGGGTATGTTTTAGGCGCTGGGGCATTCATACCAGCTTCTGGTGATTTTATCTTAGCTTCTAAAGATGCTTATTTTGGATTCCCAGGAATTAATTTTAAGGTAATAGTAGGAGGAGCCCATTTAACAAGACTTTTCCCGCTAAGCATTGTTAGAAAAATGTCGCTTACTGGTGATCCTATATCTGCTGACGAAGCATTTAGTTATGGAGGCATTACATCCATTCATAAATCTAAACCGGATCTTGATAAAGCCGCTTTTAAACTTGCTAAGAAAATAGCAGAGAAAGATAGACATTCTTTAGTTTTAGCCAAGAAATCTTTAAATGCTATCGAATCAATTGATATTGACTCAGCCTTTAAGTTAGAACAGCAACTTACTATGAATATCGATAAAGATTAATTATGAAGGTTTTAGTATCTAGTTCAACTGAACAATATTTTGGAGATCAGATTAAAAGCATAGATTCTTCTATAGAACTAATATCAATTAATCCAGATAATCCAACAGATCCTTCATGGCAAGATATTAAAAATTGCGATGTTTTTTTTCTTACATATGAATTTATGTTTGCAGCTGAAGCAAACCAAGAACTAATAGAACCACTCCTTAACCTATGTAAACAAATGGATTTTATTCAAACAGGTTATGCTGGCACAGATAGCAATTTAATTCAGAGTATTATGAAAAACTCTTCCAAAATATCTAATGCAAGTGGAATACACGCAATACCAATTGCCAATTATGTATTTGCACAAATGCTTAGATGGAATAAAAGAATTGATAAACACATTGAGCTCCAAAACAATGTCTCATGGGAGGCATGGGGAGGAGATGGAGAATTAACTTATAAAACTATTTTAATTTTAGGTTATGGGGGTATTGGCATAGAAGTTGGAAGGCTGGCAAAAAGTTTTGGAATGAATGTTGTTGCCACAAAACGCTCTTCTTATGAATGCAAATATGCAGATGAAATTCATCGACCTGATAAGATTTTAGAATTATTGCCTCATGCTGACTTTGTAGTTTGCTGCTTACCAGCTTCAGAGGAGACAGACGATACCATTAATAAAGAAACGTTATCAGTTATGAAAAATACATCGATGATAATAAATGTTGGAAGAGGTAATGCAGTCAATGAAGAAGACTTAATAGAAGCGCTAAATTCAGGAACAATTGCTTCTGCGGCTCTTGATACGACAAAAATTGAACCCTTGCCTTCATCTTCTGGTTTATGGAAGGCAAATAATTGTTTCATTTCTTCTCATGATTCAGCGCACTCTTTGCATGCAATAATGAGAATGAATGACTTATTTTGTAGTAATTTATCAAATTATATTAATAATTTACCTATAAAAAACCTTATTTAGTATTTAAATTAATTTTATATCAGATAAAATGCTTTTTCATATTAAACATCTAAGGGTATTAAATGTCAGATAAAGGAAGACCAACTAAAGAGGAAGCCATGGAGGCTGTTAAGACCTTAATTTCTTGGGCAGGTGATGACCCAACTAGAGAGGGTTTACTTGAGACTCCTGATAGAGTCGTTCGATCTTATGGCGAATTTTTTGAGGGCTACAGTATTGACCCTGAAGCAGCATTAGCAAAAACTTTTGAAGAAGTTGAAGGCTATGACGAAATGGTTATTGTTAGAAATATAAGGGTTGAATCACATTGTGAGCATCATATGGTTCCTATTATAGGAATTGCTCATGTTGGATATATCCCAAATAATCGAGTAGTAGGAATAAGCAAACTCGCTAGAGTAGTAGATATCTTTGGAAAACGTCTTCAGACTCAAGAAACCATGACTGCTCAAATAGCAGATACTATTAATAGAGTTCTACAACCAAAAGGTGTAGCAGTTGTTATAGATGCAGCTCATGAATGTATGTCCACTAGAGGCATCCATAAAACAGGATCAAGCACTGTGACCAGCCAAATGTTAGGAATCTTTAAAGAGAATCCTAAAACTAGATCTGAATTTATGAATCTTATAGCTTCGGGCAATCATCAAGCAATTTAATGACCCAAAGGTCTAAGTCTTTATTTATTAACACTAAAAAACCTATTATCCTTGCCTCAGGATCTAAAAGCAGGAAATTAATGCTTGAAGAAGCAGGTGTTAGATTTAAAGTTATTTCTTCAAATGTAGATGAGTCTTTATTAAAAGAAGAAGTTGCGTCATTGCCATTCGAAGATCAAGTTATTGCTTTAGCTAAAGCAAAAGCCAGGGAAGTTAGCTCTCAATTTCCAGAATCAATAGTCATAGGAGGAGATCAAATGTGCGTTTTAAAAGGTTTGATTTTTGATAAACCAGGAAACAAAGAGTCAGCGATTCGAAATTTAAAAAAACTTTCTGGAACAGAGCATTACCAGTATAGCGGGGTATGTATCTTTCAAAATGGAGAATCGCTTTGGGATTATTCAGAGTATGCAATTATGAAAATGCACAATTTATCTGAAGATGAAATTATTAGCTATGTTGAGAAAGAAAATCCTATTCATGCAGCTGGAGCATATAAATTTGAATCTCTTGGCTGCAACTTATTTGAATCAGTTGATGGGTCTTCTTATACTGTCAGAGGCATGCCTCTTTTATCATTGCTTAAGCAATTAAGAGAGCTTGATATAATTAACTTAGAGAGCATAGAAATTAAATAATGAAGAAGTATCAAGTTATTAAAACATTTGGAGCTGAGAGAGGCTTTTCTTGCGCTTTTCGGCAGTGGAGGGCTGATTCTGATTGCAAGTTTATACATGGTTATAGTTTAGGTTTTAAATTAGTTCTTGAGGCTGAGACATTAGATGATAAATCATGGGTTTATGACTTTGGAGCTTTTGATCATATAAAAAAATGGATTAAAGATAATTTTGATCATACATACATAATTGCTTCAGATGATCCAGAATTAGATCTTCTTAAAGAAATAGGTAAAAGGAATGTAGCAAAAATAATTGAGCTAGATTCAGTGGGATGCGAATCTTTTGCTGAAATGACTTACGATTTTGCTAGTAAATATATTTCCAACAAAACTGAGGGAAGAGTAAATCTAATTTCCGTAGAAGTTTTTGAACATGGTGCAAATAGTGCAGTATTTAAAAGTTTATAATACTTTATCTAATAAAAAAGAGCAGTTTGATCCTATATCGTCTGATCATGTAAAAATTTACGCTTGTGGGCCTACCGTCTATAACTATGCCCATATAGGTAATGCAAGAATGGCAGTTGTCTTTGATACTTTAGTTAGATTGCTAAGATTTTTATATCCGAAGGTTACCTATGTATCTAATATTACTGATATTGATGACAAAATTATTGATGCAGCAAATGAATTAAATGTTCCTATTCAAGAGATAACTGAAAAATATGCAAAAATTTATAATAAAGATATGTCAGAGTTAGGAGTTTTAGTTCCTGATATCCAACCAAAAGCTACCGAATATGTTTCTGAGATGATTGAATTAATATCTGATTTAATAGCAAAAGGGCATGCCTATGAAAAAGAAGGCCATGTTCTTTTTCATGTTCCTTCGTATAAAAATTATGGACTTCTTTCCAATAGAAATAGAGAAGAACAAATAGCAGGAAGTAGAGTCGAAGTTGCACCCTTTAAAAAAGATCCAGCAGATTTTGTTTTATGGAAACCAAGTTCAGACAATCAGCCTGGATGGGATTCTTTGTGGGGTTTTGGAAGGCCTGGCTGGCACACAGAATGCTCTGTAATGTCTGAAAAAACCTTAGGTTTGCCAATAGATATACATGGGGGAGGAAAAGATCTCACATTCCCTCATCATGAAAATGAAATTGCTCAAAGTTGTTGCTCAAGTTGTGACATAGAAAATCCTAATTCTTATGCAAATTATTGGATGCATAATGGCTTTGTAACAGTAGATGGTGAAAAGATGTCTAAGTCATTAAATAATGTATTGTTAGTTGATGATTTAGTTAAAGAGAATGATGGTGAAGTTCTTCGACTAGCTCTTTTATCATCTCATTATAGGCAAGGGCTTGATTGGAATGATTCTATATTGCATCAATCAAAGAAATTACTTAATAAAATGTATAGAACTCTTCAGGACCTTGAACATATCAATGTTTCAGAAAAAGATTTAAACAATATACCGGATAATATAGTAGAAGCTTTATGCGATGATTTAAATACTCCTCTGGTTCTAACTGAGATTAACTCCATGCTTGGGAGTATTCAAAATTATTCAGATGGCGAGAAACTAGATTTAAAAGTTAACTTATTATCTTTAGGGAGCCTGCTTGGCATCTTACAAAAGGACCCTAATAACTGGTTCAAAATAGGTATTTCTTCAAGCAATATTAGCTCAGAAGAAATTGAGGATTTAATTGAAGCTCGAAATGAGGCTAGAGCTAAGAAAGATTTTAAACTAGCAGATTCTATTCGAGAAGATCTTAGTTCAAAAGGTATTGAGATAGAAGACACTGATTCTGGAACAATTTGGAGAAGTATCTAAAAAAAATGCCGACATAAGCCGGCATTTTAAATTCAGTTATTTATTACCACATATGCCTATAAGTCAGGGTCACACTTCTTGGCGGAATCCACTGCATATAATCTCTTGGTCTCCAGCTAGGAGAATTAACTGAGTATTTAAATGCCTCAGTCCTTTCATCAGTAGCATTATCAATTGAGATTTGTATAGTATTATTCTCATTTAACTCCATTCCCCAGTTAATATTAACTTTGGAATAGTCAGGTGAGAACATATCTTCAGTTTGTCCGAACGTAGCAAAACTATCTCCATAATAAAGGTAATCCGCTCTCAAGAATGATGGATAATTCAATAAAGGTGATGAGTACTCATATGTAAGACCTATATTGTATTGGGTCTCCACAGTATTAGGTAATCTGTCTCCTACAGAAGCTCCTAGACTGTCAATGGCTGTTTTAGTTTCTGCAGTCATTGAGCTTCCAGTAAAGTCTAGGTATAAATTATCAGCTAATGCATAACTGATATCTAATTCTATACCTTCTGACTCTGCTTCAGCTCCATTAAAGTAATAGCTCCATCCACAAGCAGGCGATACTATAATTTGAATGTCTGTCCAATCAATATGGAAATAAGTTGCATTGATAGAATAACCATTTCCTCTAGCCTTAACACCAAATTCTGTATTCTCAGCTTTGTCTGAAGTATATCTTCTATTAAAAGTAGCTGCTGCTTCAGGGTCGCCAGCACAAAATGGAGGAAGGGCAGAATTATTACCACCAGATCTATAACCTGCTGAACTTACAAAGAAGAATGTAAGATCATCACTAGGCATATAACTTGCAGTAAATTTTGGTCTTGAATCAGATTCTGATCCAGATTCTTCAGCACAAGATATTCCATCAGGACCAGTTTCGTTTGGATCATCACAGGCATACTGTCCACCATAAAACACACCATAATTTTCTGATTTAAAGCCATCAGATATTTCATAATCTCTCATTCCAGCACTAAATTCCCAGTTTTCTAGATTGTATGTAACCTGGCCAAAGATAGCTTCTTCTTCGTTATAGTTTCCATAACTATAGTAGCCATAATAAAGTCTGCTATTAGACCATCCAGGATATCCAGGATTATAATTTTGCCATGGAACATACTCAGTTGGAGATGAACCAGTCCAACCCATAATGACATTAGCTATGTAGTCATAAGCCTCATCACTTGTACCAAATTGGTCTTGTCTATTTCCAGGCAGACCTCTTTGCTCATCTTTATAATAACCAACAACCCATTCAATTGTTCCTGGGTTTGAAGCCAATCTAAACTCTAATGTATCTCTTTCATCAGTAGATACGTTATATAAAGGAGCGCTGTATAGGTCATCCATATCAATTCTTCCCCATTCAGTCTTTTCAAATGCATCTATTTCAGAAGTTGTATTAACCAGAGTAGCTGTGAATTTTTCAAAATCATAAGTTAATGTTGATGTGAGCATATCTATTTCAGAAGTGCCCCATTCATCAGCAACATCTGCAAACCATAAAAGCGGGTTAAATCTAGAAGGATCTACTCCTATTTCTGCAGCAATAGACGCAACCCTAGAACAGTTTGGAAGACCGTCCCAGTTATACCAATAAGAAAGGTCAGTTGTACAATTTGGATCATATATATCAGCAGAACCTGGCTTATCTGAATTTCCTGTTTCTGACACACCATTATCTTTTACAGTTTTATTGGTGTATCTAACTAACCAATTTAATGGTCCATCTTCATACCCAATTGTTGCTGTTAATTGCTCATCTCTTTCGTCACCAACGGACTTATTACCAGTCATAACATTTTGGTAAATACCTGGATCAAAAGCTGACGTACTAACAATTCTTAAAGCTGATTTATCTGTAAGAGGGATATTTACCATTCCATTAAAGTTTTTAACTTGTTTTGGAGCAAATGTTTTATTACCTCTTGTTACCTCAACCTCTGCAGCAAAACCTGATGGATCAGGTTTCTTTGTAATATATCGAAGAGTTCCACCAATTGCATTTGAACCATAAAGAGTTCCTTGCGGACCTCTTAAAAGCTCAATACGCTCAACATCAAATATATTTACCATGCTTACGTTTACTTCATCAGTATAAACATTCGTTGTACCTGAGTTTCTTTGAGCAGCAGATGTATTTAATCCCCTGATTATAAAAAATGAATCACCGCCCGGGGTTGATACTCCGGCTAGTGTTCTTAAATAATCTTCAGGATTAGAAATACCTCGCTCTTCAATATCTCCAGCCGTTATAACTGAAATATTCATAGGTATTTCTTGAACAGTTTGTTCACTTTTATTTGCTGTAACTATTATTTCTTCAACCTCTTGAGCAAGCAAAACGCTTGAAAGAGTTATAGATAATAGAGCAAAGCCATATTTAAATTTATTCATTTAAGTCTCCCTTTTTAAATGTATACCTATAATAGTAATAAAATGAAGTATTTTGCAAGAAAAATGAAGGACTATGCTTATAAAATAAACATAATTATAAATGGTGCCCTCACCAGGAATCGAACCTAGAACTACTCCTTAGGAGGGAGTTGTTATATCCGTTTAACTATGAAGGCTCTTATATGAGTTGAATAGCCATTGCTATTAAAGAACCTAGAGCGCCAAACCATGCAAGAGTTCTTAAGTATCCTACACCTGCTATATATAATGCACCATGAGCCACTCTGAATATTAACCACCAGCATGCAGCATTAGTAACATCTATATTAAGAACCATTGATAATAGAGCCAAAGCTAAGAAAGCAGGCAGGCTCTCTTGAAGATTAGCGTAAGCCTTTCTTGACCTTGCTAGCAAAACTGAGCTTGAATCATCAACTGGGCCATCTCTATTTGATAGCAGCCATTCCATATTTTTCATATTAAGCATCATAGGAATAATCCAAATTTGAAGCAGCGCCAGCACTAAAGCTAAGATAATATATATTTCCATAAGGTCTCCAAAATAAAATTTATAAGTTAGACTAGCAGGGGATTTTTGTAAATACAAGGTAGGAATTATCTAATTTTTAGAGATATTTAATAAGAATATTGCATAACAATGATTAAAAAAATTTTAGAACATAAGTTTCTTGTAATTTGTCTATTTGTAATTCTAATTAGTAATTTTTTTGGATCGCTTGTTCAGTCATCCAAAGGGAAGGTTGAAGTAACATCATTTATACTCCCTACACAAAATAATCAATCTTTAGCTGTTGATTTTTTTAAACCAATAAGCGCAACAGAGGAAAATAAAGCGCCTTTTATTGTAGTTATACCTGGATTTCAGCGCTCTAAAGAAGCTTTATCAAATATTGCAATAGAATTATCTAGAAGAGGTTTTGTAGTTGCTTCTATCGATCCATATGCCCAAGGATTATCAAGCTCTTCAATGAGTAAACGTTCTGCAACAACAGAGGGGTATGGCATGTTTGCCTTGGTTGAACATGTATATCAAGAAAAGAAATATAACTTTATAGATAAAAACAAGATTGGAGCTACTGGACATTCTGCTGGCGGTAACGCTGCAATTCGAGGGGCAAATTATTTTGGCTCTAAAGCAATTCAATCAGGCAGTCTTAGCAAATTACACTCTGTTTATGTTTCTGGTTATGTTCTAACTATGAGAGACAGTGTGCTCAAGGATGTTAGGTCAAATGTTGGAATGAGTTATGCCTTATACGATGAAGGAGCATATAGAAATGAGTTAAAAAATGGAGATATGCGCCTTGCACCAGAAGCTCTAAGATTAGTAAATTCTATCTTTAATAAAGAGTCAAAAATTAAAGAAGTTGAAATAGGTCATTATTATGGAGATCTTGATAATCGAACTCTTCGTATAGTTCACAATGAGGCCGTTCTCCATCCTTTTCAGCCTTACAATAAAATTGCTACAGCTAATCAGATTGAGTATTTTGAGAAAGTTTTTAGTCATGATTCTAAACTTGATGCTATGAATCAAATTTGGCAATGGAAAGAATTATTTGGATTAATTTCTTTGATAATTGCATTTATATCCATTATTCCAATTGCTAGATTCCTTTTAAGTTTTAGCTTCTTCTCATCCTTAATTAAGCCAATACCTCCTGCTTTACCAAAACATTCTAGGAATGGAAAAATTATCTTTTGGTCCCTTTTCTTTTTAGGGGCATCTATTGCATGCTTTTCATATATACCTATGTCTGAATTATCTAAGGAATTATTTGTTGCCGCATCATCTAGGGAGCAAACATGGTTTTTTCCTCAACGCATGAATAATGCAGTTATGCTCTGGGCATTCTTTAATGGAATAATTGGACTGCTTATCTTCTTTGGCTCTTATTATTTTTATGGAAGACATCAAGGCATTACCCCTAATTTCTGGGGCGCATCAATTTCTAATTCAGAATTGTTGAAAACAATACTTTTATCTTTGTGTGTATTTATTTCTTATTACCTAGTTTTATTTTTATCCTACTATTTATTTCATATTGATTATCGGTTTTGGTTTATGGGGGTTAGGATTTTCCAGCCTGAGATGTTATTAGTATTGCTTATATACATACCATTTTTCTTCCTCTTCTTTTTTTCTAATTCTTTAAGAGTAAATGGTGCAATGAGAATAGAGGGTCAACCTGAATGGATATCAATGTTAATTGGAGGTATAGGAAATTCCTTAGGCCTCATATTAATAATAATTATTCAGTATGTTTCATTTGCATATACAGGAACTGTATTTTGGACAGATGGCTGGCTGTACATTAATTTGCTTTTTGCCGTTGTCCCAATGATGTTTATTTTGCCTTATTTTAATAGGTATTTTTTTAGAATGACCGGAAGAATTTATCTTGGCCCCATGGTCACATCTTTAATTTTTATAATGATTCTTATTACAAATACAGTTTGTTATTTGCCTTTAAAACAGTTTTAGGATTTTATAAATATTTAGTGGATCTTATTAAGCTACGCATTAATATAAAAAAACATTAGAATAGGAAAAGTTAATTAGAAAATTATTATGAATATTACACTGCCAGATGGAAGCACTAGAGAGTTATCAGAAGGTTCTTCTGGTTATGATCTAGCTTTAAGTATAGGAAAAGGCCTAGCAAAAGCAGCTGTAGCTATATCTATAGATGGAAAACAGCAAGATATTCATGACAGCATAACTAAGGACTCATCTGTTTCAATTATTACTATTGATTCACCAGAAGGGTTAGAAATTATGCGTCATACATTAACTGCTCAGGTTTTAGCTAGAGCTGTTAAAAATTTGTATCCCGATGCTAAATTAGCTATTGGCCCAACAATTAATGATGGTTTTTATTATGACTTTTTATTCAATAAAGCCATTTCTTCCGATGATATCCCAAAGATTGAGAATGAGATGCGCAACATCATAAAATCAGGCGAC
>Ga0066861_10000675_pt1 | contig 11062 bp, 8 predicted proteins | sample ETN02SmetaG_3_FD_66434 | JGI IMG/M metagenome (GOLD analysis project Ga0066861, IMG submission 66434) | Marine microbial and viral communities from oxygen minimum zone, Eastern Pacific Ocean - ETNP2014F10-02SV257 | ecosystem: Environmental > Aquatic > Marine > Oceanic ... | reverse complement strand
AAGTCGTATTCCGGGGTTCCGACTATATCGATGAGGAGGAGGTTTGCTGACCCGGAACTTAGATTCGCTAATTTCTCAAGACCCTCTGCCGACAAATATCCAGTGGCGAATGTTCCTGGATCCGCAGGGAATAATGACCCACTCTGAGCATAGTATAGGTGGCTCGGATGGTATCCTATTCCAACAACACTGTAATCCATACTTCCGGATCCAGACCCTATTGTGATGCTGTCGCCGATTCGGACATCCATCCCTTCGGCTACCCTCGCATCCACGACAATCTCATCATCTGCACTAGGCATAGCCCCAGAGCAACAGTCATGTTCTGGAAACCAAACTCTGTCGACGTGTCCTTCATCAATTCCATGCCAAACTGCAGGAATGATGGATTCGTTGCCGTCGTCGCTAATGTGAAACATGACGCCTTCTAATTTCAGACGGGGCTCGCATTCATTCAGTGTCAGATCTGAATTGGGCCATTGATTCCTAATTTCATCACAAATTAAGTCAGCATTACTTCCATTCCATATCGAGCTAGGATTTTCTACCCAAATATCTGCAAGGTTCACGCCCTTGTCCGTATCTGCATAGATATCTTCGTACATGCTCGAGGCGGTATGGGCATACGCTGCAAAAGAAATGCCTGCGAAAACTCCAACCATCACCATGATTACTACTGCGAAAAGTCGTATCTTTGTACGCCACAGACTTCGTGCCAATCGCTTTGTTAGCAATCCGAACAAGAGTCTCACCTCATTGAACAATCTCATCAGAGATTATTTTTCCACTGTCAATCCTAACCACCCTTGTAGCGAATTCGATTAATGATTCATCATGGGTGACCAGAACGCATGTTATTCCTTCTGATTCACATGCTTTGACCAAAACTTCCATGACAATCGATGAAGTCTTTGAATCTAGATTTCCTGTCAACTCATCTCCAAGCAATAGCCTTGGACTTTTGGCGAGGCTACGGGCGATTGCGACCCTCTGTTGCTGGCCCCCACTGATCTCCGCAGGAAATCTGTCTACTTCGGCCTCTAGTCCGACTATCTTTAGGAGGTGACGTGCTCGCTCCTCGTTCCTTCCCCCAGCCAACTCTTGGATAAGTAAGATATTCTCAAGAACGGTCAAGTCTTGTAATAGATTGAAGAATTGGAATACATATCCAATATTTTCCCTCCTGAATCGCGTCATCTGTTCACTTGCCTTCGCCTCTGGTCTAGAATGGGTGAAATAATCAATAGGATAAAACAAAAATCGAAGCGGAGGCAGTAGAGTGAGGGGGTTCCACGGAATTGAGGATATTTTCTCCCATAGCCTAGGCCCCAGTATCTTAGCTCTTGGCACCTCCTTTCCCGCGAATTCGTAAGAGCCTCCTGTGGGTGTGTCCAATGCAGATAGACAATTGAGCAGAGTGGACTTCCCGGATCCGGAAGGTCCGAGGAGAATTATTCTCTCGCCCTCCTTGATTTCCAAGTCAACCCCATCAAGAGCCCTCACGGTTCCTGACGGCATGACGTAGTGCCGTTGAAGGGATTCTATCTTTACCAAAGCCATGATTTACGGAGCGGATGGAGGGTAATTTACTCTTGCACTGGATGATGTGATTGATTTAGAGATACTCGATTGAAAAATGCCATAGATTCCCTAAAGAGCTCCTCTCTCCTCTTTCTTTTATTTCTCCTCAAATGGAAGAATGTGAATAGGAAGGCTAAAGCTATCAAAAATGGAATGAGCACTTCTGCCTGATATCGCTCCATGAACTCGATTATGCCTCTTGCGGTATATGCCCATGTGATGGATGCTGCGGTTCCGCCTAGGGTGCATGCAAAGAGTACTCGCTCGAATGGCATCCTGGCAACGAGTCCCAGCATGGCGCCGACCAATACCCCGCTCGCCATGAAAGGGATCCACACGAACACTATCAAGCCCCAGAAACCGTACTTATCTATTCGTTTTCGATTACGCTGGGCCACATATTCCACGCTGGAAAGAATGTCCCCCCCGACAGTCTGGAGTAGTGTTCCTGTTATTCCCGGCTGTTTGGCCACGAGTGCTTCCCCTGAGAAATTAGTGCCGCCTTGCTCCACGCGTCCTGCAACCGCTTGATCGGCGAGAGTCCGTCTCAGATTCCTGGCGCTGACTATCACTTTCCTACCATCCAAGAGGTCGGCGAGATCATTCTCAAGTCGATCTGATAGGCTCTCCTCGATTTCAATGAAGTTTCTAGGGAAGAGGAAATAACTGAATCTGACCAATGGCCTGTAAATCATCCTCACATAAACAGCCTGATTATCTGCGGATACAAGTGTGCCTTCGTCAGCTAAGTCGTACTGATCCAGTAACTCGGCTATCACCGGTCTCGCAGAGTCTTCAATCATGCCCACTATTGAGATGGAGTCGAAAAATGGCCTATAATCGGAATCTATGACCGATGGGTCGAATCCTTCTAAGGACAGGCTTGAATCCATGATTATCGATTCTTCTGAGTTGATTGAACCAGTAGACTGAACGCGTAACTGCAGTGGTCGCATTTCGCCAAATATAGCGAATTCGGACAATAGATCCCGCATCAGAATTGAGCGGACATCGGTCAAAGTCATGATGCTCTGATTATTTGGTGTGTAAGGCACGAAGACATCGATCGATATGGGGCGCTCTTGCATACGGAGGTATTCGAAATCGATCTCAATTGAGGCCTCATCTTGAGAATGTTCGAGAATTCTGGTTACAAGACGCTTGACTTGATTTGAATTGAGTGTTTCTTCTCCTTCACGATGATACATCTTGTGCATTAGAGGATACTGAATGTATAGGAAAACGATGGACATGCCCAGAGATACAAACGCCATCCACCAAGCAGGAACCCCTCCACTGCCTCCTGTTAACATGGCAGTTTCTCTCCCACCGGCCCATTCGGCGGCCATCAATATCCAGCCCCATTCTCCGAGGTTCTTGAGCGTCATACAGGCACGAGGTCCCGTCTCTTCCACATCGATGTCGATTACCTCTCCGCTGGAGAATAGTCCTCCACGATTCTTTTGCTCCACCTCAATTCGAAATTCCTGCGAGAAAATTGCTGAAGAAGACTCGATGACCTGGGATAGATTTCCCTCCCGCTGCGAATCAGAGGGTATCTCGTGAATGGAGACTAGTACATACTGCTCACCAATCATGATATCCTCGCCTTCGATTGTTATCGAAATATCACCTAGACCCTCCCGTAACTCTTCGGAGGAGGCATTGCTAGAATCCAGATAGGCAACTCGCATTGCTACATCGCCATCGGGAACATTGTAGGAACGCGCACGTAAATCATGGTGATCTTCGAAAACTGAAAGCCATATCTGGCCTTGTTTATCCATGCATTCCCCTCCAGTGTCTAAGGGGGTTCTGGATAAGGTGTGATCAATAGTTACCGAATCACCGGCTATCATGCCAGTGCTTGCAACTGTAATGAGTAGCACAAATATTCCGCCGAAAACAACTCCGAAAAGAAGCACGTAATCCTCGACGGCCCAGCGAAAGAACCTCGTGTCCCCCAATCTTCTCTCTCTTATTGAGTCGAGATCGCGGTCAAGTCGTATTTTCTCGGCCTCAGTAATGATGTGGGAAACGTCACCGAAATCTACCTGACCATCCTTATTCAGATCTAGTCGAGAGGGCTTGTCGTCGGTCGCCACGGTATCCCATGCCATAGGTACTTCATCAAACCGTTGGCGGCTTTCGCTGGAATTGACTGGTTGATTTGGTGCAGGGGACAGGATTCGAACCTGCGAAGCACTACGCACTGGGACCTAAACCCAGCCCCTTTGACCGCTCGGGAACCCCTGCTAGGGTTCTGTCCCGTTGAGTGCCATATTTTACGATGCCGCGGGCGACTTACTCAATGATGGTGCAGATAATCTCTGTCTGAAGGGTCTACTAGGTGGTTAAGACATCGGCTCATCGGCACCATACTCCCGCCAAGGTCATAACGAAGACCATCCGCGAACGGCCATCAAGGTGTTTCTATGGCTCGGATAGGGATCTTTGGCATGGGGAACTGGGGAACAGCTCTTGCGAAGATATGGGGGGAAGATGGGCATACGATTACAGGGTGGACGATTGAGAACGATGTGTATGAGTCTCTGATGATGGAGTCCATAAATCACAAATATTTGCCGGAGGTTAAGATACCCAATCTACAAGCCACAATGGCACATGAGGATATTCTTGAAAGTTCGGAGATTCTTGTTTTTGCATTACCAAGCGGGGTCATCCTGGAAGTTATCGATCTCGTCCTACCGAGCCTCAGGCCCTCGCATGTAATCTTGGATCTCGCTAAAGGCCTAGCACCTGAGGATGCTAGCGAGGATGGTATGATATCGAATGCGATTGAACAGCGTCTTCGTGCCGTCAAAAAGTCGAATCCCGTCTTGGTCCTAACTGGCCCTACCATAGCACCAGAGGTTGCGAGAGGCGTAATCACGAGTGCTCTTGTAGCGTGTGATGATGATTCCGTTGCAAGTAAGATAGCTCAGCGACTTTCCACCAAGACGCTAATTCTCACATCTGCTGATGACCCCGTTGGAGCGGAGCTTTGGGGGGCTTACAAGAACACGGTTGCTCTTGCGTGCGGTCTTGTTGACGGACTTAGAGGGTCCATCGGAGGGGACAATCTGAAAGCGGCACTTGTACAATCTGGTTTCAACGAGGGCAGGTACCTTCTCTCATTGATGGGAGCGAGTCCGGATACTGCATTTGGACCTGCAGGAATAGGAGATTTATATGTCACTTCAACGAGTCCCAGAAGCAGAAATCGTACACTTGGCGAAATGCTCGGAAAGGGATTATCCCTAGAAGAAGGCTTAGCACAAATGACAATGGTGGCGGAAGGCGTTCGTGCAGCGCGTATGTTCTCTCAGACTGCAGAAAAGAATGGTTGGGAGACGCCTTTCCTGAGTGCCTTGTGTGATTTGCTTGATGGTTCAATATCTGCAGAGGAGTCAGTAAGAAGGATGGTTGAGTCAATCCAGTAATTTACTCCCACTACTCGTAACCTGGTATGAAAACCGATTTCCAAGAGGGTTTCCTTACAGCATTTCTATCATCATTGAAGAAAGATCGCGCACATGCGGAAATGATATCTATCGTAATGACGGCAACGAAGACTATGATCAAGTATGCAAGAACCTCGTCATAGGCGAGGAAGAATAGCGACCTATCGATGTAATAACCGATACCTCCTGCTCCTACAATTCCGATGACTGAACCGTGTCTGACGTTGTATTCAAACATGAATATGGCTTGAGAAATCAGATCGTTTGCAGATTCAGGTATTACAACATGTAGAGCCTTCTCAAAACGGCTCAAACCTGCTGCATCTGCGGCTTCTAGAGGGAGACTGTTCATGCCTTCAATTGCCTCATACTGAAGTTTACCCAGATACCCTACAGAGTAGATTGTCATAGCAAATATTCCAGAAATGGCTCCAAGGCCGATGAGTATTACAAAAAATATAGCCCAAATCAGAGCTGGCAGGCTTCTGAAAGCGGCTAATAAGAAGCGCGTGACAAAAGCAGTTTGAACTGTACCGACATTCCTTGCAGCCAACAATGCCATCGGAAGTGAGATGGTCATTGCAAACATGGTTGATACGAATGCTATCTGAAGGGTTTCTACCATGCCAATCCATGCTGTTGAGCAAGTGAAATCTAGATTCTTCGAAGCAGTACACTCAGGATACACCCGAGGGTCGAGGACACTCCAGTCAGGTGGCCAGAGCTGTTCGTGAAAGAATCCTACAAAATTGTCGAAACCATTGGAAAGTCTGCCCCAATCATCTACGGATCTATCCATTACGACCAACGCGAGAATTAGGAGTGCTGCAAAAATATGCCCAGGATAAATCCTCAATTTTGAGTTCATATCTTCACCTCAAGTGTTTTTGTCGAGGAGATGAATGGGTTCAGTCTTCCATCATCCATCACGACTAGCCGATCAGCCAATTCACGCGCACGAGACACGTCATGTTCAACGAGTATCACCGCAGCATCGTTCTCACGCGCATAACGAACTACGGTTTCAGCGACGTGTGACATGGTCTCGTCATCGAGTTCGCTGAGGAACTCATCAGCAAGGATTACTTTGGGTGCTTGAGCTAACGTTCTAGCTGTGGCGACTCGTCTCTGCTGGCCTCCTGAAAGTCGCCTTACAGGCTCCCACATTTTCTGTTCGAGACCCATCTCACATATTGCGTTCCTAGCACTTTCCTTCGCCTCCTTCGAGGTGAAAATTTGCATGGATCTGCACATAGAGGCCCTAGATCCGATCAGGACGTTGTGCATAACGCTGGCATGTCGAATCAAGCCAAGTCTCTGAGGGATATAGCCCAAATCGCCTCTAAGAGGCTTCTTTGGAAGAATTGAACCGCATACTTCTATTGTCCCTTGCAAAGGAGTGACGAGTCCTGCGATTGTCTTGAGAAGTGTTGACTTGCCTATGCCCGAAGGCCCTGCTATGGCAAGAATCTCCCCCTTTTTGATGAGAAGAGAAGGGATAGTTGCGAGAGGGTTGTTTTCATTATATCCAATGGATACGCCATCAAGCTTGGCGACGATCTCGCTGTCTCGCCCGCTTGACATTATTTTAGGTCCCCCTAATCCCTTATTTGGATGTGGTGGAAAGTATTGTGACGATGGTTTCGCAACGATATTGGGGAAATAGCAGAATTTAGTGAAGTGTAAGACATAACGTGAAGTGTGACGACGGTTACAATGTATCGTGCCTAACCACCGTATTGCGCTCGCAGCGGGAATTGTTGTACTGATGTTCTCTCTTTCTTTATCCCCCTTCCATCACTCCGGGGATCTTCAAAAGCAAAACATTTCCATGGAACAGTTTGGTGGCGGTGGAACTTTCGAAGCACAGTGTTCACAGAGTTCATTTGAAGATGTATTCACATACACCTGGGCAGAATTTAATGTGACAGTGGCAGACAACTGGAGAACTGCGCAGATTGATGCAATGGCATGGATAAATGGGACTATGGCCGATGATTTCAGAACTTTCTTGGACGATCTTCTGGATGGTCTAGTGCCCAGTGGCGGCGATGGCTGGTTGTCGTCTGACGAACGTGAAGCCGTCAGATCAGTTGCAGCCGACTGCGTCGAGTACACCATGACTCGTGTGGGCGTCAGAGACGGTGAGCATCACCGTGGTGGAGCAGCGGTAGACTGGAGGAATGCTACGTGGGTAGAAGATGGCGTTTCAATAGATGAATGGAACATGGTTCCAGAGAGGCATGGCTCTGTCAGAGATTGTAGCAGCTTCGGGAGTAGCCAGGGGTGCTACGAGGTCCCAGTTGTTCCAAACTCGGATCGTGATTGCGACTCCGATGGCGAATTACCCGATGAATGTAGAATTGAGTTGTACCTAAGCGGAGAAGTTGATCTGCATAATATTCAATCTCTTGAGACGCTGACTCTCGCGATGAACGTCTCAAATATCTCCCGCGCTACATATACGGTAAATGCGCCCTATGTAGATGGGATGAGGCTGTCTTTGTTTGAAGAATGTGAAGGGCGTGACCTGCTTAATGGGGGTTCTCCTACCCCCATTAGAGGCTCGTGCATAGGAGATGGTTCTTCTTCAGTAGCGACGCGTTACAACGATCGAGGGGGCCTTACTCTCCAAATCGAGCCTGATCGGCCAAGTACGTATTGGCCTTCTGGAGAAGACCTTTTCTTTGACCTCACAACTATCCCCCCTCCTGTGGATGATCCCCCTTCATGGACGCCAGGTGCGCCTGAAAACGGCACGTTTTGGGTCTATGGGGTGGTTGAAGGGGAGTCTTTTGATCCTAATGTGATAATCGCAGAGTGGGGCGATATTGCTGGATGGTTTACAGATGACATGGCTATTTCGAAACTAAGTATAAACTGCTACAGCAACGACAACATAGAATCAAACCTTTTTGGAGAGGACAGATCGATACGGGTAGTCATCCCGTATGACACTGGACGATTCCAATTCAGCTGCTTAGCCGTCGATCTCTCCGGCCAGCAATCATCGGAAAGGAGTTTCATGGCGATATTAGGATTCACAGCGAGCAGCAATTCTTCACAGGATCCTCCTGTCATTCATGACACGGTGAATATAGAATTCAACACAGACATAGTTTCGATTGAAGAAATTTGGATCGATCATCAAATCATCTTGGAAATAGGGCTTAGCCAAAATAATGGGGAGCCGTCATACTATGAAGATGCGATTATTCTGCAACACGAGGGAGAACAAGTGTTCAGCGAGTCTGCCTCGGGCTTAATCCCTGGCTCTGTTAATGTCTGGTTCAAAATAAGTGGTGTTGGAATCTATGAACGTGTGGAGAGGAGTAGCATGACATTCCAGAAAATCGGCGACCCCCCGGTCATTTCAATCTTGAATAGCGAGTGGATAGGAACTACATGGAGCATGAATGGGATGTTCGGAGAACCGGATGGAGAAGATGTGTCATTCAGTATGCTGATTGATGGCAATAATTTGGGGAATGTCGATGCGGGAGGCAACTCTTGGTCAGTGGGGCCCATCGACTTCGCACTTTTCGATCCGGGCGACCACATTGTTACAGTACGTGTCTGTGACGCCTCCGGGATGTGTTCATTCGTTGATCAAAGCTTGAATTCGACAGAGGTATTGGGAATACCCGACATAACTCCATTACCTCCAAAGGACGATCAAAATAATGCAGAGGGCCTTCTTCCATTCCCGGGATCATCGTCCATGGTCGGAATTCTTGCTGCTGCATTCATGTATAGAAGGGGAGCCCGAAGGGCATCATGACAGTGAAGGGGCGAGTCGTGTCGCTATCGCATATTGGCGGTTTGCTTGTAGAATTCGAAGACAAAGCACCTGGTCTAGGTTGGGAGGTTCGTATCGAAGGGGGCCGTACGATAGGCAGAGTCGACTCTGTTATTGGAGGCATAGAAAATGCACTCGTACATGTCTCTCTGTCTGAGAAAATAGACTCATCATCCGCAATAGGTGCCCCTATCGAGATCGGAAGAAGAAGTCGGAATGACAACAGGAAAAATAGGAATGTACCGAAAGGAGGAAGGGGGCGGGGAGATCGTTCGAAGGAGAGGCCTGGAGCTAGGCAGCCTCGTAAAAACAACAGCGGCAAGGTATTGCCCACATGGGTCTGCTCAGCATGTAGAAGTATGAATTCTAGAACTTCTAAATGTTCGAAATGTGGGAGCCCCCGGCCACATAAGAGTCCGAGGGCTGGAGCCGTTCCGAGGAATGGATCGGACGGAAGAAAAGGGCGTAGGGGCACGAGTGGACATCGTCCCAGAAGTAGCCCCATACGGCGTGATGATAGAGAAAATAAGACTCGTAATCGAAGCGATAGAAGCAGAAAGGAAGATTATGGTGGCAAAAGAGGCCGTACTAATCGAAGGTCGAGATGAACAGGAGCATTCATTCTCGATGCCGCTGCCCTCCGCTCGATGAGTGAGCAGGGGGATGTTCTCGGAAGGATTCGTGAGACCCTGAAAGAAGCAGGGCGAGAAGCGGCTATTGAAGCGATTGAAGCTGCTCTGAAAGATTATCCTGAAGATGGCTTATTGTGGCTTGAGGCGGCAGATCTGCACCTCCCCCCAAGAAGTAGAGGGAGGCCGATAGACCCTGACCTCTCGCAGTGCGCTAATGCAGTCAGATGTCTTCGTTCAGCAGTTTCATTCAATCCTGATCTAGATGAAGCATGGGCCCTTGGAGGGCTCATTCTTGTTGATCACCTGGGCATGATGGAGGATGCCCTGGAGTGGTGGGAGGAATATCGTGTTCTAAAACCAGAATCTCCTGCCCCAATGATTGAGCAGGTGGCGATTCTTGCAAGATATGGAGAATACGCTGCGGCATCCAAAATAATGGATTCAATTGAGAATCTAGATCAGAATACGCTGACAAAATCTCAGAAACGCAGGACTGCAGATGTAGGGAGGAGTTTGAAGGACGCCCTTGGACTTAGGCAGAAGGATGTCTTTAGGCCTCAAGACCCGAATCACCCCCGGTGGGAGAAAATTGAGAGATACCGGAATCAGAAGCCAGTATCTCAGACATACTTTCTATTCTTCATGATTGCACCACTTGTATTCGTACTCGGATTCATTGCCTCCGCTGCCCTTGCCCCCTATGGTGCTAAAGGGCAAGTAGCCACATTCCTGATCATCCTAACTGCATTCTTCACAATGACTCGTGTCTCCGAACCTCTTTTCAGATGGATGAATAGGAATGCGACCGATCTAGATCGTGCACTTGACATAGAAATGGCATCCGGTAAGGTGTGCATACCAGAGAATATCAGAGAAGGCAGGCTTCACAAGTCGATGCTGAAATACAGACCTCCGGCATGGATAGAACGGCATAGCAGAATCGTTGCCGAGGGTCAACGTATGCAGCGCCGCTGGACTACGGGTTTCACTTCAAAGTGACATGTCCGCCTACTTCTTTTCTAGATTAGCGTAGTAGTCCTGGGCATACTGCCTTGCATAGTCCTCAGGATATCCTTGCCCAACCATCTGCTGCACATAGGCTTCGACTGGGTCCATATCCTCCACACCTTGGAACGAGCGTATTTCATCACTCACTGCAGAAGAGCCCCTCCCCTTCATCGAAAGAGTAACTCCCGCTATAGCTAGGACAAGTAGAAGGGCACCTACAATCGGAATTATCAGTCCTAGGCCCTGCCCCTCGGTATCGCAACCATCAGCAGATGGGTCTCTTTCGCAGGGGTCGCTGCTTCTCTTGAGTAGGTAGATGTCTTCACTAGAGGTTGTTGTATACCTCAGGCCATCGCCTTCTATTACTCGGATGTAAACCGTAGATAGCACTCCATCTGTTTCAGAATAGAGATCGGAGATATCCAGTGTAATGGAGAACGAGGCCCCATCGCCGAGCAATCCTGTCTCGTTGTACTTACCAATTGCCTTCTGAGTATTTTTCGGAGTCGGCGACAAGTCTAGAATAACCGCATCGAGTGCCACTTGTATCCTTACGTCCGAGTTCTCGGCACCTGAAA
>Ga0066861_10000669_pt1 | contig 11115 bp, 8 predicted proteins | sample ETN02SmetaG_3_FD_66434 | JGI IMG/M metagenome (GOLD analysis project Ga0066861, IMG submission 66434) | Marine microbial and viral communities from oxygen minimum zone, Eastern Pacific Ocean - ETNP2014F10-02SV257 | ecosystem: Environmental > Aquatic > Marine > Oceanic ... | reverse complement strand
CGTCCGCCGGCGCGCGCGGTCGCGCGAGGGGTCGCGCGCGCGCGGGACGGGGACGGGGCGGCGAGCGCGCGGGAGGACGACATCGGCTCGACGCGAGGGAGGGTGGTCGCGTCGAGGAGACGGCGCGGTGTGCGGACGAACGCGGTGGGGGACGACCGCCGTCGACGTGGCGGCGGGGCGACCGGCGACAAGGGGGCTGGTGTGTATTACGTACTATGATCGGACGTGTGGTACAGTATGTATTGGTATGTACACCTATGGAGGTAGAGTGTGTGGATATCGTGTGGTATTGTGTGATGATGGGGAAAAAGGAGGCGTTCGTATGGAGCCCTCGTGGATGGACGATGGGAGGTAAAAGGCGTCAATCGTCGGCATCGCGCGACGCGCGCGGCGACGGTGAGCGCGAGGGTGACGGTGACGGTGATCGTCATGGACGCGGACGAGGACGTTCGAGACCTCGTGCGCGGGTTGGTGGGCGCGTCCGCGTCGTCGACGCGCCGGCTCGCGCGGGGGAGGAATGGGACGTGTTTAAATGGAGGCGACGACGGGACGCGCGACGACGGCGTCGAGACGGAAGAGACGCGGAAAATGGAGGTCGAGGTGGACGCGCGACGCGCGTATCTCGACGTTCCACCGCTCGATCGCGTCGGTCTCGACGCCGAGGAGGCGGCTTTGGACGCGGAGTTGGATGAGCTGTCGCGCGCGCTCGACGCCGCGCCGAGGACGCCGAGGACGCTCGAGGACGCTCTGGATGCGTTGCGTCGTCGAACGCGCGCCGCGAACGCGTTCGATTCGAATCGTGAGGCGATGGACGACGCGCCGACGGCGCCGAAGATGTGGCACGCGAGATTTTTAGACGACGTCGCGCGGGACGTCGAGTCGTCGAGCGGCGGTTTCGCCGACGCCTTCGGGAAAGCTTCGTCGTCGTCGACGAGGACGCGCGCGCGGTCGGACGATGCGCGTCTCGACGCGGCGGCGATTCCCGTCGTGAGCGCGAGAGAGGCGATGGGGACACTGTTGACGAGTTTGCGAGAGGTTTCGGCTCGATTGGACGTCGCGAGCGCGCACGTGGAGGAGGCGAAACGCGCGCTCGGCGTGAAAATGGGTTCAAAGTGAAATAGAATTGATAAAACTAGAGGAGCGGAGGCACGGTCGATGTGTGTAGTGTTAGTGCGTAGTAAAATAGATCGGTCGGTGGTCAGCCCGTGGCGTGTTCGCCGTCGCTCGGCGCGCGGCTCGGATTGAGCAAACTCTCGACGTGTGTCGCCTCCGGCGCTCTTCGCGCGTATTCCGGCGCGAATTGGTCGTACAGCGCCTCTTTGTACGCCCTGTTCCTCCCCGCGACGACTCGAAGCGCGCCGTGCAGCGCGCTTGCCTCGTATCCGGACAATCCCTCAGCCTCGAGCGTGCCGATAAACTTGACGCCGTCGCCGCCGTCGGCGGCGACGCCCTCGAGCGACATCACCGTCGACAACGAAATTGCCGCCACATCTTTCCTCCCGCGCACTCGTTCGCCCACTTCACCGAAATACGCCACTACCGGCGTCACCACCGTTCTCCCTCGCACGTCCAACACGTCGTGCGACGCTCCCAAGAGTTCCACAGACGTATCCTCGGCGTCGCCGAATAACGCCTCGCCGGCGCGTCTCGCCGCGCGCGTCGTCGTCACGCTCGAACTCTCCAACAGCGTCGATTCCTCCACCGCCGCGCTCGGTAGCGCGCACACCTTCATCCTACGCATCATATCCTCCGTCACCCTCATCACGACGCACGGATCATCGTTGAACGTGCCCAGAGGCACGAGCGCCACGCGGCGACCGTGCGCGCCGCCGTCGCCGTCCAACTTGCGCACGCCCATTCGACGTAAATCCTCGGACACGCGCGCGCGCGCGGCGGCGTCGAGCAAAGACGCCGCCGACGCCGCCGCCGACGTCGTCGAGGCGTCGCGCGTCGCGCGCGTCGCGGGGAGACGCGTCGAGGACGTCGCGGTGATGGACAGCGGTATCCATTCCGAGGGCATCGGGGACACCGCGCGCGCGCGCGACGCGACGCGCGAGAGTCGACGCGCGAGGGTGGAGACGCGAGACATGTCGACGCCCGTCGCGTGAGGGGCGCGAGGGGCGCGAGACGGACGAGTCGGCGTGTGACGATGGACCGGATTACACACGGGGCTCCCTCGTCGGGACGCGAAGACGAGACGCGAATATTTACCGGCGCTTGTACGTGCACGCCTTGAGCGGTGGCCAACGCACCGCGCGATGCGTCGATGTGTTTGAGTGTTTACCTTTCGACACCCACGTCTTGATGAACTCGGCGGTGAAGAACATGGTGTTTCGCTCGTCGACGTCGCGTTTGCGCTTGAATCCGAGCGCGGCGAGCGCGGCGACGAACGAGGCGACGCTCGCGGTGCCGTTCTTCCCGTCGAATCGCGAGCGAACCTCGGCGATCCAGAGTAAACCTCCCGGTTTTAACACCCGGTGCGCCTCCTCGAGGAACGAGCCGTAATCCGTGCCCATGAGACTGAGCGAAAACACCGCGCAGTCCACCGACGCGTCGTCGAGCGGAACGTCCGACATGTTACACGCGACGACCTCGGGCGCGGATTCCGGCGTTTGTAAATCGAACGAGTGGCACTTTTGTTCGATGAGGCGTCCGAGTTCGGCGTCGCCGCATCCAAAATCGGCGACGATCCACGATTTCGGTGATCTCTTCAACAGCGCCGCGACGATGTCCACCGGTTTCGTCGGCCACGACTCGACTTGCGCGCGAAACCCGGCGTGGTACGCCTCGAACAGTTCCGGCGCGTTCTTCACCAAATCCAATCCCTCGTCCCCGGTAGTCGTGTACAACTTTTCGTTGAGCATGCGAAACTGTCCACCGCTGAGCTTGGCGCGCATTTTGTTCATAAACGACGACGATTTCGCGCCCGCCGCGCCCGCCTGCGCCGCGCGTCGGCGTCTCGCCTCGATCTCGTCATCCTCCGATTCGCTCGCGCTCACGGGATCGTTCGTCTCCAATCGAGGTTCGGGGAGTAACTCCTCGTCGTAATCGCTCGATTCCGGCGCGTGCTCGTCGTCGTCGTCGTCGACCGTTCGTCCCGCGGGCTCGGGCTCGGGCGATTTTCGTTTGGCGCGCGCGTCGCCCCCTCTCGCCGCGCGTCTCTCCTCCGCCAACCGTCTTCGCTTCTCCGCCGCGCGTCGACGACGTCCGAGATTTTTTCCACTCGTCTTCTTCCTCTCCTCTCGCGACGCGCCGCCGGTCTTCGCGTCGTCCCCGTCGCCGCCCGTCGACGTTTTCCCCTCGCGCCGACGGTTTTTCTTCCCTTCGCGCCCGTTCGCGGACATCCTCCTCCGCCCGTCTTCCCTCTCCCCTCGCGCGCGCGAATCTTCGCGCGAAGACGATTCTTCGCGTTCGCGCCGTTTTTTCCCGCGCGCGTCGACCCGCGAGTCGTCGGCGGTCTCTCTCTCTCGCGCGCTCGCCGCCGCCTCTTCGCGCCCACCGCCCACGCCCATCACCGCGTCGCCGTCGTCGTCGAACGACGGCACGCGCATGAACGACGCCATGCCGCGCACGCTTTTTTCGCGTCGATCGACGACCGCGTTCGCGCGCGAGTGACGCCGAGACGCGCGCGAGAGCGCGAGACCGTTTCGAGAGCGCAAATGAATGACATCAATGATAATCTCGATCGATGATGGGAACGGCAGAAACGGACGGTCGACGCGCGTGAGACGCGAGCGAGACGGGGTGGAATCGCGATGAACGTCAAAGTCCTCGTTACCGGCGGCGCCGGATACATCGGATCGCACACGTGCGTGCAGTTGTTGAACGCGGGCGCGTCGGTCGTGGTGGTGGATAACTTTGACAACTCGTGCGCCGAGGCGCTGAATCGCGTGCGCGCCGTCGTGGGTGAGGAGCGATCGGCGCGGTTGACGTTTCATGAGGTCGATTGTTGCGATCGAGAGGGTTTGGATCGCGCGTTCGAGGCGAGCGGGAAGGTGGATGCGGTGATTCATTTCGCGGGATTGAAGGCTGTCGGCGAATCCGTGGCCGAGCCGATGAAGTATTACGATAACAACATCACGAGCACGCTGGTGCTGTGCGAGATCATGGCGAAGAGAGGGTGTAAGAATATCATATTCAGTTCGTCGGCGACTGTGTACGGAGAGCCGGCGTCGGTGCCGTGCACGGAAGATTTTCCGACGGCGGCGTTGAATCCGTACGGACGCACCAAGCTCTTCATCGAACACATTCTGAGCGATCTGTACGTGAGCGATAAGACGTGGAAGGTGGCGCTGCTGAGATACTTCAATCCAGTCGGTGCGCACGCGAGCGGGACGCTCGGGGAAGATCCAAAGGGTATTCCGAACAATTTGATGCCCTTCGTGCAACAAGTCGCCGTCGGTCGTCGTCCCGAGCTCAACGTCTTCGGGAACGATTACCCCACCAAGGACGGCACGGGTCGACGCGATTACATTCACGTCGTCGATTTGGCCGACGGGCACGTCGCCGCGGTGAAGAAGCTCTGCACCGATCCGGACGCCGGGTTGATCACCGTCAACTTGGGCACGGGGAAGAGCACGAGCGTCTTGGAGCTCGTCGAGGCTTTCGAAAAGGCTTCGGGTAAAAAGATTCCGTGCAAGATCGTCGACCGCCGTCCGGGTGACGCCGCCGAGGTGTACGGCGCGACCGAAAAGGCGTTCGAGGTGCTCGGGTGGCGCGCCGAGCGCACCATCGAGGATTGCTGCGTCGATCAGTGGAAGTGGGCGAGCACCAACCCGTACGGGTACGCGGGCAAGCCTACGGATGAGTGAGCGCGCGAAACCAACTCTGTAGTGCACGTATGCAAATGCAATATTAAACAATGTTTTTGATTACTCAATCGTGAACCACATGCCGTCCGCCGGGGCGATCGGGATCGCCTTGGTGTGCTTGGCGCCGTTCTTCGAGCTCGCGCTGACGAATTTAAAACGCTTCAAGAGCGTCGCGAGCACAACTCGAGCCTCGAGGAGGGCTAGGTATTGTCCCAGACAATTTCTCGGACCCTGAATGAATGGAAGGTAGGCGTAGTTGCCGAGCTCGTCGCCCTTACCGCCGGTGAAACGCTCCGGCTCGAACGCAAGCGGATTCGGCCACAAATCTTCGCGATGGTGCACGCCCTGCAAACTGATGATGACGGTGGTACCCTTGGGGATTCGGCATCCGCCCAACACGTCGTCGTCCACGGCGCGTCTCGTCACGACCGGTACGACGGAGTACAATCGAAGCGATTCCTTCAGCGCTGAGACGTTATAATCGAGCTTGTCGAGTTGCTTCCGCGTCGGAAGCGCGCCCGGCTTGACCTCGGCGAAGACGCGTTTCGCCTCATCCACCGCCTTTTTCATCTTCTCTTCGTTATTCACCAACTCCCACGTCGTCCAAATCAACATCGCCGCGCTCGTCTCGTGTCCAGCCAAGAGAAACGTCTTAATCTCAAAGCACATCTGTCGCTCGACCTCGGCGCCGTACTCGTCCTCGTCCACCGACGCGAGCACGCGATCGAGAATATCCGGATTGGGATTCTTCACCCCAGACATTCGTTTCTTCCACCTCGCGCGAATCATATCGATGATGTACGCGTTCAGCATCGCCACGCGCTTGCGATGGGCGAACCACTCGGGCGTCGGCAGGAATTTCCTCCACGGTTCCAAGCTTCGTCGATTGCATTCCTCCATGATCGGTAGGTAGAGATTCGGCATCACCTCGTCGCTCTGTTCGGGCGTCAGACTCAGGATAGCCTCCGCGATCACCTGCAGCGTCAACAATCGAAACTCCTCCGCCATCTCCACCGGTTTTCTCGTCCTTTTCGCGCCTTCTAACTTCTCAGACAGTCTCTCGACCGCGCGCGTGGCGATGGCGATGATGTCGTCTAAAATATCGATGCGAAGCGCGCTCGATATTCTCTGTCTCTGCGCCTTCCACGTCTCCCCCTCGCTCGTCACCAACCCGGTGCCGAGAATTTCCAAAAAAGGTTCGTACGAAAACTCGGTATCCTTTTTATACCCCCTCAGATTGGTCTGCATGACGCGCTTCACGAGCGCGGGGTCCGCGACGACGACGCAGTGTCTCTGAAAAATTTGCACCCGCGCCGGTCTCGGCGCCGCCTCGACCCCCCACCGCGCGAAGAGGTCCCACGTGCACGGATACGACCCGACCGCTCTGAACAGCGCGATCGTGTGTCCCAACGCCGGGACGTATCGCGCCGCTCGTCGCGCGCCGCCCGTCGCGAGCACCCACTCGCGACGAACCCACCGCGCGCTCGCGAGCGTCGCGCGAACGACGCGCTCGACGACGACGCGCCACGCGACGTGCATCGCGAGGGCGATGATCGCGACGCCGAACGCGACGCGCTCGACGCTCGCGGAGGTCATGGCGCGTCGTCGAGGTGTGCGGGACGGGACGGGATCGAGCTCGAGCTCGAGATCGAGACGTGAGAATTCGACGCGCGGATCCGACGGAGAGGACGACGCGTGGACGCGTGGACGCGCGGAGGCGACGCGGTGAGATACGTGGACGACGGCGACGCGCGCGGAGAGGCGACGCGAGCGGTGCGAGACGAGTGGGCGCGACGTGTGGGCGATCATCGCATTCGGCGCGTCGATAGTGTTGCGCGCATCTTTCGAGCGTGACGACGCGAAGGCGCGGGACCGAGGGGGAGACGAGGACGCGCGAACGACGCGCGTGAGTCGTCATGGGAATCGATTCCTTGTTCGTCGTCAATAACCGCACCGAGTCGTTGATCGCGGTGAAACATTGGGGCTCGATCACGTCGAGCGAGATTTGCGAGCGCGTCTTCGAGGCGCACCGAAAATCGGCGAGAGAGGGCGTGGACGGTGAGGTCGCGGTGGTGGATCAAGATTCGTATGGGTTTTATGTCACGCGAGGCGAGGTGACGTACGTGGCGGCGTGCTCGAAGGAGACGTCGCCGTTGATGGTGGTGGAGTTTTTATCGCAGTTGTACGACGTGTTGCGGGCGTACTTCGGGGAGAACGTCACCGAGGTGATCCTTCAGGAACATCACGTGACTCTGTATCAGTTATTGGATGAGATGTTAGACAGTGGGATACCGGTGAACACGCACGCGGGTGGGTTGAAGGTTTTGGTGCCGCCGCCGAACCTGTACAATCGCGTGACGGCGACGGTGATGGGGAACCAGGGCGTCATCGTGAGCGATCAGGATCCTCTCAAACTGTTGCCTCTGCCGTGGCGTCCGAATAACATCAAGTACGCGAGCAATGAAATTTATCTCGACGTCATCGAGACGATCGACGCGACGATCGACGCGGAAGGGAAAGTGTTATCTTCGGCGGTGTACGGGAGAATCGAGTCCAACTCTCGTCTCAGCGGCATGCCGGACATCAACCTGACGCTGAGCAACTCCCACTTGATCGATGAGTACAACTTCCACCCGAGCGTTCGATTGTCGCGATTCGCGAGCGATCGCGTGGTGTCTTTCGTCCCCGCCGACGGCACGAGCGTGTTGATGTCGTACAAGGTTCGGCCGCCGTCCAACAAGCAAGACGCCAACCAATGGCAGCCTCGGTACATCAAGGCGAATCCGTGGTTGAAGACGGCAAATTCGGACAATCCGAGCTCGGTACCGCTTCCCCTGTACATCCGACCGCAGAGCGCGTTCGGCGCCGATCAAGGTCGCGTGAGCGTCGTCGTCGGCTCCAAACCGGCGTTTGAAAAACCCGTCGAAGGCGTGGCGCTCGACGTGCGATTACCCAGTCGCGTCGCCTCCGCGGACCCCACCGCCACGCACGGCCAGTGCACGTACGACATCACGAGCAACAGCGTGCGCTGGGTGATTGAAAAGTTCCCCAACGACAAGACGCCGTGCTTATCCGTGCAGGTGTCCATGCGCTCCGACGACGACGGTTCCTCCGCCGCACCGTCGTCCCACAAACCGTCCGCCGACGTCGCCGCGGCGAATCGTCGCGTGCAACTCCAAGAGCTCGTCGACATCACCGCCTCTTTCCGCGTGCAGGGCGCGAGCGTCAGCGGCGTCAAGGTTGAAACGTTACAGGTGCGCAACGAAAAGTACAAACCGACGCAAGGCGTGCGCTACCACACTCGTTCGGGCACCGTGGTCGTTCGCACGTAGTCTAGGATGAAGAAAGCAATGCTGTACAGTAACGATCGATCGATGCATCCCACGCGTCCATCGCGCGTCCGCGTTTCGTTTCGAGCTCCCGACCGACGCGCGTCCCCATAATCCCGCGCGCGTCATGCTCGCGCGCGACGCTCCCTCGCGCGCGTCCCCGAGACGCGCGCGCGACGCGCACCGTCTCCCTCGCGACGCGCGTCTCTCTCTCTCTCGCGCGCGTCCACGCCGCGCGCGCGTGGTCGCGTCCGTCGACGTCGATGTCATCCTCTACGACGCCACGGCGTCTCTCGACGCCGCCATCGGCGCCGACGTGCTCGGCGACGGCGCCGTCGGGGCGACGACGTACGCCACGGTTCTCGCCGCGGGCGTCTTCACGTCGCTCTCGCCGTGCACGCTCAGCGTGTTGCCGCTGACGATCGGGTACATTGGAGGGTACGGCGGCGGCGAAGACGAAGAAAACGGCGCGGAGACGGAGGAGGGGAAGAGACGACGGGTGCGGGCGGCGAGCGTCGCCTTCGCCGGTGGATTGGCGAGCACGCTGGCCGCGCTCGGTGTCGGCGCGGCGAGCGTCGGTGCGGCGTACGGTCAGGGCATCGGCGACGGTTTACCGACGGCGGCGGCGGCGGTGGCCGTCGCCATGGGTCTGAATTTATTGGACGTCGTCGACGTCAGTTTCCCCTCGTTCGGCGCGAATTTTGATCCGAAGAGCGTGCGCGTACCGGCCATCGCGCAGGCGTACATCGCCGGCGCCGTGTTCGCGCTCGCGGCGTCGCCGTGCGCGACGCCCATTTTGGCGACGCTGTTGGCGTACGCGGCGTCGAGCGGCGATCCGCTCTCCGGCGGGACGTTACTCTTGACGTACACGTCCGGGTACGTCGCACCGTTGTTATTCGCGGCCACAGCGACGGATGGATTAAAATCCGTCATGGCGCTGCGAGAGAAGAGTCAGTGGGTGAATCCGACGAGTGGGTTTTTACTCGTCGCCGGCGGGACGTACGCGTTTCTCTCGCGCGTCGTCCCGCACGCCGCGGCGTGAGAAAAAACAAGTGTTTCCACACCTAGCTAATAGCTAATAGTTACAATACAAAAATCCTAACATTGCGCGCCCGATTTCATCAGATACATCAACACCGATCCCGCGACACCGACATTTAACGATTCCATGTCCCCCGACATCGGCACGGCGACGGGTTCGCACGCGCGCAACGCCTCCTCGCTCAACCCTTTCCCCTCCGTTCCGAGCACTAAACACGCCCTCTCCACCCCCTGCGCGCGCTCTGGATCGACGTCTCGCTCGGCGCTCGGTTCGGCGGCGTACAATTTCATCCCCAATTCCTCTCCCGCGCGCGCGAGTTCTTCAAAGGAATCAAAGGCGACGAAATCCACGCGAAACGTCGCCCCTCTCGCCGCTCGCATCGCCTTATCGTTGAACGGATCACACGTCCCCGGTAACAGCGCGACGTATTCCCACCCAAACGCCACCGCCGTTCGCACCAATGTCCCGACGTTTCCCGGATCTTGCACCCCCTCGAGCGCCAAAACCCGCGTCGTCCGCCGTCTCTTCGCCCCCGCGACGAATTCGCCCCCGCCCGTAATTTTCGGCGCCTCGAATTCCCCCACCACGTCCAACCCATCCCCGTTCGCCACCCCCGCGCATTTTTTCATCACCCTCGCCGGCGCTCGAACGATTCTGTCCGCCGATATGTCCTCGGGAATCCGCGCCCGTTCCCCGACGAAGAGCGTCTTCGCCCGCCGCGCGCGCCCGACGCCGAAACACTCTCGCACGAGCACGCTCGACGCGAGCACGACCGAGCCTCGCTCGTCCCTGTACGCCTTGGATTTACACAGTCGGGCGAAGTGTTTCACCGCGGCGTTGTCGACGCTGGTGACGCGCTCGACGTCGACGTCGTCGTCGTCGTCGTCGTCGTGGGCGCGCGTCCCGGTGGTGACGCGCGCGCGATGGGAACGCGATGAATGCGACGGGCGCGAGGGCGCGGAGACGCGCGAGAGACGCGCGGTGACGACGAACGCGCGATGGAGCGGGGTGAGACCGCGCGCGGGGGACATCGCGGGACGTGGACGCGCGCGGGCGTGTGGGGACGGCGGCGCGCGCGCGCGGGACGTCGTCGTCGTTCGTCGTTACAAGAGCGCGCGGGCGGAGCGTGTGGGTCGATGAGGGATCGAATCAGGAGACGCCCGCGTCTCTGAGGGCGCGTTCGGCGTCGAGGTGCATCTCGGCCTCGGCCTCGGCGACGGCGGGATCGAATCGGCGAAGACGCGCGTCTCGCAGGTCTCGCGCGTTCGTCGCCGTCGCGCCGGCGGCGCCCAGAGGGCGTCCGCTCGACGCTTTCGTCACCGCCATGACGTCGTGTGGGTCGACGTATCCATCATCGTCTCTGGGTTCATACGCCTCCATCGCGCGTCTCGTCGACTTGCAATCACTCGCCGATTTCCAATCGAATCGTCGACACTCGACGTTGAGCCGTGAATTTAATTCTCGAAACTCCTTCCCGTGATTCGAGTGCACGTTGTGCGCGAGCTCGTGTAAAAGCGTTCGACGTATCGTGACGTAATCCCTGAATCCGCGCATGTCGTCCGTGCGCAGACGCAGATGAATCTCCGCGCCGTTGTTCACGTTGTATCCGAGCACGCACGCCGCCGACACGCCCACTTTCCCCTCCGGCGGCATCTCGCACAGTTTCCCGACGTCCCACCCGTGAAGATCCATGACACCCACGACACCCGGATCCGTCGCCAACCTCATCAAAAGCTCTCTCGCGCGTTCACGACTCGGCGTCGTCCCCGCCGGCGTCGGCAACGTCTCCACCGCGCCGAACCTCCCGCGTCCGCCCGCCGTCGAACGCCCTCTCCCGTCACCCAACGCCCCCCGTCTCGCCCGCTCACGTCGTTCCTCGTCCTCGAATCCGATCACTCGTCGATCGACGCCGCTCTCTCGCGTCAACGCGTCT
>Ga0066861_10000654_pt1 | contig 11216 bp, 8 predicted proteins | sample ETN02SmetaG_3_FD_66434 | JGI IMG/M metagenome (GOLD analysis project Ga0066861, IMG submission 66434) | Marine microbial and viral communities from oxygen minimum zone, Eastern Pacific Ocean - ETNP2014F10-02SV257 | ecosystem: Environmental > Aquatic > Marine > Oceanic ... | reverse complement strand
GAATCAGAGCGGCGACGCCGACGCGATGAAATTTGACTGGTTCTACAACACGCTCACGAAGAAGGACGCTGCGAATTTGGCCGAGCTCGTTCGTGAATACAGACAGGTGTACTCCGCCGCGGACGCCGACGAGGACGGCGCCCAGACGAATTCGACCCTCGCGCATCGACCCGCGCCCGAAGACGAAAATGATGGCGAATTCGACGCCGACGTGGACGCGGCGACGGCGTTGGTGTATCCCATTTTCACAAACTCAGACGACGTCGTCGCGTCGGCGCTCGCCGAGCACGCGGCGAACGTCAACTACGTCGCGTTGCTCACGGGTATCGCGAGAGAATTAAACGCCGGAACGACGCGGTTCAACATCGTCTCGACGGCGCTGCACGCCGCCGTGCTCCGAGCCGACGCCGCCGGGGACGCAAAGTCGCTCGCGCACGCCATAAGAATCGTCCGAAACTTCCAGCCTCAAAACACTCGAAAGCTGTGGTTGAAAGGTTCGGCGCGATGGGACGACGTGAACCTCTGGCACGGTTTGATTTCCGTCAACGCGCGCGTCGCGTGGTTACGCGGCCACACCGCCGAGGCGCGCATGGGCGATCTCGCGCGATGTTTCGCACTCGTCGGGTTGAATTGTCTGCAGTCTTCCGAGCTCCTCGGTCAATTACAGGAAACGTTCGATGAAAGCGTCACCTCTTCGACGCAGGCGCAGAGCGACGGGACGTTATCGGCGCCCGCGTACACCTCCGTGTCCTTTGAATGTTGGATCGAGGCGCTTCGCGAATCCGGCGCGGCGCACTACGGCAGGAACGATCACGTCATCGATTTAAAAGCCGTGCCGGATTGTTGCCCGTCCGAGGTGATCGAGAGTCAGATTTGGCGGCGAACAGCCATCACGGCGATGTGCGTGCAATCCGGCATCGTCTCTTCGTTGGTGGCGTTGGGAAGCGGTCGAGGCGACGTCGCATTTTTTGCGCCCGATTCCGACGCGACGTCGCGATCGCAGCCGAACACCGTTCACAGTGCGCCGGTCACGGCCATGACGTTCATACCTCGAAGCTCGCACGTATTCTGCGCTCGACGCGACGGTTCCGTGGAAATTTGGGATTCGGCGACGTGCACGCGATTATCCGTCGTTCGCCACGCCCACGGCAAAAAGTGCGTCTCCTTTGTATCTCCCGTCGTCAACCAAGTCATCTCTTCGGTGCCCCTGACGGCGTCCGCCGGTGACGACGGCACCGTCAAGCTCTGGGACGCTCGACAGAGCGACTCGACGAGATCGGTCAGCGTCATCAAGGGACACGCGGGCGGCGTGACCGCCTTTGCCACGAGAGACGCGCGCGGCGGCGCCGTGGGGAGCGTTCTCACCGGCGACGCCGCCGGAGTCGTTCGAGCGTGGGATCCTCGTCACGCGAGCGCGGGTCCCGTCGCGCTCGCGCACGCACATCGCGGCAAAGTCACGTGTTTAGCACCTCTCCAGCTCTCCGACTCCACCGCGAGCGCGGGAGAAGACGGCGTCGTGCGCGTCTTGCGACTGGACGGCGAATCCGGCGGCGACATTTGTCTGAGCGGTCATCTCAGCGACATCACCTCGCTCGCCGTGCTTCAGGACGAGACGCGCGGTCGTGAACCCGTCGGTGTCATCGCGTCGGGATCAGCCGACGGCGAGCTGTGCCTGTGGTCCGGCGGCGATCTCATCGAGGACGCGCGTCGTCCGTGGAGATGCGTCAGCAAATCGCGCGCGCACGTCGGCGCCGTCACCAACCTCGCCATCGAATCCACCGGTCGTCCTCGACGTCCCGCCAGTGCCATAAACGCCGGTCGAGGTCAAGCCACGGACGTATTGATGAAATCTTTCCTCTCCGCCTCCACGGACGGTTCCTTCGCGCGTTGGAATCTCGCGACGGCGCGTCTTCGGGGACACGTCGCCGCCACGAGTTGGTCGCCCTCCTCCATGCGCGTCCCTCCTCGACGCGCCTCGACCGAGACCGTGTGCGCCGTCATCGAGGCCTCTCGCGCTCGTTTCATCTCCGGCGATCGTTTTGGCACGCTCAGGCGCGCATCGCTACCCAAAAAGGACATCCTCGCCTCGTGAGCGGCGTCATCCGGCGTCATCCGGCGTAGACGCGCCCGCGCTCTCAATGCATCAATCTTCAATCTTCATCCGTCGCCTCGCGTCATGAACGAATACGAACGCCGGCGCGAAGAGCGCATCGCTCGAAACCGAGCGGTGCTCGAGCGTCTCATCGCGTCCGATCCCGCGCACGCGGCGTTACACGCGGGGACGTCGAAGACGACGTCTCGCGCGACGCCGCGCGTGGATTCGAAATTGAAAAAGAAGACGGCGCGCCGCGTCGATGCGAGCGATCTGCGTCGATCGGGACGCGTGCGGAAACTTCCCGCGCCCGTGTACACGACGTTTGACGTGGACGACGATCTGGGCGACGCGAACGCGACGAGGAAGCGCGTGAAGATGAGCGAGACGGCGGCGGCGAGAAAGCCAAGCGGGACGGCGGCGGCGGCGAGAAAGTCGAGCGCGCCGCCGAGCGCGAACTCTCTCCGCGCGCTCGATGCGAGACTGTGGGACGTGTACGTGAATTATTTAGGTTTACCGATTTCACCGCCTCCGAACGACGGCGGTCTGAAGGCGGCGGTCGTGCGCGCGCTCAGTCCGGTGGCGAATCCAAAGTTTAGCAAGATGAGCGGGATACAAGAGTGGAAGAATTGCGTCGCGCTCTACGTCAACGTCGGTGATAAGCACGGAAACACGTACGATAATGTCTTCACGCGCGCTGGATCGCGAATCTCGTGGTTCGCGCAACCGAGACAAGACGAGGACACGCCGGTGATTCGTTCCATCGTCAAGACGGCGACCATGGACGAGGAGAGCGTGGAGGACGCGCGACAACGCGCGGAGGAGGGCGAAGACGCCGCGCCGAGATATGTCGATTGGCCGTTACACTTGTTTTGTCGAATGGAGGGGTGCGAATACGTGTACTGCGGACGACTGAAGATGGTGGATTTCGAACCGAATAAACGACCGATGAAGTTTACGATGCAACTGCTCGACGCGTCTCTGTTGCGAGGGAGCGAACATTTTCTCGGTCTCCTCGAGCTCTGACGCGATCGACCATCGTTCGTTCGACTACTTACTCATTTTACAATGAATTAAATGTAATACTAACACTGCACACAGTAGTACCGCTCGGCAAACAAAGATGCGTGTTTCGCCCATCACGGACTCATCGATTCCACGTACGACGTCGACTTCTTGGTGGCGTTTTCCACCGTCTCTCTCAGTTCGTTCAATTGACCTCGGAGCGTCGCCGTCGACGTCACCAAGTTTTCCACATCCATGTCTAACACTGCGGCCGTCTCTTCTAGTTTGAGTCTCTTGCTACCCGCAGCCTTGAGCTGGTGCAACGTGACGGAGAACTCTGTGTTTGATACGAGATCATAAAGCTCAACCAAATCCTCCAATTCTTCCCGTAAGTTCTCCAACTTATCGAACCTAATGTCAAGCGTTCTACAAACGGACTTGATTTCGGCTTTAGGTGCGTTATCTTTCGCCATGCGCACGATGCCGGAGAGTAACTGACGCACCGCATTCACCTCGTCCATGATGACGTTCTCCGTGGCGCCGATGTGGTCGCACAACGCGGTGACAACCTGTGAATACGCGTACATCTCCGCGAGAATGTTATCCGAGTTTCCTCGCATGCTTTGCTTGATTGATTTTCTGTATTCTTTCGCCTTGAAGTGCAGCCATTGTTGCGTGAAATTCGCGCCGATGACGGAAATCGGAAGCGCGGTGATGACGACGGAGGCCAACATGGTCACCCCGGCCACCATCTTACCCCAAAACGTCACCGGAACGGCGTCACCGTAGCCCACGGTCATGAGGGTGACCATGCACCACCAAAATGCGCTCGGAATGGACTCAAATTCGTTTCCGTCGATCGCTTCCCACGCGTTGGTTGGTTTTTGCTTGTCGTTTTCGGCGAAATAAATCATCGCGCTAAACACCACCAAACCGAGGAGCAGTAAGAAACCAAGCACGATGAACATATCCGCGCTCTCCTGCACGGCGATGAGCACGACTTGAATTTTCCTCGCGCGGCTACCCAATCTGAACACTTTCACGACGCGGAAAAGTCTAAAAATTCTCAGCACTCGAGCGCTCGACGTCGAGCTCCCGCTTTGCCCTTCGTACCCAAACGTCAATCCCGACACGGCGATCTCCGCATACCACGGAATGATGGACGCCAGATCGATCACGTTGAGCGGATCTCGTATCGCCGCCCACACTTTGGGGGCGGTCGATATCTTCAACACGTACTCAATCGTAAAAATCAGCTGACACACCATCTCTATGATGTCGAGACTCGCCTTGCCCGCGTGCTCGGGCATCGTCCCCACTATGAAGGAGGTGATTGACAAAAATATGAGCGAAAACATCGACATCTGAATCGCCATCGCCGCCTTACTCGAGAGCGGATCCGTGAGCAACAGATAAATCTTCTGTTTCCACGTCATCTCCAACATCGCTCGCTTCGCCTTGGGCGCGTTAAACTTTTGCTGCACGCGTCGAATTTCGTCCCGAATGTCAGGTCCACTCACCCCCACAAATTTCACCATGAGCATATCTCGCGCCGAGAGCTTTTCAAACCTCTCCCCTCGCCGCACGCGTCTCAACAACCCGTTCAATATCACCACCACGCGCACTTTCGTCCACAACGCCCGCGCCCGCATGCCCATCGTCTGATCTCTCCGAAACCGCACCACGCGCAACGGGCTCGCCTCGGCGTCTCGCCCCCCTCGTCGCCCGCGTCGCCGCGCGATATCATTCACAATCTCATCCTCCGCGTTTCTCTGCGCGTTCGCCGCGACCACTCCCGCCGTGAGCACCGTCATCGTCCTCGATCACGCGCAGAATTGGAAAATGCAAATGCGAATGATGAATGACGATTGTCGAACGCGTCGACCCTCTCCGACGACGACGAATCCGACGAGCGCGCGAGAGAGAGACGTTCGTTCGGCCGCGCCCGGACGCGCCGAGACCGCACGGACGCGCGTCGCGCTCTGACGATGTCGAACGAATCGTCCACACCGCGCGCGGGGGAATAACGCGCGCCGGCGCTCGAGCGCGCGAACGAACGACTGAACGAGCGAACACGACCGACCGACCGACCGATGGACGCGCGGATGGATAGTGTACACGAATATGAGCGTTAATCAAGAATGGGAATCGGTCTATCGATCGAGCGGTCGAAACCGAGACGCCGCGAGACGCGGCGGCGGCGGCGGCGGCGCGTTTTCGGCGCCCGGTCTCGGCGCGGCGCGCAACTTGTCGATGATGGACGTCGCCGCGTGGTGGTGCGCTTTTCGAGCGACGAATTTCGACGCTGGACTCATCGCTGAGTCCGTGGGACTGTGAAACCTGCGTAAGAGGCGTTCGTCAGTCCGTCTTTCGTCGGTCTCGAGACGCGCCGACGAAACGAAACGCGTCACATCAGTCTCAATCAATAATCCTCTCTCTCTCCCTCCACGGTCCCGCGCGCACCTCTTCTTCACGACGAACCCGCTCCCGAGCGGTTTCCCGCGCCCTCCACCCCCCCTCTGGTCGTCGACGATCGCGTTCGTCGCGTCGCTCAGCGTCACCCTCGCCATTCGTCCCAAGAGCGGACTCGAGTCGTCGTCGAGGTCGAGCCCTTCCTCCGCGGCACCGTCTCTCGTCTCTCGCGCGGGCGAGGGCGTGGATTCGATCGATGTTGTCGTCGTCGTCGATGTCGTCGGTCGCGCGCGCTCGGGCGTGACGCGCGGTCGCGTCATCGCCCGCGCTCGACGTCGGAATGTGAGGCGTCGGTTTGGTTCCCCTCGCGAGGGGCGCGCGCGAGACGAGGACGCGACGAGCGCGCGGCGAGGATGCGAGACGACGCGCGTGGACACTCGGGCGACGTCGACGTCGAAGGGGAGACTATGGTGATGGAACTACGCGTGCGCTACGAGTCGGAGGTCTATTCGGAGTCGGTCGGAGAGACGGCGAGACGGCGGCGCGACCAGAGCGCGCGACTGGAAAATTCCCACGCGAGCCACTGGGCGGCGTTGGCGGGGAACGCGCGGGCGATCACGGGGGACGCGCCGCGGTAGAGGCCTCTGAATCCACGCTCGGTGATGAGACGGCGGATGAGCGCGAGCGGTGGGAGGTCGCGAGGACCGCCGGGACGTTCGCACTGGTGGACGGTTTTGGCGTTGTCGAGCGGAATGACGGCGAGCCAGGTGACGACGCCGGCGGCGCCGCCGCACGAAGCCGCGGCGAGGGCTTCGTGAAATAAACCTGCGCGGTGAGTGGAAGAGAACGCGGTCAGTGCGTGATGGACGCGCGTGGAATGGGCGAGACGAAACGAAACGAGACGAAGAGAAGCGGGCACGAAAGCGCGCACCCGAAACGTCCTGATTTTCAAACGCCGCGCGCGTGACATCCTCCGAACGTCTCGCGCGAGGGAAAATGGTTTGTAACACTTCGTAAGACGCGAAGTACACCGCTCCCGCGGGAATCTCCCGCACCATCGTGTGCGTGAACCCTCTGAAGAGACCGCCGAAGCCGCGCTCGGCGACGATTCGTCGCGCCACGGCGACGGCGCGTCCGCCCTCCTGTCCCACCTGCGCTCGACACTTGACCAATTCGAACGGCGTCAAGAACGCGCACATCACCGCCCCCGCGATCGCCCCCGACACCGCGGACGCGCCCAAACGCGACGCGAAACCGTCTCTTCCGCCCATGGCCTCCAAGGCTATTCGTTCTCGAATAAGATGAAAGCACGCGTAATTCGCCCCCGTCTCCAGACTCGCCCCGATCAACGGCGCAGCGACGCCCGCGTAGAGGCCGCGAACGCCGCGTCTCGCGTAAATCTCTCGCGTCGCGCTCGCCGTCGTGTGCGCGCGCGCGCCCTTGGCGGCGTTTTCTTGCAAAAACACCTTCACAGTGTCGAACGGGTGTCCCGCGAGCGTGCACGCGGCGCCGGCGACGACGCCGGCGATGAGATCGTCCGTCTCCGACCGCGCCGTCGTCGTCGTCGTCGTCGTCGCCGACGTCGACGCCTCGAGGGACGCGCGCGCGCGCGCGTCCGTCGTCATCGCGACTCGACTCGCGCCCGAGCCGCCGAGCTCTGACGCGCGCACTCGCGTCACAGTTCCGCGCGCGCCATGTCGACGACGCGCCAACCGATGATCTGGAAACACGACGAGCGCGTCGTCGTGTACCCGCCGTACATCGACTCGACGCGCACGACGGCGCGCGGACGACGCATCGCGCTCGATGATTGCGTCGAACATCCGCACCCGTTGGAGATGCTCGACGCGTGCGAGCGCGGACTCGGGATGAAGTGCGAGCTGGAGGATAAGTGTTACTCGAGAGATTTCTGGTGTCGCGGTCGGCTGCGCGTGGAGTGGAAGACGGAGGACGGTGAGTTCGTGAACCCAGAGTTGAACACGCGAGGGAAGTTGCTCAAGGCGATCGCGGCGTACGTAAAGAAACATCCAGAGCGAGGGGAGAACGGGAAGCCGAGCACGAACCCGAAGTACATGACGCAGCACATGGTGTTTGATGAGTACCTGAAGCAGGTGGCGTCGGCCGCGGGACCGGCGCCGGGCCAAGGGAAAAAGGCGGAGAAGACGGGGAACAGAAAAAAATCGGGGAAAAAGGGACGGAAATGAGCTGGACCGTCGGTCGTGAGACAATTGTATTGATTAGAACATTCTAGAAGAAATCACCCATCATTTCGTCGTCGTCCATGTCCAAATCGTCTAAATCGAGCGCGGTCTCGGCATCAGTGGAACCGCGCGCCGCGGCGACCGCCGCCTTGTCCTTTTTGGGCGGATATCGCATCGCCTTGACGGCTTCGTTGTGCGTGTCCAGGCAAAAGGCGATGCGCACATGGAACGCATTTTGCGGTTCATTCGTGCTGTACACGTCCTTGGTCTCCTTGCTATACATAACCTTGGCGGAGTGATCGATGACGGCATCGACGTTGCCGTCGCGAATCGCCTTCGCCACGACAGACTCGGCGTCCTCCGCGCTCGGAAGACCGAGCTTTTCCGCGACATCGGCGAGTGAAATTCTGGAATATGCGGTGTTTATGCGCGTGAGACCGGTTCGGATGACGTTGGCGCGCAAACGAGCGATCAGATTATTCAACTTGTCCCGCTGAAACGTCGTCCCGTGCGTCTCCGCCGCACGTTGAAACGACGACAAATCCCCCATTCTTACCGCTTGCACGAGATCAAAGTACGGCGTCAACGCCGCGCGCATCTCCGGTTGCGTCAATTCTTTCCTCTCCGGGACCTCGCCGAGGAGTAAACGCACGATGGTGATCCATTTCAACAGTTCCAAACGAAACGCCTTGGCCGCGGTGGGCGCCTTTTGGTACGCCTGCGTCAGGTACTCCTTCGCCTCGCTGTACTCCAACTGCACGGCCCGAATGCGACCGAGATAGTACGCGTACCTGCACTGCTGCTGAATCGATCTCGACTGCGGAAGCGTCACACGAGATCGAAGCTTCTCCGCCTGATCGTACAGATTATAGTGCAAATAGTTGCGCAACAACAGGTTGACCAAGGTTTCTTGCCCGATTTCGTCAAGACGCAACGCCGCCGTTCTGTACAGCGCCAAGAGCGTCACGCGCGCGTTTTCGAGCGAACTGAATCGTTCGTACGCGAGTGAATAGTAAAAGTACACCCGCGCCGCGAGAACATCCATTGTTCGTCGGTTAAACTGTCTGATTCTATCGACGGCTTCCTCCGCGCACGCCAAGGCGTCCTCGCCGCGTTCGCCGTCGATGAGGTACATCAAAACTATCAAGTACGCGTACACCTCCGCCTCCGGAAGCGCGCACGGGACTACGTCGCTCATATCAATCTCACCCTCGTCGTCACCACCCTTAGCCACCTTGGCCCCCCGCGTTCTCTTCGCCGCGGGTTTCGCCTCGCACCGCGCCTCGAGCGCCGTCCTCGTCTCCCCTTCGGGCAACGCCGCGCGCACGAACGCGAGCACGTTCGCACTCGTGAGCTCCCGCCGCGCCGTCGCCGTCTATGATCATCGCACACCGCGTCAGTCATTCGTCGCGCGCGTCTTCGTCTTCGCGCCAATCGCGAAGCGGTTCAAAGTCGCGAATGCCTTTTCACGTCTCTCACACGACTTTACGCACCTCTCGCAGCGCCCGCGCGACGAATCGCGCCTCGCCCTTTTCATTCACGCTCTTTTCCACGTCTCCGACGCATCTCACGAGCTGCGCATCGTTCGCACACACCACCGCGGGTCAGTCAAGTCGCTCGGGAAACGATTCGAGATCGTCGTCGTCATTCATTAATCAATCGTCGATCGCGCGCGCGCGACGCGTCGGTGCGACGTACTCTGTGCGCGACGTCCATCGGCGTCGTCGTCTCCGTCTGCGTCTTCGCCTCGGCGTTCGCGTTCGCCTCGGCGTCCGTCTCCATCGCCGTCATGATCGCTCGTCGAACGACCGACCGTCGGCGAGTGCGGCGACGACGACGCGCGCGCGGGGACGAGACGCGCGAGCCGGGACGCTCGGGCGCGCTCGATGCGCGCGAACGGCGATGGGACGTGGACAAAAGGGTGAAAGAATGAAAGATTGATCACGCGGGCGGGCGAGGCTCGGATCACGGGCGAGTCGAGACGTCGTCCGCGAGCGCGAGGAGCGCGTCGACGATTTGACCGTCGAGCGTCGTCGGTCCGAACCCGAGCCCGATCGGGTACGCCGGTTCGTCGTCCGGACGCGAGAGTTTTCGCGAATGGCCGTCCGCGGTGTGGAGATGGACGAAATCGTAGCGCGTGGTGAGCTGATTGGCGACGACGGCGTCGAGTCGGTAGCGTCGGAGCGACCGAAGCGCCTTGTCGGCGAGGATATTGATATCCGTCTCGAGCTTGAAACCGACGACGAGGGCGTTTGGACACCACTCGGACTTGATGAGACCGAGCATTTTCGGTACTGGTCGAAGCGTGAGCTCCAATCCGTCCCGCGCGTGCGCCGCGCTCTGAATCTTGTGCTCGGGCAAATCGCGCCACGGCACGTAAAAATCGCTCACCGCCGCCGCCAACACGACGACGGCTCTTCCACCTCGCCGCATCGCCTCCTCCTCGATCGCCTCGCACGCCGCCTTGAGCAAGGTCAAATATTCGAACAACGTCTTGAACCGTATCGTGGTCACCTTTCGCGTCTCCTCTCGCAGACATCGCAACGCGCGCGCCACCGCGTCCCCTCGCCCGCGCCGCGCCCTCGCCGTCCTCCCGTCCTCCGCCAATTCAAACGCGTCCAACGCGTGCGGCGCCCGTTCGAACGTTCGACGCTCGACGGGCGTCGCGCTCGCCACCACCATGCGTTCATACGGCGCGCAAGACCCGTCTCGCTGTAATAAGACAACCTCGCACGCGTCCCGCGCGCTAAACTCCTCCACCAATCTCGCCCCTCGCGTGCCCGAGCTAAAGTTATCCACGCATCGCACCTGCGCGCGCTCGAGCGGGGCGGTCGTGCCACCGCTCGTCACGAGAACGATGGTGCGCGCGCGAGGCGCCGCGGAGGCATCGGCGCCGTCGGCGGCGCGCCATTTACGAATGAGCTCGCGTTTGAGCTCGGCGGCGTCTTCGAGCGCGCGTTTGGGAACGTACGATTCGTCGTCGGCGAAGAAATCGTCGGGGACCGCGCGCGCGTCGGGCGACGACATGTCGTCCTCTCGACGCGGTCGCGACGCGGTCGACGTCGCGGCGACGAGTGACGCGCGGGGGCGCGCGCGTTCGATTCGACTCGAATTCGAGAGTTTGTTACTACAGGCGGCGTCTTCGTCTTCACGGCGACGGATGTTTCACGGCGACGACGACGCCTCGCCAAAACTTTGCGCGTTTCATGCCGTCCAAGTTTCGAAGATTTACCGTCGGTTCGTACGCGTCGCATCGCAGGACGACGTCGCCGGCGGGGGACGGGGCGAGGGCGAGACAGGCGTCCACAGCGCGCGAGGCGTCTCGTTCTCGCGCGGCGGCGCCGACGCGCTCGACTGAAACGAGCGCGTCTCGAGCGGCGGAGAGCCTTGCGATGACGTGCGTGGCGCCGGAGATGACGTGTGCGAGACGGTCGTCGCCGCGCCCTCGCGAGTAACACGCGCCGGCGATGGGTTCGAGGGAGACGCGACGCACGCTCGCGTCTCTC
>Ga0066861_10000649_pt1 | contig 11266 bp, 12 predicted proteins | sample ETN02SmetaG_3_FD_66434 | JGI IMG/M metagenome (GOLD analysis project Ga0066861, IMG submission 66434) | Marine microbial and viral communities from oxygen minimum zone, Eastern Pacific Ocean - ETNP2014F10-02SV257 | ecosystem: Environmental > Aquatic > Marine > Oceanic ... | reverse complement strand
TGATGATAAAAAGTCTGAAAATAATAAATATAAGATCTTAAATCTTAATAATGATGGAACATTAAGGGTTTCCAACTCAAAAGGGGAAGTATTAAATTTAAGTTATTCAGAAATAACCAATTAAACAGACTTTATAACCGATCCTATAGCCTCAAGCAAAAAGATTGCTGCTATAGGTGATAAATCAAATCCACCTGCTTGGGGTAAAACCTTTCTTAGCCTTCCTAGTAAAGGCTCAGTAATAATTATTAAAAATTGCACAATTTGATATTCTCTTGAATTTGGAATCCAACTTGAAAGAACTCTAAAAACAATAATTATTGTATAAAGGTTTATTATATTAGATATTAAATTAGTCAATTAATTATTACTTTCTTCTGATAATTCATTTCCTCTATTTACAGCTTCGGCTATAGTTTGACTAATTATATCGTTGATATTTATTTTTTCTAAATAATTTAAACCAGCTTCGGTTGTGCCCCCGGGAGATGTAACTGCAATTCTTAATTCTTCTGGAGTTGAACTGCTAGAATTTAGCAATTCAGCACTTCCAATAAATGTTTCTATAGCTAATTTTTTGCTTATATTTCTATCAAGGCCTGATTTTTCCCCGGCTATAATAAATGATTCTAAAATTCTATAAAAAAAACCTGGACCACTACCCGATAATGCTGTAGATAGGTTTATTATTTCTTCTTTATCAACAAGAATTGATTTTCCAAAAGAATTAAGAGCCTTTTCAATAATTATTCTTTCATCAGAATTAACGTTATTTGTAGTATTCCATACACTTATCCCTTTAGATATTTGAGCTGGAGTATTGGGCATTATTCTAACTACTTTTAAATGATTAGTTTGCTGAACAATCTGATTTTTTGTGATCCCTGCCATAATTGAAATAAGAATTTGATCTTTCCCTAAAAATGATTTTAAATCTAATGAAACTTTTTTAAATAATTGAGGTTTAACGCATATCCAAACATATTTGGATTTATTAATCTCTTCAGAAATTTTTATGTCAGTTAGGATTGATAAACTTTTTAAATTACTTGTTTTGCTACTATCTGGTTCTATTACTGTAATTTTATTAAAGCATTTTTTCTTATATACAGCATCAACTATAGCTGATCCCATGTTCCCAAAACCTATAAAAGTTGCGTTCTCTTTTTGGTTCATAATTTGGAATTTTTGGATAGATTTTGGGCTAGCTTTATTGCCTCAATCATACTTGTTGGATCCGCAATATTCTTGCCTGCAATGTCAAATGCTGTACCATGATCAACTGATGTTCTAATAAAAGGAACCCCTAAGTTTACAGAAATTGACTCTTCAAATCCATAAACTTTTATAGGAATATGACCTTGGTCGTGATACATAACTACAACTACATCATGCTTGTCATTAATTGCATCGTAAAATATTGAATCTGCTGGATGAGGTCCAGAAACGTTTATACCTTCCTGTTTACAAGCCTTTACTGCAGGAAGAATTTCTTCTTCTTCAGTATTTCCGATTAATCCTCCATCCGATGCATGTGGATTTAAAGCTGCAACACCTATTTTTGGGCTATCAAATCCCCACCTTGTAAAATGATCATGCGTTAATTTTATTGCTCTCTCAACATTTTCTTTTGTTACGTATTTGCAAGCTTCTGATAAAGATAAATGTGTTGATAAATGCATACATCTCAATTTTCCAGATACTAACATTGTTGCTACGTAACTGGCTTTGGATTTTCTTTTGAAAATTTCCTGATGTCCTATATCCTTGAATCCAGACATTTGCCAACTTTCTTTATTTATTGGGGCAGTGCAAATTGCATCTACATCTTTGGATATTGCTAAATCTGTTGCTAATTCTACCCATTCATGAGAAGCCTTTCCAGAATCTAGAGAATTTTTACCTAATGGGAAATCTATATTAGAATATTTTTGATTGTCTAAAACTTTAATATTTCCATTGTCATCATATGTGCTTAAGTTTTCAATTATCTCAAATTTAAAATCTAAACTTAATTTTTGAGAAGTTTTTTCTAAGGTTTTAGCATCTCCAATAATTATAGGTAAATTATTTTTATTCGAAAATAATTTATCAATAGCCTTAATTATTACCTCCGGCCCTATACCTGATGGATCACCTAATGTTATTGCAATTCTATTTTTATTAGTCATAAATTAACACTTAGAATATCCACAGCTATAGCACTTCTGACAACCTTCTTCAAATGCGAGACTTCCCACTTCACAGTCTGGACAACTTGGAAGAGCAGAATTATTGGCAGAGACATTTACTGTAACTTTTTCTGTTTCTTCAACATTTAGAATTGAAGACTGAATGTTATCTGAGTTATCAGTACTTTTTCTTTCAACGCTAAAAATTGATTTTTGAGTACCTTCACTGAATAATGTTTTTGTTTCGTCTGAAATAACTTTATCTAAAACAGTAGCAAGTGCATCAGGTACTGATCTTACGAGTGTTCCTTCATCCCATGCAGGGAGATCGGTTATGCCTCGTAATTGACTTATAACTTCTTTAGGATCTAATCCTGATCTAAGGCATAAAGATGCAACTCTAGAAACAGCTTCAGCCATAGCTGCATCATTTCCTCCAGCTTTTCCATGAGTTGTAAATATTTCAAAAGGTTTATTTCCAGCCATATTTACTGTTACGTAAAGATTTCCTCTTCCAGTTCTGACTCTAGAAGTAATGCCTAGAAGTTCTTGGGGTCTATCCATTGGTGTTATATAGCCATTGACAGAACTTTGAGGTAGAAAATCTTCTACTCCTTCAATCGTATTATCTGTATTATTCAAATCTTCTCTAGTTTTATCATTTGAAGCGTCATGACCTGTGGTTAATACTTCAACTTCTCTTGATCCAGATCTGTATACTGTAATACCCTTACATTTCGTTTCCCAAGCAAGCATATATGCATTTTCTACATCTTCTAAAGTAGCTTCATTGGGAAAATTGATGGTTTTAGAAATTCCAGCGTCAGTACTTTCTTGAAAGGCACTTTGCATTAAGACATGGTATGTCGGAGATATGTCTGCAGCAGTATGAAATAAATCTTTAATAGAATTAGGGACATCATCTCTATCTAATAGGGAGCCTCCATCAGACAAGTATTCCATAAGTTGTTCAGAGTAAATATTTTTCAATCTGCACATATTTTCAAAATTTTTGTCTACATAAAATAGAGTTTCTCCTTCTAAGATATTATGCTTTCTGTAAGCTAATGAAAAGATTGGCTCTATTCCTGAAGAAGCACCTGCTATCATTGATATTGTTCCTGTTGGAGCAACTGTTAACCTACAAGCATTTCTATAAGGATCTTCACCGTCTTTTTCCATCTTAGATCCTTTCCATTTTGGGAACGGACCTCTTTCTATAGCAAGATCTCTAGATTCGTTATCAGATTCTTTTTTGAAAAATGCCATTAATTCTTTTGCAATTTTTACTCCTTGTTCTGAATCATAAGGAATGCCAAGTTTAACTAATAGATCAGCAAATCCCATAATGCCTAAACCTAGTTTTCTTGTTCCTAGATTCATTTCTTCTATCTCAGGGATTGCATATTTATTAGCATCAATAACGTTGTCTAAAAACCTTGTAGTTAATCTGATGATTTTTCCAAGTCTTTCCCAATCAATTTTTTCATTTTCATCAGAATCTATAACAAATTTTCCAACATCAATAGACCCTAAATTACATGATTCGTTAGGTAAAAGAGGTTGTTCTCCACATGGATTTGTTGCTGTTATTCTTCCTACATGTTTTACAGGACTGTTTCTATTTACTTCATCAAGAAATACCATTCCAGGTTCTCCATTTGACCACGCCCCATGAACTATTTTGTCGAAAACTTCTCTAGCATCTAGTCTGCCTGCTTCAACTAGATCACTATCTTTATCAGCGGGGTTGGATTTTATGAATAAAGGATAATCGGTTCCGTCTTTTACAGCTTGCATAAATTGATCAGAAGCACCTACAGAAATATTGAAATTATGGATTTGTCCTTCAACTTTTTTACATTCTATAAAATCTAAAATATTTGGATGGTGAACATCCATTACTGCCATGTTTGCACCATCTCTTTTACCGCCTTGAGTCACTAGAGTAGAAACAGAAGATAAATGTTTTAATACTGCTATTGGTCCACATGCTTTTCCATGAGTTGTAGCTATAGGGGTTCCTGTTGGCCTTATGTCAGATAGAGAAAAACCAGTCCCACCACCAAATTTTTGTACCATGGCTGCATCGTGTGCTGCTTTCATTATTCCTTCCATAGAATCTGTCAAAGGTAATACAAAACAAGCAGATAATGTACCAGCGCCAGTACCAGCATTCATCAATGTTGGTGAGTTTGGAAGAAATTCTAAGCTAGCCATAGATTGATAAAATAAATTTTCTATTTTTTTCACTTGGCTGTCATTTAAGCCATAGTCTTTTTCAGGTTTAGATAAAGCTTTTGCAACTCTAATAAACATTTGATTTGGAGTTTCTACTATTTCTTCATTTTGATCTTTAAGTAAATATCTTTTTTCAAGCACTACATTCGCATTGTCACTAATTGGAGCTGGTTCAAATTGTTCATTGATTTCACCATATCTATTAACTTCAAGGTTTGATTTATTTGTTTGTACCATCGAGATTTACTCCTTTTCCTTTTTTATTTTTATTATTTTTTTTTGAGGGAACATTTCCAACTGATCTTTTGCATTGATAATATTTTCAGTTTTCAATTTATCAATTTCATCAACAAAGCTATCTTCATTTTGAAAGTCTCTATAGACGCTAGAAAATCTTATGTAGCTTACTTTGTCTATTTTGATCAATTCATTCAAAACCATTTGTCCGATTAAATTTGAGCTAATTTCGGATCCATGGTTTTGCAAAAGTGCAGTTTCAATATCTATAGCTATTTTTTCAATTTTTTCTATTGATATAGGTCTTTTTTTACAAGCAGTAGTTATACTTTTAGTTAGTTTTTCTACAGAAAAAGTCTCTTTTGTGTTACTTCTTTTTGTTACATTGAGAAGTTGAGTATGAACCTTTTCATATGTCGTGAATCTTAATGAACACATTAAACATTCACGTCTTCTTCTTATGCCGTCCTGAATATATCTGGAGTCAACAACTTTAGATTCTTGGTTATCACAATAAGGACAATTCATAGTTTGAAATTCAAATCAAAAAATTAGCTTTATAAAATAGATTAATTAAACTATCTACTATTTGTAGTGCCTTTGTCAAGCTTAATGTACTACATATTGTGCCATGGAAAAAAAAACGCAAAATTCGAACTGAAAAAAGATAATTTAGAAAGGTTTTTTTTATAGTTTTCTTATTTTCTTAAAAATGGAGGAATATCTAAATCATTTGAGTTATTAGACTGATTTGGTTTAGGGCTTTGTTTATTTGATTCTTGAGTGTTTGGTGATCTTTGTGGCCTTGATTGTTGTGCAGGTTGATTTAGTGAAGGAAATCCTGTTCCTATTAATGTTATTCTCATCTCATTGTTAAGTCTTTCATCAGTCACCGTTCCAAAAATTATATTTGCATCAGGATCTACAACCGAAGAAATTGTTTGAGATGCTTGTTCTATTTCATTTATTGATAAGTCTGACCCTCCTGTAATGTTGAATAAGACTCCTTTAGCACCGTCAATTGTTTGCTCAAGTAGTGGTGATGATAGGGCCATTTCCGCAGCTTCAATAGCTTTGTCCTCTCCTTTACCAGTACCAATAGCCATCCATGCAGGACCTGCATTTTTCATGATTGTAGTAACATCTGCAAAGTCTAGATTTATTTCTCCTGGTGTAAGTATAAGCTCAGCAATTGATTGCACTCCTTGTCTTAATACATCATCTGCTCTTCTAAATGCCATATCCATAGATATATTTGTATCGGTAGCTAAAAGAAGTCTATCGTTAGGAACAACAATTAATGTGTCACATTGTTCTTCTAAACGTGAAACACCTTCTTCTGCTTGCTTGGTTCTTTGAGATCCTTCAAAAGCGAAAGGTTTTGTAACAACGCCTACAGTAAGGGCTCCAGCATCTTTAGCAACACTTGCAACTACAGGTGCTCCTCCTGTTCCAGTTCCACCACCCATTCCTGCAGCTATAAAAACCATATCTTGACTTTGAACTATCTCTAAAATATGCTCTCGATCTTCTTCGTGGCAAAGACGTCCTTTTTCAGGGTTTCCCCCGACTCCCATTCCTCTAGCCAATCTGTCGCCCACTCTTAGTTTGTTAGGGACATCAGAATTTGATAAAGCTTGTGCATCAGTATTTATAGTTGCGTACTCTATATGAGAAATTTTATTTTTATACATTCTATTAACTGCATTAGATCCACCTCCGCCAACACCAATTACAGCTACTTTAGCTTGTCCTATATTTTGATCGCTCTCTTGTACCAAAACTATTTTCCTTTGAAGATTGTTTTTATTTTTTCTATTATCATTTTAACACTATTTTGGATATATGAACTAATTTTCATTATTTTCTGAGAATCAATAGTACTTATATTGCTAGAAATTTTTGCACTTTCGTATTTGTTAGAAAGAGAGTATTCTGTCTCATCGTCAATCTTGTGAGCGTAATTTCCCATCGCAAGTGCATTCATAGCTTCAATAGGGAGATTTTCGCCTAGGAATTTAATGCCTTTTGTATCTACTATTCTTGCTTTAGACTGAAATATATATCTCGCAAGAGGAACCATCCCTTCAAGTTTGCTTCCTCCTCCAGATAGTATAATTCTTTCTGGAAGATTTTCTTGACCTATAGTGTCAATCAATTCTTGCCTTATTAGGTTGAAAACTTCAATTGCTCTTTCTTTTAGGACCTGTGAAATCTGACGTTTTGTTATCTCAAATGTTTTTGTAGAGTCTTCCTGTTTTATGATTACTTTTTCAGCGATTCTTTCATTTTCAGGAGTACAACTAGTTTCAAATTTTAGCTGATTTGCAAAATCTTTATTTGTAGAAAACGCGATTGATAAATCTGATGTAAATTGATTACCTCCAACTGGCAATGAACCGGTCAAAACAGGTTTTCCTTTTTTTGAGTAGCAATAATCTGTGCTTGCTGCACCTATATCTATAATCAGTGATCCTATTTCTTTTTCGTCAGAATTTAATAAGTATTGAGATGAAGCTATTGCCTCAGAAATCACAAGGTTAGTTGATAATCCGGAATTAGAAATAATATTTTTGACTAATTCGATATCTTCTTTTTCAATGTTCACATACAAATTACTAACTGAAAGTTTTTTTGTATGCATACCCAGAGGATGTCGAATGCCCACCATTCCATCTAGGCTATATTCTAACGGAATAATATGAGCAGTACTTTTAGTGATAAACGAATTTATTTTAGGATTATTTTTGGATAATAAATTTAGCTGATCTTGAGTAATTATGTTGCTTGAGTCTAGATTGTCTATTGAGGATTCAATTATTGTTGAACTTACAGATGTTCCTCCAAAGGCTACATTGCATTGAGAAATTTCATTGTCAACATTTCTAAAATCTCTTATCAAATTTTTGATCTGATTTTCTACCATATCTGATGTTTCGGGTGTTATTTTTTCTCTGATAGGTTCAGCATAATTTTTTTCTGCATAAAAGAGTATATCGATGGAGTTATATACTCTTTCAGTTAGTATTAATTTACAGGAATTTGAACCTATATCTAAAGATAAAATTTTACTCATATTAAATTCTTTCAACTACTCTTAATTTAGCGCTCCTGCTCCTCCTGTTAGAGTTTATTTCATTAGGAGAAGGGACTATTGGTTTCTTAGTTATAATTTTTATTTTTGGCGTATGCCCACAATCACATTCTGATACATTTGGAGTGCAAATACAATGTTTTGATTCTTTTCGGAAGAAATTTTTAACTATTCTGTCTTCAAGGGAATGGTAGGATATTACTGCAATTCTTCCACCTATTCCAACAATTTCCAATGCTTGTTCTAGTGCATTTGACAAAGAGTTGAGTTCTTCATTTACGTATATCCTAAGAGCTTGAAAAGTTTTAGTAGAAGGATTTATTTTATAATTTGTTTGCCGCAGATTGTTTTTTATTAAGTCAGATAATTGATCAGCGTCTTTTATTGGTCTGTTTTTAACTATAATTTTGGCGATTTTTCTAGATCTTCTTTCTTCTCCATAATTATATAAAATATCTGCAATTTCAGTCTCTGAAAAAGTGTTTAATACGTTTTCTGCAGTCAAGGTTTGATTGAGGGAAAACCTCATGTCTAAAGGAGCTTTTCTTCTAAATGAAAATCCTCTTGATTCTTTATCAAGTTGTAGTGAAGACACTCCTAAGTCAAAGAGTATTCCGTGGCAGGGTATAAATTGTGATTTCATTGCAACTTTTCGTAATTCTCTAAAATTATTATTTGAAAATAAAAATCTATCACCATATTTTTCTAGTCTATTTTTAGAAACCTCAATTGCCTCATGATCTGCATCTATTCCTAAAACTTCTCCTCCAGGGCTACTTGCCTCCAATATACTCTTTGTATGCCCTCCTTCACCTAATGTACAATCAATATATCTTCCTCCAGATGTAACGTTTAAAAACTTTAATATTTCTGGAACCAGTACAGGCGTATGTTGTATTTCTAAATCACTCAAAATCAAATTCTTGCCTTTATAATTTTTTTCTAAAGTTTTTATAAATGGATATCTATTTATATTTTCGCTTTTTGAAAAAAAAAATTCAATTGAGAGTAAATACGGATTTAATTCATTTATAATTAAAATATGAAAAAATTTGTATGTATAACAGTTTCAGACACAAGATTTAATAATAAGAATATCTCTGATTTGAGTGGAGATACATTGACTGATATTCTTTGCCAATTAAATTTGGAATTATTTGAAAAAATAATAGTTCCTGACGAAGAAAATCACATTTCTGATGCTTTAAAAAGATTTATATCTATGAAAGAAGTAGATCTAATCATAACTACAGGGGGGACTGGAATTTCTGAAAGAGATATTACTCCTGAAGTAACAAAGAAATTTATTGAAAAAAACATCCCAGGAATTCCTGAGTTGATAAGAGCTTCAAGTTTTGAGAAAATAAATAGCTCAGCCTTATATAGAGGATATTGTGGAATAGTAAAAAACAAAATCATTTTAAACTTGCCAGGAAGTCCTGGAGGTGTGAGAGATGGTTTGGATTTATTTAATAAAATTTTACCTCATATGTTTGAAATTTTAGATGGAAAACAGGGCCATTGAAATGCACAGTATAGATATAGTAAGTCTTTTTCCAGAAATAATAACAAATTATATTGAATCGTCTCCATTTAATAAGAATTTGCCTCCTGATATTGAAATAAAAACTCATCAACTTAGAGATTTTTCTAAAAATAAACATCAAAGAGTTGATGACACTCAATATGGTATTGAACCAGGAATGGTTCTAATGCCTGAGCCTTTAACAAATGCAGTAGATTTTATCCATAAGTCAAGAAAGAAAAAGCCATACACGATTTTACTATCTCCACAAGGAGAATTAATAAATCACGCAACTTTAGAAGACCTTTTTCAAAAAGAAAATTTACTTTTTATATGCGGCAGATATGAAGGTGTAGATGAAAGGTTTATTGAAGAAAAAGTTGATTTAGAGATTTCAGTTGGAGACTTTGTTCTTTCAGGAGGCGAACTTCCTTCTTTATTAATAGTTGAAGCTTTATCAAGGTTTTCCCCCGGTTTTATGGGAAATAAAGATTCTTTTGAAAATGATTCTTTTGGAAAAAATTTTCAATTAGCACTTAAGGGACCTGTTTATACTAAACCACGTGAATTTAAAGGAAAAAAAGTTCCCGAAGTTCTTCTTTCGGGAGATCATAAAAAAATTTTAGAATGGCGAAAAAATATTTCTTTAGAAAGAACGCAAAAAAGAAGAAATGATTTAATAAACTGAACTTAATTACTATATCTTTATAACACTTAAATGATATTATTAATTACTTCGTATTGTAAAAAAAGAAAACGTATTAAAAATGAACGAAGAAGATAAAAAATCCCAAGAACCTGCAGCAGAAGAACCTAAAGCTGAAGAACCTAAAGCTGAAGAACCTAAAGCTGAAGAACCTGCAGCAGAAGAACCTAAAGCTGAAGAACCTGCAGCAGAAGAACCTAAAGCTGAAGAACCTGCAGCAGAAGAACCTAAAGCAGAAGAACCTGCAGCAGAAGAACCTGCAGCAGAAGAACCTAAAGCAGAAAAAATTAATTATCTCGAAAAAATTATTAGTAATCAAAAAATCGAATCTTTTAGAAGTGGTGACACTGTAATAGTCAATCTTTTAATTAGAGAAGGTGATAGAGAAAGAATTCAAGCTTTTCAAGGAAATGTAATTAAAGGGAATCATAAAAATGGTTCTAAAATAGTTCCTGGTAAATCTTTCACAGTAAGAAGGTTAGCTTCAGGTGTTGGAGTTGAACGAACTTTACCAATCAGCTCTCCAAGTATAGATTCACTTAAAGTGATAAGAAGAGGAAAAGTAAGGCGATCTAACCTTTATTACCTTAGAGATTTAACTGGTAAAAAGGCTAGAATTAAAGAAGCAAGATAGGTAGTTTGTTTTGGCTTTATTACCTATTAGAAAATTTCCTGATCCTATTTTAAGAAAAAAATCTGCTGAGATAGTTGATTTGACTAAAGAATTAATTCAATTTGGTTATGAGATGTTAGAGACTATGCAATCAGCTAAAGGAGTGGGACTAGCAGCTCCACAAGTAGGTAGGCTAATAAGAATGATAACTATACAAGTTCCTGAACAAAAACCTATGATAATGGTTAATCCTAATATTTCTAAAAAACAAGGCTCAAGAGAAGTTCAAGAGGGATGCCTTAGTGTCCCAGGATTTACAGGAATTATTCAACGTTCTGTAAAAATTGATGCTGAATACCTTGATGTAAATAAAAATAAAATTAAATTTTCTGCAGAAGAGCTACTTTCTCAAGCTATTGAACATGAGATTGATCATTTGAATGGTATTATGTACACAGATCATTTAAAATCACATGAAGATTTACACAAAACTGGAATCACTCCAGATGAAGTACATTGGCATGATGTTGGGTATAAAATTCATATTAGTAAAGATCAGGCAACAAAAGATGATTTAAGCATGTATGAAGTTATTGAAAAAAAGATAGAACTTTCTAAAATCAAATCTGATAGTTCTTTAGATGATGCTTCATTAGAAATATAAAGGAAGGAATAAATT
>Ga0066861_10000643_pt1 | contig 11300 bp, 10 predicted proteins | sample ETN02SmetaG_3_FD_66434 | JGI IMG/M metagenome (GOLD analysis project Ga0066861, IMG submission 66434) | Marine microbial and viral communities from oxygen minimum zone, Eastern Pacific Ocean - ETNP2014F10-02SV257 | ecosystem: Environmental > Aquatic > Marine > Oceanic ... | reverse complement strand
AAAAGTATTGCATCTGGATGCTGTTCTAATTCATTCATTACTTGCTTGAGTCTTTCTTCGAAATCTCCTCGGTAGCGAGTTCCCGCTAAAAGAGAACCCATATCTAAAGCAAAAACGGTAGTCTTGGAAATCACTTTAGGTGCTTCATTTTTTACAATTTTTCTAGCTAAGCCTTCTGCTATTGCTGTTTTCCCCACTCCTGGATCGCCGACTAGAATCGGATTGTTTTTCCGTCGGCGGGAAAGTATTTGTATGCACCTCTCTAATTCAAAATTTCTACCAATCAGAGGGTCTATCTCACCATCTTTAGATCTTTCGTTTAGGTTTATACAGTACTTCTCAAGTGCTTTCTCGCCCAGATCTTTTTCTTCTTCAGCTGTGGGTTCGTGATCATTAGGTTGGTCACTTAAAGTTCTGCTTTCACTAAACTTTGGGTTCTTAGCTACACCATGAGCTATAAAATTTACTGCGTCATATCTAGTCATATCTTGCTCTTGAAGAAAAAATGCCGCGTGACTTTCCCGTTCTGCGAAGATTGCAACTAATACATTTGCTCCAGTGACTTCAGTACGACCAGAACTTTGCACATGAATTGCTGCCCTTTGGATGACCCGTTGAAATCCGGTTGTAGGTACTGCTTCTGCTCCTTCAAGGTCTGAAATTAGACCCTCGAGTTTTTCGTCAAGAAAAGTCTTAAGCTTTTCAGTTAACACTTTTATATCTACATTGCAGGCTTCAAGAACTCTCCTTGCATCTTTTTCTTTAATTAATGCTAATAACAAATGCTCCAAAGTAGCAAACTCATGTTTCTTTTCATTAGCTAAACTAATAGCCGAATGGATGCTTTTTTCCAATGAAGTTGAGAAAGATGGCATGTTAATTTACCTTTTGCATAATAAAATATTTTACCCAATTATAAGATATGTATTCATTCATACAAGTTTTGAAAGGGGGGTTCTTAAATAATTTAAGAATTCATATTTTGTAGTATTTAACTGTATCATAATTTTTCTTAAAAATTATCCTTCCTTTTCCGTATTTCGGTAAAAACTTCTAGTGCATCGAGGCCGTCAAGGTTTATGCTTTTTTTAACCTCATCTAATTCAGCTCTCAAAAATGAGTTTGTAATTAATTCATCCGAAAGTAAGCTAGGTATGGTGGGTGTATTGGTTGATCTTAGCTTTTTAATTTCTTCAATTCTAAGTTTAAGATTTTCGTTTTCTGGTTCAATCGTAAGGCAAAAACGTGCGTTATTTTCTGTATACTCATGTCCTGAGTATATCTTGGTTTTTGGGTCTAATGTCATTAACTTTTTTAAGCTTTCCCACATTTGTTTTGGCGTCCCCTCAAAAAGTCTCCCGCATCCCATGGCCATGAGGGAGTCTCCTGAGAATAAGGCTCCTATTTCTTCGCAGTAGAATGCAATATGTCCTACAGTATGGCCAGGCACATCAAATATCTCAAATGTTAGGTTTGACAGTTTAATTCTATCCTCGCCTTTAACCTGCATATTTAACTCAGGCAAACGCTGCTCGTCTTCACTTGCACCTACTACCTTGCAGCCATACTTGTTAACCAAATCTGAAACACCAAGGATATGGTCGTCATGATGGTGGGTTAGCAAAATATAATCTAATTTAAGGCCATTGGTGTCCAAATAATCCATTATAGGGCCCGATTCAGGCGCATCTACTAACATTGCCTTTTTTTGTTCCTCTTCGATTATAAGGAAAGCATAATTATCAGATAAGCAGGGTAAAGTTTCTACTATGTAGTTCAATTTTTTTCCTTTTTGCTATTTCAGTTTTCGTATATTCTATATTTTTCGAAACAGGGCACAATGTATTTTGACATAAAAGACCTAGTTGAATTCTATTCTGACACGAGTTTGGGAAAGCGCACCGCTTCATCTCTAAGTAAGACTTTAAACCATTTGTTTAAATGTGGAAAGGGTGAAATGATTTTAGGGTACGGCTTTACGACACCTCTTCTTGAACCTTGCTTAGAGCGTTTTGAAAAAGCTGTCTCCCTAATGCCTGGTCTGCAAGGGGCGATTAATTGGCCAACATCCAGTAACAATGTAAGTATCCTTGTGGATGAAGCTTTCTGGCCAGTAGAAACCGAATCAGTTGATACAGTTTTAATTCTTCACGGATTAGAAAATTCGTTAAATCCTAATGTATTGTTGTCTGAAGCTTGGAGAGTATTAAAACCCAATGGGACTTTGTTAGTATTTGTTTCAAATAGGGCAGGTTTTTGGGCTCGAACTGATATTACGCCTTTTGGTTGTGGTCGACCTTACAGTTTTAACCAGTTAAGTAACTTATTAAAACAAACTAACTTTGCAATTGAGAAGAATCTCCTAACCTTGAATGGGTTCCCAACTGAGAACAATATGAGGTTAAGTTTACCTAATGTTATGACTTACCTTTTAAATTTAACCAAGGTTGAGCTTTTTTCTGGGGTTATTGCCGTTAAGGCTTCCAAAAAAATCTTTGCACCGGAGAAGCTTGTGACGGATTATTTGTCGTTAGGTGTGCGTAAGTTGTCAAGTTCTCGTGGTGTAGCTTGACCATCTTTAGTACTTTTTGTTCTACCAACTTTTTTTGATCTTAGTATTCAAGGTATGTAGTTTAGGCGCATTCAAGAGAAAAACTATTTATTATTATTTAGCAGCATCTTAAATATGAAACAAAATTGGTTGTCAGATCTTGCCAGAAAGGTAATGCTCTGATATTGAATCGCGTGTATTGGAAATTTAACATTTAAAATTAGGTTTTTTAATTTGTACGAGGGTAAATTTTGAGTGCTAAAACGCTAACAGACAGTGCAGCCTCTAGGTATGCCAGTGCCATTTTTGAATTGGCTATTGAGACTAAAAGTTTAGATAAGGCGGAATCAGATTTAGATGTAGTAGCAAATATTTATGAATCAAATGGAGATTTTCGGAAGGTCGTAAAATCGGCTATCTTTTCTAGGGAACAGCAAGTAGGCGTTATAAAGGCTTTGGGTAAGAAAATTAAACTTTCGGATTTAACTATTAACTCACTTTGTTTAATGGCACAAAAGCGAAGGCTTTTTTCGATTGAATCAATGGTTGAACATTTCAAGAAGTTAGCATCTGACCATAGGGGAGAGATAAAAGTAAATATCACAAGTGCTTCGAAGCTGAGTAAATCCCAGGCAGATGAATTAAGAAATTTTTTTGAGGAAGAAACAAAAAGTTCTGTAATTCTTGATATAAAAGAAGACCAGTCACTAATTGGAGGACTTTTAATCAAAGTGGGATCAAATCTTATTGATTCATCAATTAGATCACAATTAATTAATGTAGAAAATAAAATGAAAGAGGTTGGATTATGACAATTCAGGCTGCTGAAATTTCAGCTATTTTAAAGCAAGAAATAAAGAATTTTGGTAAAGAATCGAAAATAACGGAAGTCGGGCAAGTGTTGTCTGTTGGAGATGGAATAGCTCGTGTTTATGGTCTGGATAATGTGCAAGCAGGAGAGATGGTTGAGTTTCCAGGAGAAATAAGGGGTATGGCTCTTAATCTGGAATCAGATAATGTTGGTGTGGTTATATTCGGATCAGATAGAGATATAAAAGAAGGCGATCCTGTAAAAAGAACTAAATCAATTGTCGATGTGCCGACTGGTGAAGAACTTCTCGGTAGGGTGGTTGATGGGCTAGGGAACCCAATAGATGGAAAAGGGTCTTTAGGGTCAAAAAACAGGTCAGTTGCAGATGTGAAGGCTCCAGGGATAATCCCAAGAAAATCGGTACACGAGCCTATGGCTACTGGTCTAAAATCCGTTGACTCTTTAATCCCTATAGGAAGAGGTCAGCGCGAATTAATTATCGGAGACAGACAGACCGGGAAAACAGCTGTCGCTCTCGACGCAATTCTAAACCAAAAGACATACAACGATGCAGCTGGTTCAGATGAAAGCAAGAAGCTTTATTGTGTTTATGTTGCTATTGGGCAAAAGCGATCATCCGTAGCCCAGTTGGTGAAAAAGCTTGAAGAGACGGGTGCAATGGACTATTCGATAGTTGTTGCAGCTACAGCTTCTGAGCCAGCCCCTATGCAATTTCTTGCACCATATTCAGCTACAGCTATGGCGGAATACTTTAGGGATAATGGTAAACATGCACTTATTATTTATGATGACCTTTCTAAACAGGCAGTAGCTTATAGGCAGATGTCACTCCTTTTAAGAAGACCACCAGGTAGAGAAGCTTATCCTGGAGATGTTTTTTACCTCCATTCACGCTTATTAGAGAGGTCTTCTAAGCTAAATGAAGATAGTGGATCAGGGTCACTCACGGCTTTACCTATTATTGAGACCCAAGGAGGAGATGTTTCGGCTTTTATCCCAACGAATGTGATTTCGATCACAGATGGACAGATTTTTCTTGAAACTGAGCTTTTCAATGCTGGTATTAGGCCAGCTGTAAATACAGGCCTTTCAGTATCTCGAGTAGGTTCTTCGGCCCAAACTTCTGCAATGAAGTCTGTTGCTGGTTCTGTTAAGTTGGAGTTGGCTCAATATAGGGAAATGGCTGCTTTTGCGCAGTTTGGTTCTGATTTGGATGCGTCCACACAGGCCCTCTTAAATAGAGGAGCTCGATTAACTGAGTTATTAAAACAAGCACAATATTCACCGCTGACGAATGCTGAACAAGTGATCATTATTTATGCTGGCACAAATGGCTACCTTGATACAGTCGAGGTTAAAGACGTTGGAAGCTTTGAAAAAGGACTTATAACACACCTTAGAAGTAACTGTTCTGATCTGCTTTCGGACATTACCGAAAATGATCGGAAGGTTAGTGGTGATTTAGAGGATAAAATAAAATCTGCAATTGATTCTTTTGCCTCAGGTTTTAGTTCGTAATAAATGAAAGTAGGTGCTAGATCATGCCTAATCTGAAGGATTTAAAGATTAGAATTGAGAGTGTAAAGTCCACTCGTAAGATTACTAAAGCAATGCAGATGGTTGCAGCAGCAAAACTTAGAAAGGCTCAAGAGGCAGCTGAATCTTCAAGACATTACTCCGAGAAAATGTCGGATGTCTTAGCGAACCTCTCCTCGGCAATGGAAGGTAAAGAATCTTCTTCAACTCTTTTGAAAGGTACCGGAAGTGAAAGTAAACATCTGCTTATTATAGCAACTTCTGAAAGGGGCCTTTGTGGAGGGTTCAATTCATCGATAGTTAAGATGGCAAAGAGTGATTTTCAAAAATTACATGATGCGAAGCAAAATTTCAAAATAATTACAGTTGGGAAAAAGGGCAAGGAACAATTAGAAAGAGAATACGGAGATTTTTTCCTAAAACATTTCGATCTAGTAGATGCTGACAAAACTACCTATGAGATAGCGGTAGAAATTTCGAATTATGTAATTAATGAATTCCACAATTCAGAATTTGATACTGTCAAAGTATATTTTAATAAATTTCAGAGCATAATATCCCAAATTCCCACTGCTCAAGGATTAATTCCGGCATCTGTTGATAATAAAGAAAATGAGTCTTTTGTCTCTTATGAGTATGAGCCAGATGAAGATGAAATCCTATCTGAACTTTTACCTAAGGCTATTACGACCCGTATATATACGGCACTTCTAGAAAACGCAGCATCTGAGCAGGGTGCTCGCATGTCCGCAATGGACAATGCTACCAGAAATGCAGGTGAAATGATTGATAAGCTTACGATACAGTTTAATAGATCTCGCCAAGCTGCAATTACTAATGAACTAATAGAGATAATTTCGGGTGCTGAAGCACTTTAACTTAGAAGGAAAAAAAATGGAAAAAAATATAGGTATTGTAACCCAAATAATTGGAGCTGTAGTAGATGTGCAGTTTAAAGATGAGTTACCCGAAATTTTGAATGCCCTTGAGACTGAAAATAATGGCAATAGGCTAGTGTTAGAGGTAGCACAACATCTGGGTGAAAGTACAGTCAGAGCTGTTGCAATGGATGCTACCGAAGGCTTAGTTAGAGGAGCAAAAGTTACAGATCTTGGAGGCCCGATATCAGTGCCAGTTGGGAATGAAACTCTCGGTAGAATACTTAATGTTGTTGGCGACCCCGTGGATGAGAAAGGTCCAGTCAAGGCTTCAGAGAAAAGGCCAATACATCAACCGGCACCTGAGTTTTCAGAACAATCAACTGAAACGGAGATCCTGGTTACTGGTATAAAGGTTATTGATCTTTTGGCCCCTTATGCGAAGGGTGGTAAGATTGGTCTTTTTGGTGGTGCTGGTGTTGGCAAAACCGTTTTAATTATGGAATTGATTAATAATATAGCAAAAGTCCATTCTGGATTTTCTGTTTTTGCAGGTGTTGGAGAGCGCACCCGTGAAGGTAACGACCTTTACCACGAGATGATAGAGTCAGGAGTGATAAATACAGATGACTTGACGAAGTCTAAGGTTTCTCTGGTTTATGGACAAATGAATGAGCCTCCTGGAGCAAGGCAGCGCGTGGCTCTTACGGGACTTACTATAGCTGAACAGTTTAGAGATCAGTCAGGCACAGATGTTTTGTTTTTTGTTGATAATATTTTTCGATTTACTCAAGCAGGGTCTGAAGTTTCCGCTTTGTTGGGAAGAATCCCTTCGGCAGTAGGATATCAACCGACACTTGCGACCGATATGGGGGCTTTACAAGAGAGGATAACATCAACCACGACAGGTTCTATTACTTCGGTACAAGCAATATATGTTCCGGCTGATGATTTGACAGACCCTGCGCCTGCGACATCTTTTGCGCACTTGGATGCAAATACTGTTCTTAGTCGAGCTATTTCAGAATTGGGGATATACCCTGCTGTTGATCCTCTTGATTCAAGCAGTAGACTTCTTGATCCACTTGTAGTTGGCGATGAACATTACCAAGTTGCTAGAGAAGTGCAGAGTATTTTGCAGAGGTATAAATCTTTGCAAGACATTATAGCGATCTTAGGGATGGATGAATTGTCAGAAGAGGATAAATTGATAGTCGGAAGGGCTAGAAAGATACAGAGATTTTTATCTCAACCTTTTGATGTTGCTAAAGTATTCACCGGTTCTGATGGAGTTCAAGTCCCCTTAGACGTAACGATAGATAGTTTTAAAAGAGTTGCAGCAGGTGAGTTTGATCATTTGCCGGAAGCAGCATTTTATATGGTTGGAGGAATTGAGGACGTAATAGCCAAAGCAGAAGAATTAGCATCAAGGGCGGCATAACTTAGATGTCTAACACAATAAAATATGAACTTGTTTGCCCTGAATCTAAGGTAGAATCAGGAGAAGCTGATTCAGTATTAGTTCCAGGGTATGAAGGAGATTTTACTGTGCTTGTAAACCATGCAGCATATCTGAGTACATTGAGGCCTGGAATGTTAAAGATTTTCTCTTCTGGTAATGAAATAGAATATTTTGTGGATTCTGGATTTGCTGAAGTAAGTGATCAAGGGTTGGTCGTTTTAGCCGAAAAAGCAATAAAGAAGTCTGATTTGGATAAAGGTACGATAAATATTATGATTTCAGAATTAGAAGAAAAAATGGAAAAAAATGAAGGAAATGACAAAGATAAAATTCTGAAGCAACTATCTGACTTTAAGAGTCTCATTTAATCGAAGATTGTAATAAGTAACTTCATTCAATTTCTGTTTTAAACAATTCGGAAAAAAAATGGCTAAAAAAATTCAGAGTAAGAACGCTCTGGCCTTTATTTTTGCTACAGTAGTGCTTGATACTATAGGTATAGGAATAATCTTTCCAATAATGCCTGATTTGCTCTCCGACTTAGGCTATAATAATATAGCCGAAGCTGCGATGTGGGCTGGATTTTTGTCTGCTTGCTACGCTTTTATGCAATTTCTATTTTCACCTATAATTGGCACTATTTCTGATGCGTTTGGTAGGCGGAAAATAATTTTAGTTGCTCTGCTAGCTATGTGTGTAGATTATATGATTCTAGGATTTTCTGGCGCTTTATGGGTGCTTTTTTTGGGAAAGTTAGTAGCCGGTATAACTGGATCAACTATTCCAACTGCAACGGCATACCTAGCTGACATATCTTCTGAAAAGGAAAGAGCTAAAAATTTTGGACTTATTGGCGCGGCATTTGGGATAGGGTTTATTTTTGGACCTCTTATAGGAGGTCTTTTAGGGGAAATTTCCCCAAGGGCCCCATTTTTTATGTCAGCATTTCTCGCTGGGATGAATTTTTTATTCGGGTTTTTCGTGTTGCCCGAGTCGCTTCCAGCCAATAGGAGACGGGGCATTTCTCTAATGGATTTAAATCCTTTTCGGTCTCTAATAAAAGTGTTCGCTAATGAGAGTTTTCGGATTATTTTTCTTTGTATTTTTCTGGTACAAATAGGCAATTGGGTTTACCCGTCCGTTTGGAGTTTTTGGGCTAAAGCAAACTTCAGTTGGACAACTTCAATGATTGGTGTTTCGTTGGCCGCTTATGGTGTAGGAATTGCTTTTGTTCAGGGTGTGGTAATTAGGCACAAGAAAGTAGAGAACTTTGGTCCTAGAAAGGTGATTATTTTTTGTCTGTTAATTGGAGCTTTCGCTCTTTCAGGTTTTGGAAGTATTTCTGCAGGATGGCTCGTATTTATTCTAATTCCTTTAGCGGCCCTATCAGAGATGTTTGATCCTACAATAAAGGCTTATCTTTCAAATCAGGTAGAGGCTAACAAGCAAGGTGAACTGCAAGGAATCTTATTTAGTATAAGAGGGGTCACTACTTTTCTAAGTCCACTTGTTATGACTTTTATATTTAGAGTTTTTTCAAATAGTGATAATAACTACCCGTATATTCCTGGCATGCCGTTTATTTTTGCTGCTTCTCTATTATTGATTGCCTTAGTGCCATTAATTAAAAAGATAAAAGCATAAATATTTTAGATATTTTTTAGAGGATAATAAGCTTCATATATGGGCTCGAGGGTCTCACTTTTAAATAAAGATGAAACAGAACTTTTTTGCGATATATTAAGCATTGCCTGCGCAATCAGAGGAGCTATTGGAACAATTCGTATTTTCTTACAATTCTTTACCTCTGTTGTTTCGAGAATGGAGTCGGAAACTACTAAACTTTTCATTTGCGAACTTTGAATATTTTTCAGTGCATTTCCTGATAAAACTGAATGTGTGATATAACAATGCACTTCTTTGGCACCACTTTTTAACAGAAGGTCTGTAGCTTTTATCAAAGTCCCACCTGTATCCACAATGTCGTCTACCAGAATACAAATTCTATTTTTAACATTTCCAATAATTGTCATAGAGTTAATTTCTCCTGGTGCTGTACGCCTTTTATCAACTATTGCAAGGTCAGCATTTATTCTTTCTGCAAGTTCCCTGGCTCTAGAAACGCCTCCTACGTCTGGGGAAACAACAGTAATATTTTCCAGGGATCTGAAATTATGTTTAATATCTAAAGCGAAAACTGGTGAGATATACAAATTGTCAACAGGTATATCAAAGAAACCCTGTATCTGTGCTGCATGAAGGTCTAACGTTAATATCCTCTCTATTCCCGACTGGCTTATTAGGTTGGCAATTAATTTAGCGCTTATCGGTGTCCTCGCTTTGGTGCGCCTATCCTGCCGTGCATAGCCAAAATACGGAATTACAGCCGTAATTCTCATTGCACTAGATCTTCTAAGGGCGTCAGAAATAATTAGGAGTTCCATAAGGTTGTCATTTGCCGGGTGAGAAGTTGATTGAATAATAAACATGTCTTCGCCTCGAACATTTTCATAGACCTCGACAAAAATTTCTTGATCATTAAACCTTTCAACCCTAGCTTTTACCAAGTCAATTGGCTTGCCTCTATGCATGCTCATTCGTTTGGCAATACTTTTTGCTAGAGGCTTATTTGAGTTTCCAGCTACTAATTTTGGTTCGGTAGAATCAATCAAAATTTTCCTCCTGTGTAGTGAAAGCTTGTAACATTTGACTCCAAAAAGGTATAGCTAAAATTGGTCAGAAATTACTGATATTTTATTTTTTAACGCCTTTCAGAAGTTCTTTAATGTGAGTACAGTCTTCCTCCATTTGTCGAATTAGAGCTTTAGTATCTGAGAAAGTTATTTCAGATCTAACAAAAAAATTCAGTTCTACTTCTATCTCCAGACCATAAATATCTTTATCAAATTCAAAAATATAAACCTCTAGGTTAGGATGATTGATTCCAAAAGTTGGCCTAGTTCCAATCGATGTTGCCCCATCATATATCTTTTTATCATGAGCGCTTAAAATTCTTACACGGCTAGCATAAACACCAAAGCATGGTATTATACATTTGCCAAATTGGATATTTGCTGTGGGAAATCCTAATTTTCTACCTCTTCGTTCTCCCTTTTGGACTTTACCTATTACTGAGTGGCAAGAGCCAAGTAAATCATTTGCAGTCTCTACTTCACCTGTTTTTATTAGATCACGAATTCTAGATGACGATATATTTAAATTCCTATTTTTTTTTATTTCAAAAATTTCAACTTTTATTCCAAAGGTTTTTCCTAATCTTTTTAGCATATCTGAATTGCCTGATCGTGCTTTGCCGAATTTAAAATCTTGACCAATAATTATATGGGTTATTCCAAATTTTTCATGCAGGATGTCTTCTATAAATGTCGAAGGTTCCATATTTGCTACTGACTTATTAAATGGTAATTCAATAATAAAATCTAAGCCTGTTTTTGATAATTTTTTTCTACGAGATTCAGTACTCATGATTTTAAAACTTTGTTTTTGTTTATCAAAAAATTCCCTTGGATGAGGTTCAAAGCTTAATATTCCGGAATTTGAATTTTTGGATTTAGCTCGCTCTATAATAAGTTTAATTAAGCTTTGGTGGCCAATATGTACTCCATCAAAATTGCCAATTGCCACAACAGAACCAAATGTTATTGTGTTATCCGCATTCATATCGTTGATTATTTGTGTCATAAATAGAGAATTAATTGAAATTTTGACTTGTATGGTATGCAGTAGGTGTTCTCTTAATTAAAGGCATGACAGAGATTTTATTAAACTTTTGAAGAAATTTTTTTCTGATTCTTTCTGGAATTGAGATTAAAAAATTCATTATTAGGTATTCCAGGCAGATATTGCCAATGAACGAGTTTTTTTTATTATCTTTAAGCATATGAATATTCTTTAATTAAGCATAACAAAATGATTAACATGGTAATTTAGATGCTTCAAGAATTGAAAAGCAGCATTTCTTTATAATTTTATTTTATAACTAAATTATAAATATTATTTTAGATTTTCTATAACAAAGTC
>Ga0066861_10000642_pt1 | contig 11307 bp, 8 predicted proteins | sample ETN02SmetaG_3_FD_66434 | JGI IMG/M metagenome (GOLD analysis project Ga0066861, IMG submission 66434) | Marine microbial and viral communities from oxygen minimum zone, Eastern Pacific Ocean - ETNP2014F10-02SV257 | ecosystem: Environmental > Aquatic > Marine > Oceanic ... | reverse complement strand
TGGCTCCACCCACGGCCCCCCGAAATGCGCGCTGAGCTCGCGAATCTCATCGCTCAGTCGCATCAACGTCAACTGATCGAGCATCGCCCGCCGCATGGCCTCCTCATCCTCGATGGCTCGTCGCGCGTCGTCCAATCTCGTCAATCTCTCGGCTGCTTTTTTCTCCCTCGCCATCTCCAACTGTTCAAGCGCCTCTCTCTCCGCCTCCATCCCCGCGCGCGCCTGTCGCTCCTCCGCTCTCAACACCTCCTCCGCCTCCGCGAGCTCTCGCTCGAGCGCACCCAGACGCTCCGTATTCTCCTCTCGCTCTCGCCGCTCTCGCTCGAGCTCGAGCGCAGCCTTCGCGATGGCATCCTCGGACGCCTCCACCGCTCGTTTCTCGCTCGCGACGCGCGTCTCGAGTTGACGCAATTGATGCTCGAGTCTCTCGCACACGTTCCCATCGTCCCGCATCGTCCCCTTCTCTTCCTCACCGTCCGTCGTCCCTCTCCCGTCGTCGTCGTCGTCGTCGCGTCGTTTCGCCTCTCGTCGGTCGGGGAGGGGACACATCCACCGGTCACGACTCGTCACGCACATCGCATCCAATCAAAACCGTCCCACGCGCCCCTCGCGACTCGATCGATATCCATCGATATCCATCGATCGATGGACCGACCGTCTTGAACCATCGTTCCGATCGACTCGATCGATCGATCGAGTCGCGAGGACTCGATCGATCGCGCGCGAGGCGGATGACATCTGATGACATCTCGACGCGATGCGCGTGTGCGTGCGAGGCGACCGCGCGAGCGTGGTGGACGGGGAGAGAGACGTGTTTCGTCGTCTCGGGCCGAGGATCGCGGTCGAGTTCGGGGACGGCGCGTCGTCGAGCGCGAGCGCGGGAAAGGGAAAGGGAACGGGCGACGACGCGACCGGCGATGGGTCGGACGTGGTGCGATTTCATCTGCGCGCCGACCGCGCGCGCGCGCGACACCGCGTCGTGCTGTGCGAAGAGATGTGCGCCACCGCGTTCGTCGCGAGCGCGAGGTGTAAACTGTGGTGGATGACCCCGGCGTGGGGGACGGGGGGGGAGGACGTCCCGGCGGAGACGCAGTTCGCGCTGCTCGAGTTGGGGGACGGCGACGGGTACGCGTGCGCGTTGCCGACGAGTGGGAAAATCTTTCGAACGACGCTCGAGGGAAGCGCGAAGGGTGAGGTGTGGATGGTGGTTGAGAGCAATTGCGATGAGGAGAGCGCGATCGAGGTGGATAACGTCGTGGTGATGGCGCGCGCGTCGTCTCCGTACGAGGCGATTCGCAAGGCGATGGTAGAGACGCAACGCGTGTTGGGAACGTTTGAGTTGTTGGAGAATAAAAAGGTGCCGGAGACGGTGGACGTGTTCGGGTGGTGCACGTGGGATGCGTTTTACACGGACGTGACGCCGGATGGAATAGAGCTCGGGGTGAAGGCGTTACAAGAGGGAGGGACGCCGGCGAGATTCGTCATCATCGACGACGGTTGGCAGAGCGTGTTGCCGGATAGGAATTATCGAAAGGTGAGTTCGAAGGAGACGTCGATTCCAGATCCGAACGCGGAGATCGTGCCGCCACCGACGACGTCGGCGTCGCCGCCTCCCGGGTTTTTCGCCGCGCTCGTCATGTCGTTTTATTGGAGTCGCGTGCACGCCAGTCGGTTTCGATCCGTGACGTGGCACGTGTTTAGATGGTTGGTGAATTACGTGTTTTTCCACACGATGAAGGTGGTGGTGTCCAGCATGAGTCACTTTAATCACCGCGTGTACGCCGTCAAGGCGAATCACAAGTTTCAAAAGCTTCACGTCATCGGTCAAGGGATGAAAAACTCACTCTCCACGAGAGCGTTGCCGCAGTTTTTTAGAAGAAAGTTTGGCGCCGCGAGCCCGCGCGCGTCGCAGTTGAACCTGTTACCGGAGGCGGAGTCCGTGGATGGGTTAGCCAAGGTTGTGCACAAGATTAAGAATGAATTCGGCGTTGAATACGTCTACTGTTGGCACGCGCTGCTCGGGTATTGGGGTGGCATTCACCCAGACGAGGACAACGTCTCCAAGTACGGGTCGGTGATGAAGTATCCTCGGCACACGCCAGGCGTGTTGACGGTTGAACCTTCGCAGGCGTGGGATCCGCTCACGGTGGGCGGCGTCGGCGTCCCGAGTCCAGAGACTTTAGCGCATTTTTACGTCGTCACGCACGATTACTTATCGGCGTCGAACGTCGACGGGGTCAAGGTTGACGCGCAAGCCGTCATCGGCGCGCTCGGGTATAAAAACGGCGGTGGGCCTGCGTTTGCCCGGCGCGTGCACATGGCGCTCGAGGAGTCCGTTCGGGCGCACTTTCCCGAAAACGGCATCATCAATTGCATGTGTCACTCCACGGAGAACATTTATAACTTCAAATCGAGTGCTTTGGCTCGCGCGAGCGATGATTTTTATCCCGCCAACGAGGCGAGCCACACAGTGCACATCGCCAACGTCGTGTACAACTCCATCTTCATGGGCGAGATAGTCGTCCCGGATTGGGACATGTTTCAGAGTAAACACATCGCGGGCGGTCTCCACGCCGCCGCGCGCGCGATCGGTGGGTGTCCCGTGTACGTGAGCGACCACCCGGGCAAGCACGACTTTGACGTCTTGCACCGACTCGTCTTTCCCTCGGGACGCGTGCTTCGATGTCGACAACACGGTCGTCCGACGCGCGACTGCCTATTCCGAGACGTCACGAGAGACGGTCGCACGGCGCTCAAGGTGTGGAATCGCAATTTCGTCAACTCAGTCGTCGCCGTGTTTAACATTCAGGGCGCGTCGTGGTCTCGCGCGGTGAACCAATTCGCGGCGCACACCAAGCATGTGGCGCCGACGACGGCGGACGTGTGTCCGCGGGACATCGAGGGCATAGCGGCGCGAAGCGCCAGCGGTGCCTCCTTCGTCGTGCGCTCGTACCGTCGAGGGGACGTGCGGGTGCTCGGACTGAAGGAGTACACGTCCATCATGCTCCCGCACAAGGAGTGGGACATTTTCACCGTCGCCGAGGTGCTTCGCTGCGGCGACCTCGAATTCGCCGCGATCGGTCTGAGCGCCATGTACAACGGCGGCGGCGCCGTCTTGCGCGTCGACATCGGTGCGAACACCGCGAGTGTCAGCGCGTACGGTCTCGGCGAGCTCGTGTGTTACGCGTCGTCCGAGCCGGCGTCCGTCGTCATCGACGGACGAAGCGTCCCGACGCGATTCAACGCGCGAACGCGCGAACTCGCCGTCGATCTCGGCGCCACCGAGGCCGCGCACGAGATTCGATTCCAATGGTGAGAAAGGTCAAATAGTTGTTTGTCGTGATGCACGCACGTGTCTTGAACGCGCATCATTCGTTTCTTCGTTCCTTCGTTCCTTCGCTCGCTCGACGCCAACCGTCCACACATCATCGCGCGCTATGCTCTCGCACGAACACCCGCGCGCCGCCGCGCGCCGCGTCGAGACCGACGACCCCGACGACCTCGGTCCCGTGAGCAGCACGCCCGAGCTCATGGTGACCCGCGCGCTCGAGTTCGCCGACGTGACGCCCGAGGATGTCGTCTACGATTTGGGATGCAACGACGGACGCGTGTGCGTCGCCGCGGCGCTCGAGCGCGGCGCGCGCGCGGTGGGGGTGGAGATTAACGCGCGCGCGTGCGCGGTGGCGCGCGAACGCGCGGCGAGAGGTGCGTCGAGATGGATCGATTCGAACGGCGCGCGACGAGGAGACTGACGCGACGCGCCGAACGCAGCCAACGCCGAAGCGAAGGAGGAACGCGTGCGCGTCGAGCTCGCCTCCGCGTTCGACGTCGACGTCGAGGACGCCACGGTGGTTTTCGCGTATTTATTGCCCAAGGGAAACGCGAAATTGGGCGCGAAATTGTTACGAGAATTAAAACCGGGCGCGCGCGTGGTGACGTACATATTTAAAATGCCCGAGGAGACGTGGGGCGGGAGACTCGTGCGGACGGAGAGTTTCGAGAGTACGCGCGCGCGGTCGAGCGGGGGTGTGGACACGTCGGCGTATAATCGTTTGTATTTATACGTAGTGTAGTGCGAGTAGAGTAGCGAGAATGACGGGAAGCGTCGTGTGTGAAAGTATTAGTTATTAATTGAAGTGAAGTGCGATGGAAGTGCGATTCGAGCGCTCACGCGCCCTTGACGAAGTCGACACCCTTCTTGATCTCGCCTTGGAGTTGCGGCATCATGGCGTCGAGCGCGGCTTTCTCGTAGTCGCTGAGCGCGCCGAGACCGTGGACGGTGTCGACGCCGTCGCGGCCGAGCGTAACCTTGGAGGAGAAGAACGGCGCCTCGGTCACCTTGGACTCGACGTACGTGCACTCGACGATGTTCGCCTCGCCATTCTTGGCGCGCAAGCACGCGTCGGCGAAGAGAGCGCCGGCGTACGCCATGGAGAGCGTGGCGGAACCCTTACCAGCCTTGGCGGCGACGACCTCCGTGCCGCCGTCTTGTGTGCGCTTGGTCAACGCGTCGATGTCGTCCGCGGACAAGTTGTTCGCCTTGGGCGTCGCTTGGGAGAACAACGGCAAAATCGTGATACCCGCGTGACCACCGACGACCGGCACGTCGACGCGCGCCGTCTCGAGACCCGCCTTTTCCGCGTAAAACGTCTTGGCGCGCACGACGTCCAGCGTCGTCACCCCGAAGAGCTTCTTCGCGTCGTACTTCCCCTTCGCCTTCAACACCTCCGCCGCGATCGGCACCGTCGAGTTCACCGGGTTAGAGATCATGTTTATCATCGCCTTCGGGCAATTATCCGCGATCGCTTCCACCAATCCCTTGACGATTCCTCCGTTGATGGCGAACAAATCGTCCCGCGTCATTCCGGGTTTCCGCGGGACGCCCGCCGGGACGATGACCACGTCCGCATCCTTCAACGCCTCCGCCAACTCACCCTCACCGGCGTACCCCTTCGTCTGCGCCGCCGTGTTCACGTGTCCGACGTCCGCGGCGACACCGGGCGTGCCCGCGATGTCATACAGCGACAATTCCGTGACGAGCGGGTTCATCTTCATGAGCAACCCGCACGGTTGTCCGATCCCACCCGCGGCGCCGAGGACGGCCACTTTGTACCCACGGACGCGCTGTTGACGCGCCATCGTCGACGACGCGCATCGTCTGAGCGCGGAGGCGAACATGATTCCGTCGGCTTCACACCTCGAGGTGTGAAGCGCCGCGATCGATCGATCGATCGATCGGATCGAATCGAATCGCATTGGCGGCGCAAAGGGACTCGGTGGTGAGTCGTGATCGGTGGAATATTCGAGGGTGAGGACTCGAGCGTGAGTCTCACGCATGGTGTCCATCATCACCGCACCGGACGACGACGACGACGACGACGACGACGACGACGACGACGGCGATGACGGCGCACGACGACGCGCGACGACGCGCGATGGCGTCGTCGACTCGAAAACCGGGCGAGGACGTCACCGCGGAGGAACTCTCCGCCTTCACGAAGAATCTGTTGGAACAGATGCAGGGACGGTTTCAGACGATGAGCGACGCGATCATCACGAAGATCGACGACGTGCAGGCGAGGATCGACGAGTTGGAGCGAAGCGTACACGAGATCGCGAGCGAGGCGGGGAGGAATGGGAGCGAGGAGAAGAAGTAGGGACGGAGGAGCGCGCGGGGCGGGGTGGAAAGGATGGATGAATGGATGAAGGGCGCGTGTATTGTAAAATGAAGAATGCGAAATAGTACGTACGAAGAAGCGTCTCACAACTCGTCTCGCGATGCGAGGTGCTGCGCGGCGTCCTCGATGACCTCTTCGATCGTCTCGGCGACGGATGCCGGATTTTTACCCTCGCTAAAGTAATCCGCGACCACCTGAGCCGCCTTGGCGTAGTCGCCGGATTCGAGCGCCTTGGCGAGCGGGTCCGGGAAGAGCGCCGAGAGGAGCGTCACCCAGGCGAGGATGAGAATCACGAGCACGGTGAACCATAAGATGAGACGTAAGGTCCAGGATTGCTTGTCGATTTTCGTCGCCAGTCCGCTCGCGTCGGCGGATCCCGAGAGGACGACGTTTCCTTTGGGATTCCACGCCATGGTGGTGACGAAAATCATGTGCGCCTTCTTCACGGGCTTGATGAGGGTGAATTTTTGGGCGTCCACCACCTTGACCTCGCCCTCGGAGCTACCGGCAGCGATTAGGGTGCCTTGTGTGTTCACCGCGAATCCAGAGATTGGCTCATTCTTGAAGATTCGCGCCTTGCTCACGACTTTCCACGTCGCGCAATCCCACTTGACGACCCAGCCCTCGCCGTCGAGGTTCACGCCCGTCCACGCCACGTTCGTCGACGCGTTCGTACCGGATCCGTACGCCGCGCCTCGAAACACGACGTTTCTCGCCCCGCTCTTCGCTATGGATTCGTCGAAGAGCGTGCGCACGCGCTCGCCTCGCTCGAGACTCCACACCGCCGCGCCGCGACCGATGTTACTCGTCGTCGCGTTTTCCGCCGACGTCGTCAACAATCCGTCGCCATCGGGGGCCCACGCGATATCCGTCACCGCCCCTTTTTCGTGCGCGCCTAGCTCTTTCTCCACCTCCAACGACGGCCACGATAAAATCTTTACCTCGCCGCTCTCCAAACCGAGCGCCAGCCTCGCGCCGTCGGCGTTAAACGCCGCGCACTTAATCTCTCTCTCGTCCGGCGTCACGCTCACCCTCGCCGGCAATCCCAAATCCACGCTCGGTTCGATCACCCACGTCGCCTCGTTCGACGACGCCGACGTGGACGCCCCGTTCGAATCCGCGCGCCCTCCGTCGCCGCCCGCGCGTCGTTCGCGTCTCGCGCGAAACACCCCCAGCGTCCCCCCGAACGCGCACACGACGTGCTCTCGACTCGGATGCACCGCGAGTCGTTGCGGCGCGTCTTCATCCGTGTGCGTCCAAGCCTCCGGTTCGCCCAAGCACGTCGATCCGCGCCGTCCGTCCGTCGATTCCAGCGCCGCGATCAAGATTCGATTGGGAATCCCGCTCGACTTCTTCCCACCCCCACCGGCGACGAGCGCGGTTCGGTCGTCCAACCACGCCCCGGCGTAGATGGGCTGCCCGTACTTTCGCGACTTGGGCGGTTTCGCGGCGAACATCTCGCGTCGCGTCGCGCCGCGTCGCGTCGAACTCTGCGGGAATTCGCCCCTCAGTTAACGACCCGAGGTCGTCGTCGACGCGCGTCGCGCGCGCATCGAGCGCGTCGCCGTCGTCGCGCGCGCGACCTCGACCGCGGCGTCGTCGATCTCGTCCGCGCGCGCGCGTTCGCGCGTCGCGTGCATGCGCGCGCGCGCGCCGAGCGCGTCGTCGTCGTCGAGGTCGCGCGCGACCGCGACCGCGACCTCGACGACGGCGACGCGTCGCGCGCGCGCCTCGATGGGGATGACGACGCGCGGGGCGCGAGGATGGATCGCGTCGAGCGCGCGCGCGTTCGCGCGCGGCGCGAGCGGCGAGGGAAGACGCGGTGGTGGGGAGGCGTTCGCGGCGGCGGCGGCGGCGGCGGGACGCGGGACGCGCGGGCGGGCGGGCGGGTCGGCGTCGAACGCGGCGGCGGCGTTCGCGATGAACGCGAGGACGCTGATGATTGTTGAATCCCCCGCCAAGGCGAAGACGATCGAGCGGTACCTGGGGGCGAACGCCAAGGTGTTGGCGAGTTACGGACACGTGAGAGACTTGGTGAATAAACAGGGAAGCGTGCGACCGGACGAGTCGTTCGCGATGACGTGGACGTCGACGACGAGGCAAAAGGCGGCGATGCGAGACATAATCTCGGCGCTGAAGACGACGGACGTACTGTTGTTGGCGACTGATCCGGATAGGGAGGGTGAGGCGATCTCTTGGCACCTGTTGGAGGTGCTGCGCGAGAAGAAGTTGTTGCGAGACGATTTAGACGTGAAACGGGTGACGTTCGGGGAGATCACGAAGAGCGCGGTGCTGAGCGCGGTGGAATCGCCGAGAGAGATCAACGCGCCGATGGTGGACGCGTACATGGCGAGACGGGCGTTAGATTATTTGTTCGGGTTTACGCTTTCGGGATTGTTGTGGCGAAAATTGCCGTCGAGCGTGAGTCTGTCGGCGGGACGCGTGCAGAGCGTGGCGCTGCGATTGGTGAGCGAGCGCGAAGAAGAGGTCGAATCATTCGTGAGCGAACCGTACTGGACGGTGAAGGCGTCGTTAGCGACCAAAGATGGGTCCGCGTTCGACGCCGCGTTGACGCACGTCGACGGAAACAAGCTCGCAAAGTTTACCATCGCCTCGAGCGAAGAGGCAGATGCGTACGCGCGACGCGTTCGAGCGTGCGACAGCCTGCGTGTGTCCGAGGTGAAACACAGTGAGGCGAAACGCACGAGCGGACCTCCTTTCACGACGTCCACGATGCAACAAGAGGCGAACAAACAGCTCGGGTTCGGGGCGTCGAGAACCATGTCGGCGGCGCAGCGACTCTACGAAGGCGCGGGCACGGGTGAAGGTTTGATCACGTACATGCGCACCGACGGCACGTACGTCGCCCCGCACGCTATCCAGACGCTCCGAACGACGGCGACAGAGGTGTTCGGGGAGGAGTACGTTCCGGAGTCTCCGAGATATTTCAAAAAGAAGCAGAAAAACGCGCAAGAGGCACACGAGGCGATTCGACCAACGAACGCGGGTCGTCTTCCCGCGCAGGTCGCGCGTCAATTGGGACCCGGAAGCGATGAGGCGCGATTGTACGGACTCATCTGGGCGCGAACGATGGCGTCACAGATGTCCCCGGCGCTCACCGATCGAATCGCGGCGGAGATTGAATCCGCCGAGGGCGATTTGAAGCTCAAGGCGAACGGACACCGGTTGAAATTTCCGGGCTACCTCGCGGCGTATCGCGCGTCCAGACCGGACGCGCCACCGCCGTCAGACGATGCGTGGTTACCCGTCTTGGACGGGGGCGAAGGACTGCGCGTCGTCCCGGGTCGAGACGACGACGAATCCACGGGGTGCGAGGCGACGGAGCACAAGACGTCGCCGCCGCCGCGATACACCGACGGCTCCATCGTCAAGGCACTCGAGGAGCGAGGCATCGGGAGACCGAGCACGTACGCGCCGATTCTCAAAGTGTTGGCGCAGCGCGAGTACGTGGTGAAGCAGGGCGCGGCGCTCGTGCCGACGACGCGAGGGCGATTGGTGTCGGCATTTCTCACCAATTATTTCGAGACGTACGTCGATTACGGCTTCACCGCCGACTTGGAGGAAAAACTCGACGAAATCACGAGCGAACAGGTGCAGTGGAAGCCTCTGCTCGAGGAGTGGTGGGTACCATTCAAGGATAAGATTTCCTCGCTCTCCAACCTTCGCGTGAGCGAGGTCATAGATGCGCTTGACGAAAAGCTCGGACAACATTTATTCGGCGAGGCGACGTACGACGGTCACGTGCACGTCAATCCCGATCAAATCTCCTCGACATCCTCGGCAAGCGACTCCGACGAGGAGGACGTTGTGACGGAAGCGCGACGGTGTCCGAGCTGTAAGACTGGACGGTTGGGATTGAAACCGTCCAAGGCGGGCGGATTCATCGGATGCAGTCGGTATCCCGAATGCGGCTTTACGCACCCACTTCACCCCATTCGAGGCGCCATCGTGAGCGACACGGACGATCCCGACTTCGCGTCGTCGTCGTCGAGCGATGATGCCGTCATGTACCCGAAAACGCTCGGCGTCGATCCAGAGACGGGCAAAGAGGTGACTCTGAGACTCGGTCCGTACGGTCCGTACGTGCAGCTCGGCGTGCAAGAGCCGACGCCCGAACCGACGCCGACGGAGGATGGGAAGAAACCGAAAAAGCCGAAAAAGCCACCCGCGCCTCGACGTGTCGGCGTCGCGAATCTCGACAAGAACGTCGCCGAGCTCACGCTCGAGGACGCGCTCGGCATGTTTGAGTACCCGAAGGAGATCGGTGCGCACCCGGCGACGGCGGCGCCCGTCTCCGTCAACATCGGGCCGTTTGGGTATTACGTCGCGTGCGACGGCGTGAACGCGTCGATCGGTAAGAGCGTATTGAAACGTGTCGGTTCAGTGGAAAACGTCACTCTTGACGAAGCCGTCGAGTTGTTGCGTAAAAAGGCGGAGCGTCCGCCGCGAACGAGGGGACGATTCGCGAAAAAGACAAAGAAGAAGCAACCAAAGGAACCGAAGGCGGAGAAGGCGAAAAAGACGAAAAAGAAGACCAAGGAAAAGAAACCAGAGGTCCCCGGGATGAAGAAACCTCTCTCCGCATTCTTCGCGTTTTCTGCGGACGAACGCGCCGCTGTCAAGACGGAGAATCCGTCGTTCACCGTCGGCGAAGTCGCCAAGGCGCTCGGCGAACGATGGGCGGCTCTCGACGCCGACCGCAAATCCGCGTACGAGCGCAACGCCAAGGAGGCGAAAGAGGCGTACGCCATCGCGTTGGCCGAACACTTAAAAACGCTGGAATCGTCGACGACGAGCGACGACGAGTGACGACGCGGTACGTCGTCGATCCATTTTGTAAGTTATTACATTACACATCTAGTCGAACCGAAACGGTATGATGAAATCATACGATTTCCCCGCCTTGGCGCAATCCTTCCCGCACGTCACCACGCACGCCTTTCGAACCTTTTCCCTCGCGCGAGCGTTCAATCCGAATCCCGTCGTCTCGCGCTGTTCCTTCTCGTACTCCCCCAACCCCTTCTCACACGCCGCTCGACACGCCGGCGCGCACGCCCTCAGAATATCCTTCCCATCTTTAATCTCCCCCAACCGTTCAGCCCTCGAACACGCCGATCGTCGCGTCGCCGTCGGCGGTAACCCTCTCCCGTTTTCTCTCGACGCCGCGATGACATTCACGCACGCCTCCGCGCTCATCCCTCGCCTCCGTCCGACGATCTTCGTCCCGCTCTCGTCCATGACGTTCACCGAGAAGGATTTCTCCACCGCGCCGTACACCGAGAACGGCTCGATCGGGTCATCGTCCGTCGTCGTCGCCGCGCACGGCGCCGTCGTCATCGTCATCATCGTCATCGCGCACGCCAACGCGAACGCCGACGACGCCGACGCGCGCGGTGCGCGACCGACCGACCGATCGACCGATTCGCGCGTCGTCGCGACGACCGGGATCGGCGCGCGAATCGCGACGACGCGCGTCATGACGCGACGCGCGGTGACGCGCGCGAATCGGTCGGTCGGTCGCCACACTCACCGACGCGTCGCGTCGTCGTCGAGCGCGACGCGCGCGCGCGCGCGCGCGTTTTTCCGCCATGCGTCGCGCGTCCTCGAC
>Ga0066861_10000641_pt1 | contig 11309 bp, 9 predicted proteins | sample ETN02SmetaG_3_FD_66434 | JGI IMG/M metagenome (GOLD analysis project Ga0066861, IMG submission 66434) | Marine microbial and viral communities from oxygen minimum zone, Eastern Pacific Ocean - ETNP2014F10-02SV257 | ecosystem: Environmental > Aquatic > Marine > Oceanic ... | reverse complement strand
CAAAACTGTATAATCCTTAGATAATTTTTTAGCCATATAATTCGCATTTAGTATTGCTACTTCAGTTGCATAAGTTAGACCTTGCGAACCCATCATTACAATGTATGCCCAAGAAATTGGTAAAATACTAGCGCTTCCCCAATGTGTAGCTGACACTGGACCAGTTTTACTTTTAGATTTATAATCGTCAATAGGATTTGAAGGTAAAAAATCTGCTAAATGTGAAGCCACACCAATAGGCCCCATTCCTGGACCGCCTCCGCCATGTGGTATACAGAATGTTTTATGCAAATTAAGATGACAAACATCAGCGCCTATATCTGCAGGTTTACACAAACCTACCATTGCGTTCATATTTGCGCCATCCATGTAAACTTGACCTCCGTTCATATGAACTAAATCACATATCTCTTTTATTTTTTCTTCAAAAACTCCATGTGTAGAAGGGTATGTTATCATAGCTGCAGATAGTGTAGAAGAATATTCTGATATTTTTGACTTGAAATCATCTAAATCGATATTGCCTTGACTATCGCAAGATACTCCTACAACTTTCATCCCCACCATAACAGCTGATGCAGGATTTGTTCCATGGGCTGAAGTTGGAATTAGGCATACATTACGATTTTTATCACCACGATTATAATGGTACTCTCTAATGGCGAGCATTCCTGCATATTCACCCTGACTGCCTGCATTTGGTTGAAGTGAAATTTTTGAAAAACCTGTAATTTCACATAACCAATTTTCTAAATCTGAGAATAAATTAAGATAGCCTTTAGCTTGATTTATAGGAATATATGGATGTAAATTTGAAAATTCAGGCCAAGTAACTGCTTCCATTTCTGTAACTGAATTTAATTTCATTGTACATGAGCCCAAAGGAATCATACTAAAATTAAGTGAAAGATCTTTAACTTCTAACCTGTGAATATATCTCAGCATTTCTGTTTCTGAATGATATGAATTGAAAACGGGATGATCCATAAATGAATCTGTTCTAATCAAATCTAAAGGTATGCTCTCTTCTGATGGCTCTATCCAAGAGGATTCGAAAATCTCAATTATAGATTTAACGTCCTGAATTTCAACAGTTTCATCAAATGATATGCCTACAGAATCTCCATAATCCCAAAAATTATATCCCTCTTTCAACCCTAATTTTAATATTTTTTTAGAATCGCATTTAACACGTATGGTATCAAAATAATTATCTGAATACAACTCATATCCTTTATCTTTAAGACTTGAACCAAGGACTCTTGTAAGGTAATTTACTCTAGTAGCTATTTCTTTCAGTTTCTCTGGACCATGATATATTGCATACATTGAAGACATTATAGCTAACAAAACCTGAGCTGTACAAATGTTACTAGTTGCTCTATCTCTACGAATATGTTGTTCTCTAGTTTGCAAGGCTAATCTCAATGCATCATTGCCATGTGAATCCTTAGAGACTCCAATTAATCTGCCTGGAAGATTTCTTTTCAATTTGTCTTTAGTTGCTATAAATGCAGCATGAGGCCCTCCAAAACCCATTGGAACACCAAATCTTTGTGAATTACCTATTACTATATCTGCCCCAAAACTTCCTGGAGATTTTAATAAACAAAGTGACAATAAATCGGCAATAAATATAACTAAACTACCATTGTTATGAGCTTCTTTTACTAATTTTGAATAATCTATAATTGAACCTGAACTATTTGGATATTGCACTAAAACTGCAAAAATATCCTCATCAAATTCGAAATCTAATAATGAACTCGATTTTATTTCAATATCTAATGGTTCTGCTCTTGTTTTAACTACATTAATTGTTTGTTGGTTAATGTCATCAAGTAATACAAAAGTTGAGCGTTTACCTCTAAGTGCATTGCATGCCATACTCATGGCCTCTGCGGCAGCTGTAGCTTCATCCAATAATGAAGCATTTGCTATATCCATTCCTGATAAATCTGAAATCATCGTTTGGAAATTTAACAGAGCTTCTAAACGACCTTGGGCAATCTCAGCTTGGTAAGGCGTATATTGTGTATACCAACCTGGATTTTCAAGAATATTTCTCTTGATAACGCCAGGTGTTATTGTTCCAAAATATCCATTACCAAGATAACTTTTGTAATTTTTATTTTGAGAAGCATAAGATTTTAAAATTTGTAATGCTTCTTGCTCTCCAACTCCTTCATCTAGATTTAATTTTGAATCAAACATTATTGATTTTGGAATTACAGCTTTAGTAAATTCAGATAATGAAGGATATCCTAGCTCATTAAGCATAAAAACTACATCATCGTCTGAAGGGCCCACATGACGTTGAGTAAATTTGTCTGGATGTTTAGTATAATCATTCATGATTATTTCCCTATAATTACGAATGGGCCATATGAGTGTTTCGCCTAAAATTAGGCACCCGTTCTATTTATTTGCCCTTTTCTAACTAAGAACTTCCATGGTAGTAAATGCCACAAGGCTTTTCACCGTGGAAGAGGCAAATAGTCTCCTAGATTTAGTCAATCCCATTATCATTGAATTATCTGATTATTCTGTAAAACAAGAGATGCTTGAAGAACAATTAGAAGAAATTATGGAAGAGGTAAAAGATGACTACCGTGCTGCATTGAGACCTGGATGGGAAGAATTGCAAATTGAACTAGAAAATAACATTAATATCGTAAATAATCTAACTATTGAATTAGGTAAATTGGGAGTTGAAATTGATGATCCTGCACTTGGAATTGTTAATTTTCCATCACTAAGAGGCATAGAAACCGTATTTCTCTCATATAGATTAGGAGAAAAATCTGTCAAATATTGGCACGAATTTGATGAAAATTATGATTCAAGACAAACTCTTGAACAAGAATTAGATATCATAAAACAATAAACTCTTTTGAACTGGGTCGAAATAGACAAATATGCTTAAAGCAAAAGAAATAATTATTTTTTTACCTGGTGAAGGGGAAAAAGAAGTATTTAAAAATGTTGAATTTCAATCAAATCCGGAAGCTGGATTATTAGCTATTTACAAAAATGATGGAAAAGAGTCTATTATGTTTTCAGGACTTAGTTTCAAAATTGAAATGGATGAAAAAGATGCTAAGGAATCTTATGATATGGCGCAAAAAGCCCATTTAATGTCTAAAGATCAAATGAAAATGATGTTAGAACGGGAAACTGGTCCAACTGATAAATTTAGTTCTTCTTTTGGATAATGGCACAGATAAAATTAGTTGTTTTTGATATGGATGGGACTATCATAGAACCTCGTTCATCATGGGCCATGATTCATGAACATTTTGGAACTGATAATACTGAAATGTTACAATTATACATTGATCATAAAATTTCCGATAAAGAATTTGTAAAAGCTGACATCCAATTATGGAATAGTAAAAGTGATAGGCCTGTAGATGAAAAATATATTAATTCTATACTTGACAAAGCAAAAGCAAGGAAGGGTGCTGAAGAATTGATTACAAGTTTACATGAAAATAATATCAAAACAATTATTCTTTCCGGCGGCATACAATATTTAGCTGATAAATGGGCTAAAAAATGGAACATGAATGAAGCCTTGGCTAATGATTTAATTGATGATGAAAATGGAAATTTAACTGCAATTATTAATTCTAGCGGACATAATAAAGGACCTGTAATGGAAAAAATGATTGAGAAATATAATTGTGAAAAAAACGAAATTGCTGCTGTTGGAGACACTATAGTAGACGTCCCTACTTTTGAAAGAGCGGGATTATCTATCGCAGTTAATACTGATGATGAAAGAGTGATTAGTAAAGCCAACTATCATCTGAAAGGTGACTTAACTGAACTAAAAAAATTAATTATTAATTGGTAAAAAACTATAAAACTCTACAGGCATAACTAGAAACATGAAGCTCCAAGCAAATATAATTTTTTCATTCGTATTTTTCTTTACAATAATTCTTGTTGGGACTGTGCAAGGTAATGAAGAAGATGTTTCTATTTCTACACTAAAATACACTAATGATTTAGAAACGGGTGAAGAAGTTATTCTTATTGGTAATGGAAAAGATTACGGCACAATATACAGCTACAAAATGTATGATGATGATGATGACCAATACCGAACTAATGATGATAATGGAAATAATGATGACTGTGGTGTTCAAAATTGTCTTCCTCAGGATTGGTATACTGCAGACTTTGATGATTCTAATTGGAGCAAAGGTGCTGCACCCTTTGGTGACGAAGAAATGGATGGAATCAACCCTGGAACTATCTGGGAATCTGACGAAGGTTCCGACCCTGGCGTATTAAATGATAATCTTGTGATAAGACATTATTTTAATTACACAAAAGAAGATAATATACTGAGTGCTACACTAAAAATAGTTCATAATAATTACTATGTTGCTTATCTAAATGGTGAACTTATTCGAAACTGCTATTATTACAACTACCATGATGATTGCTATGAAAATAATCCTGAATACTGGAAAACAAATGGAGATAATTTTCTAACTTATGATGGAAGTAGCCAGTCAGGGCCAAATCCAGAATGGTTAGTTGATGGTGAAAATTTACTTGCCATCTTAGTTTATGATCATTGCTGCTATCAAGGCGATCCTAACCAATGGATAGATGCTGAACTTGTAATTAATGTGCAATCTTGGAAAGATAAGCCAATTGTTCTTGGTGATGACTTAGCAATTGGAGTTGACTTTTTCAATAATGAAGAATACAACATTACAAACATTAACGTTACTCTAGAAATTGACGGTGAATTTTTTGCCAATGATACGATAAACATATCAGAAAATGAAACCTATGAATGGCTAGTAGAATGGACTCCTACTAGATTAGGAGATATCAACTTAACAGCTAAAGTCTTTAACAAAACTCTCACGAGAAGCGTACATATTGGCTACTACGCATATAGTTTAGATTTCTCAACTACACAGCAGACTACTGAAATTGATAAAACCATTGAATATAGATTTAATATTACGAATGAAGGTGACGTAAACGATAATTTTACATTTTATTTAAGCCAAATTCCAAATGATTGGGAATATTCTTTTTCACCAAATGTTGCCGATTTAGAACCAAATGAATCTGTTGAAATTAAACTAAATGTTACTATTAGCGATGATGCTCAGGCTGGAAACTATAGTATTTTTCCAATGGTTTTCTCTCAATATTACTCTCAAACCATTGAAACTTTAGTACATTCTGGCGTTAGTAATTCCACGCTATATTCTTATGGAATATGGAATAATAGTGACTTCCCAGATGATTTTTATAAAATTGATTATAACACTTCAGGCTGGGATATTGGGGCTGCTCCTTTCGGAAATGATGAATTGAGAGGAATATCTCCTAATACAATATGGCTTACTGATGATAAGAATTATACTCATATTGGAGCACGTCATTGGTTTAATTATAGTGGAGATTTAGATTTTAGTGAATTAAGATTAAGAATAGCTCATGATGATTACTTCCGTGTATATCTAAATGATAACCTGATAAGAGATTGTTTTACTGGTTGGGGCTGTGGAGGAGACGGTCGTTATTGGGAAGAAACTATCAATATCAATAAATCATGGTTAAAAGAAGGTGAAAATTTAATTGCTATTGCTGTCAGAGATAATACTCAAGGCTGGGGAGGAGGAGATGGCGGAGACGGAAGACAATGGCTTGACCAAGAATTAGAAGTTGCAAATCTAAGATCGAAACTTTGGGGATTTCAGGAAATTTATGAAGAACTTATTGTATCTGTTAATGAAACATATGAATATGAAATATTAGTACCTATAATTACCAAAGAAATAGAAGATACTGAACCATACGAGTTTACTGTTTGGATTCTAAATAGAGGAAATATTGAAGATACATATAATATCTCAATAAACCTAAATGATACTGAAAATTTCAATATTATTAGTTACAATGAAGAAATTGTTGTACCATATGGTTCTGATGGAAATATTGAATTAATTATATCGCTTAATGAAAATATTAATAAGTTTAATTTGGCAGAATTTAATATAACTATTACTTCTCTAAACTCAACTGATAACAAAATAAAACAGACAAATATCTTTGCTAGATTATATGTTCCGCCTGACCTTGTAGCTCCTGCAACATATGCTGTAAGTCCTGAATTAGTTAATTCAACATCATTTGAAATTCAGTGGTATATTCAAGAATGGTACAAAAATAATTTAGAATCGGGTAATGATACAAAATATGTCATAATTCAATATTCTACTGATAATGGAACTGATGGAAATGAATGGAGTGAATGGGAAATATGGGGAAACTTTACTGCAGATACTGGGAAAACTGTTTTCACTAATGCAAAAGGAGACCATCAATATCGTTTTAGATCAATAGGTGGAGATGATGATGGTAAAATTGAAAATAAAGAAGACAAAGTTGACAATATAACTTTCGTTGATCTATCTCCCCCTAATATTAATATCACAAAAATTACATCATCGCTATCTGCTAATTTGAATATAGAAAATAATGCTACGAATACAAAGACTCTTGAATTTTTCTGGAATGCTGAGGACAACAATGATTTAATTGTCGGTTTTGATTTTTATTACAAATATGAAAACAGTACATGGATTCAAGAAAACATAGGATTTATCCAAAAATCAAGTACTTTCTATGCTGAAAATGATGGATATTATCAATTTAAAGTTGTTGGGAATGATTTAGCTGGAAACAAAGGGTTTGATGTCACTAATGTTATTCTTGTTGATACAATAGGTCCAAATGTAAATATCACAGGTATTCCAAGTTTAACTGATGCTGAGAATATTATGCTAGATTTAGAAAATTTAGAAGACATAAACAATTTTACAATATTTTATAAATTAAACAAGGAGGGTGAAAATAATGCAAATCTTGAATGGCAAGAATATGGCATATATGGGCCAAATGATTTACCTATAGATATAGCCGTTCAAAATAAATATGAATATCTGTTTAGAATTCTAGCATTTGATTCGGTTGGAAATCATGGAGAAAACACGGCCAATACTTTGATTGACAGAGATAAACCTTCAAAGATAAGAAACTTACAACTATCACAAGGAAAAACTGTAATTAATTCAACCACAGATGTGTTAATCTCATTTATGTCTTCACAGTCTCAAGATTTAATAAAATACAGAATTTATAGATCTGAATCTGTAAATGAAACCGGGGAACTATTAACTGAAATCCCTTATGGAGAACAATACTTATCCTATAAAGATTCAAATATAAGAATGGGTGAAATTTATCATTATTCAATTGTAGCTGTAGATAGGATGAATTTTGAATCTGAACAAGAAAAAGGATTTCTTGATTTAACTATTGAAGAAGAAATAATTATAAATGAAGAAAAAGAAGAATCAAATATTTCTAATATTTTTATTGGACTTGGAATTATAGGAGGTACTGCTGCAATTATAGGATTTATAGGTAGAAAATCTACTGAAGAGATTGTGCAGGTCATGGGTGACGTCTCTGAGAATCTAAATGAAGAAAAATTCAGCGAAATGGATGGAGAATTATTATGCAATTCGTGTGGTGCAATGTTTGATCCAACCGAAACAAGTTGTCCTTCATGTGGAACATTAAAGGAATAAGAAAATGAAAAATATAACCATAGAAAAGAAAGATCAAATTGGAATAGTCACTGTTAATCGACCAAAAGAACTCAATAGTATGAATTCTGAAACAAGAAAAGAACTCGCCACTGCTTTTGAAGAATTAGATATGGATAAAGAGGTTCATGTTTCTATTTTAACAGGTTCACCAGGAAAGGCTTTCATTGCTGGTGCAGATATTAAAGAATTTTCAAAAATGGAAATAAAAGATAGAAAAGCTATGAAAGAGGATTGGAGAGTTACTGATGTTATAGCCAATTCTGCAAAACCTGTAATTGCTATGATTAATGGTTTTTGTCTTGGAGGAGGTTTAGAAATTGCAATGGCTTGTGACTTAAGAACTGCAAGTATAAACTCAAAATTAGGACAACCTGAGATCAATATTGGAATAATTCCAGGTGCTGGAGGAACACAACGATTAACAAGACTTGTAGGTGAAGGACGATCTATGGAACTAATTTTAACTGGAAACATGATTACAGCTGAAGAAGCTAAAAATTGGGGATTAGTAAATTTAGTAACTGAAGAAGAACAATTAGAAGATATGACTATGGAAATAGCAAAGCAAATTGCTGAAAAATCTCCATTTGCAGTTGAAAGAGCTAAGAGAAGTGTAAAATTAGTGTCAAATACTTCAATGAAAAAAGGCTTGAAAATGGAACAGGAATTATTTGTTGAATGTTTTAAATCAAATGATGGAAAAGAAGGAATAAAGGCATTTATTGAAAAAAGAAAACCTGAATTTCAAGGAAAATAAAATTAAAATTGAGATTGAAACAGAAGGTTGAATATATTACTTCAAAATTAGAACAATTATATCCTAATCCGCAAATTCCACTAGATCATGAGAATAATTTTACTTTTTTAGTTGCCGTAATGCTGAGTGCTCAAAGTACTGATAAGAAAGTAAATGAAATCACACCTAAATTATTTTCAAAAGCAAATAGTCCTGAAACTATGATTAAATTATCTATAAATGAAATTCAAAATATAATCAAAGAAATTGGTTTAGCACCTACAAAAGCAAAAAACATTCGAAATACGGCTCATCTACTAATAAAAAGACACGATGGTGAAGTTCCCAACTCATTTGAAGAACTTGAGGAATTACCTGGCGTTGGTCACAAAACTGCGTCTGTGATAATGTCTCAAGCATTTGGTGAACCTGCTTTCCCAGTAGACACTCATATTCACAGACTTGCATATAGATGGAACTTATCAAATGGAAAAAATGTGCAAACTACTGAGAAAGATCTTAAACGAAAATTTCCCAAAGAACTTTGGAACAAACTCCATTTACAAATGATTTTTTACGGAAGAGAATATTGTCAAGCTAGAAAAAAGAAATGTATTTGTGATATTTGCAAAACTGTATCATAGGTAGATAGCTATATTGCGAGGTTTGCAGAATGTGTAATATGAGTAAATGGGATCAGAGATTTTTGGAACTAGCTAAACAAATCTCTACATGGAGTAAAGACCCATCAACTCAAGTGGGATGTGTAGTTGTTGGCCCCGATAGAGAAATCAGAAGTACTGGCTTTAATGGACTACCTCGTGGAATTAAAGATACGAGTGAAAGACTGAATAATAGGGAAATTAAATATCCTATGATTTGCCATGCTGAAGAAAATGCAATTATGCATGCTGCAAGAACTGGAATCTCATTAAAAAATTGTATTGCATATGTAACCTGGCCTCCATGTACTAGATGTGCAAGGTCTCTAATTCAGGCAGGAGTTTCCGAAATTGTTTATCCTAAAGAAGTAGAAATACCTGAAAGATGGGAAGTTGATTTTGATATGTCACTTAATATGTTTAAAGAATCTGAAACCTTAGTACGGAAAGAATAATTAATCTTCTGATTCTTCTTTATCCAATAATTCTTTGATCTGTTTGAGATGCTCTACTCCAGTATCTGATTGTATATTCTCTGTAATCATATCTCTAACTTTAGAAGGTGAAGATACTCCAAATAGACAATCATGAGGATTATGTCTAACGCTTCTGGATGAATTACGTGCTGCACCGCCTATTCCTAAACTCATACCCTTGACTTCAGTACCCGTTCCTCCGACAATCATAGATTCATCTGTTCCTGTGCCTAGACCAGATCCTGTTAATGGCAATACAGTACCGTAACCAAAAATTGTACCAAAAATTCCTTGTTCCATTTTTATGTCTTCAATATGATTATAACGTACTTGACGTTCACTACGATTCATGAGAAAACTACTTTGAAGTACAATCCTATTATCTGTTAAATAATATGTAAATGATCTTCTATAAAAGTCTACTGAAAACAAACCAAGAAGACCTACGATTGCAGTAAAACTAGGTATGAACCAACGGCCAAAACCCATTGTATCTTTCATATCGCTATAACCATGATAAGACATGACAACTATACCAAAAAGAGCAACACCTGAATATAATCTAAAAATTCCTTGGCCTCCTGAATCTATAAAAAAATAGCGTGCAATAAATCCAACCAAGAAAAGGCCGAATGACCAAATGAATGCTCCGGCTAAAACTTCACTACCTTGAACTAAGGTTTCTATATTATCATAAAATGGAAAATCTGAAAATTTATCTGAATTGAAGAAATCATATATTACATAAGCCCAAATTAATAACAAAAAGAATGTTAAATAAAGGTGAAAAAATGAAAACATATGAGGTTTTAATTGCATTTTCAATTCTTCGCCTCTAAGTAAAGTAATGCCTGACATAATTATCATAAGTCAAGGGTAGTTAAAATATTTTCATAGTATAGGTTTCATATTTATTCATGCTTTCATTGGGCTCTAAATCAAATGCCGATAAAAAGAAAGATTGTTAAGAAAAAACGAGTAAATGAGGCAAAAGAAGCTTTAGCAAAAGCTAGCGGAGGGGAAGAATTGGAATTAGCCGCAAAAATATTAGGTGAATTGAGAGAAAGGAATAGACGAAAGAAAGTTTTAGAGGATAAAAATTAATCTGATTCTTCTGCAAGTATTACTACATAAAGGCCAATTATAACTATTAATCCGCCAAGAATTACACCAAAACTAGGTATCTCTTGAAAAAATAACCAAGCAAGTAGGCCTGAACCAATTGGTTCAGCCAATAAAGAAATTGATACAATATATGCTGGCAAGTAACCCAGCGCCCAATTCTGCATAGTATGTCCTAATAATGTTGGAATCAAAGCCATTAACAAAAATAATTGTATTTCAGACATAGGCAAATTTTCATAACTTAAATTCTGAATTAAAACTATAAAAAACATTGTTAAGAAACTAAACAAATATACTACAAATGCGTAAGTTTGTAAACTAATTGTTTTTCGTAATTTTCTACCGCTAAGATAGTACAAACCTGCAAGAATGCCTGATATAAATGCAAAGAAATTACCTCTAAAATTACCGGGATTATCTAACAAATCTCCGCCAAACAAAATTAAAATTCCTCCAAGTGCTATTGAAGTACCTAATATTGCTTTTCTCGATAATATTTCTCCAAAAAAAATCCTACCTAATATCGCTACGTAAACAACATGACAAGTTGCTAACAAAACTGAAGCTGCAACTGAAGTTTCCTTAACTGAAGTGATAAAAAAACTGAAATGTGCACCTAATAATATTCCTGTTAAACTCATTTCTAATAGAGTAA
>Ga0066861_10000639_pt1 | contig 11321 bp, 6 predicted proteins | sample ETN02SmetaG_3_FD_66434 | JGI IMG/M metagenome (GOLD analysis project Ga0066861, IMG submission 66434) | Marine microbial and viral communities from oxygen minimum zone, Eastern Pacific Ocean - ETNP2014F10-02SV257 | ecosystem: Environmental > Aquatic > Marine > Oceanic ... | reverse complement strand
CTCCCCGTCGCGCGTCGTCGAGTGCCGAGGCGATTCGAGGCGTGTCTCGAGTTCGTGACTCGTTCGTGTGGGTAAACAGTGTGACTGCTGTCCCCGCGCGCCCCGCACGCGCGCGCGCGGATTCGCGCGCGAGGCGACACACGACGCCTCGCCGGTGGGACTCGATGGCGGAGAGTCAGTGGGAACACCAGGCAAAGTTTGCGGGGGAACTTTTTCTCGGCATGAGCGCGCTCGTGGGGGCGTATCTGTGCTTCATGTACGCGCATCTTCGTAACGAGCGTCGCGCGCGCGCGGCGAGACGCGCGGCGGCGACGAGGGACGAACGCGCGGCGACGAGGGACGAACGCGCGCGGTTGGTGGGTGGAGGAGGGGAGAGAGGTGGTGGGGTGGTGTGATGAGGGCGTCGAACGAGACGCGTGTAATGTAGAATGTAGAATGTGTGGTCTTATTAAAGTGTGTGTTCGTCCGTCTCTCGTCCTCGTCCGTAGGCGAGACGCGCGGATTAGCGCTGTTCAGATGAGTTTTTGTCCTCGTCGCCCTTGACTTCCTCGCCCTCGTACGTGTTGCCCTCGGACGCGGCGCCGGATGAAGAAGAACCGGCGTTAAGCGCCTCGCCGATCTTCATGACGGCTTGTTGAAGGGTGTTGATGGCGTCGCGCAACTTTTCGGCGTCTTCGCCCTCGGCGGCGGAACGCACGTCGGCTTGGGCGTTGGTGATGGCGTCCTTGACGTCTTGCGGCAAGTTGGCGCCGTGTTCGCTCAAGTTCTTATCCGCGCTGTACACCAACGTGTCCGCCTCGTTTCGGATCTCGATCATCTCCTTTCTCTTCTTGTCGTCCTCGGCGTGCGCCTCCGCGTCGCGAACCATTTGTTCAATGTCCGAGTCGGACAAACCGCCCGAAGATTGGATGGTGACCTTTTGCTCCTTGCCCGTTGCCTTATCCTTGGCGCTAACGTTAACGATGCCGTTCGCGTCGATGTCGAACGTCACCTCGATTTGCGGGACACCGCGCGGGGCCGGCGGGATACCGACGAGATCAAACTGACCGAGCGTCTTGTTGTCGGCGGCCATCTCGCGTTCGCCTTGCAACACCTTGATGCCGACTTGGGTTTGGTTGTCGGCAGCCGTGGAGAAGGTTTGGCTCTTCTTGGTCGGGATGGTGGTGTTGCGGCTGATCAAGCGCGTGAACACTCCACCGAGGGTTTCGATGCCGAGAGAGAGCGGGGTGACGTCCAAGAGCAAAATGTCCTTGACGTCGCCGCGGAGGACGCCCCCTTGGATGGCGGCGCCCATGGCGACGACTTCATCCGGGTTCACGCCCTTGCTCGGATCACGGCCGAAGAGGTCCTTGACGATGCTTTGGACCTTGGGCATGCGAGACATGCCACCGACGAGCAAGACTTCGGAGATTTCACCCGTGCCGATGCCGGCATCCTTCAAGCAGTTTTTGCACGGCTGCTTGGTGCGCTCGAGGAGACCGCCCACGAGGTCTTCGAGCTTGGCGCGCGTGAGGGTCAACGCCATGTGCTTCGGACCCGTGGCATCGGCAGTGATGAACGGCAAGTTGATGTCCGTGCTCTGCGCGGACGACAATTCAATCTTCGCCTTTTCAGCGGCTTCGCGGAGACGTTGCACCGCGAGCTTGTCTTGCTTGAGGTCGATGCCTTGTTCCTTCTTGAAGTTCTCGACGAAGTGATCCAACAACACGGTGTCGAAATCTTCGCCACCCAAGAAGGTGTCACCGTTCGTCGCCTTGACTTCGAAGACGCCGCCGGAGATTTCGAGGATGGAGACGTCGAACGTCCCGCCGCCCAAATCGTACACCGCGACGAGGCCCTCCTTCTTGTCCACCCCGTAGGAAAGCGCGGCGGCGGTCGGCTCATTGATGATGCGAAGCACCTCGAGACCGGCAATCTTACCCGCGTCCTTGGTCGCTTGACGCTGCGCGTCGTTGAAGTACGCCGGCACCGTGATGACGGCTTGCGACACGCCGTGTCCCAAGTACGCCTCCGCCGTCTCCTTCATCTTTTGGAGCACGAACGCTCCCACTTGCGACGGAGAATACTGTTTCCCGCCCGCCGCCACCCACGCATCGCCGTTGGACGCCTTGATAATGTCATACGGCACGAGTTTCGCCTCCTTTTGCGTGTGTTCATCCTCAAACGTTCTCCCGATGAGTCGCTTCGTCGCGTACAGCGTATTCGTCGGGTTGGTCACCGCCTGCCGCTTCGCCGGTTGTCCCACCAATCTCTCACCCTTATCCGAGAACGCCACCATGGACGGCGTCGTTCTCGCACCCTCCGCATTTTCAATCACTCGCGCGTTCTTCCCTTCCATCACCGCCACGCACGAATTCGTCGTTCCCAGATCGATGCCGATCACGTCGCCGCCCTTGGCGTACCCTCTCGCGAAGGACGGCGCCGCCGCGCTCAACCATCTCGCCTCCGTCGCCGCGACCACCGAATCTCTCACCGCGCATCTCTGCGAAGAAAACGAAAACCCCCACGCGCGTCGCCCCATCGTCAGTCATTCGCTCGCCCTCGCGCGTCGTCGGGTCGTCTCTCGCGCGCCGCGGCTTCCGCGTCCCCGCGCGTCCCTTTTTCGTCGGCCCGGGTCCTTCCCTCGTCCTTCATCTCCCTCCGTTGTCCTCGCGCATCGCGCGCGCGCGCATCGAGCGAATCACGCCGAGTCATCGAGTGAGGACACGCACCCCCACGGTCGCGCGCGTCGCGGACGACGCCGTCGTTCGCAATAATCGTCGCATCATCCTCGCGAAATCGGTCGACGTCGATCGAAATCAATCGGTCGACGATGGATCGAGGATCGGTCGGCGCGAAGGATTCGATCGATCGGCACCGCGAGAGTCGTTCGTTCGTTCGTTCGTTCGTTCGCTCGCTCGCGCGAGATGGTCCGCGCTCGCCCTCGCGTCGCGCGCGTCGTCGTCTGACGCGCCGACGAGGTTGAGGGCGAGGTGCGGGCGCGGGACGTCTCGGGACGATTTATTGAGTCATGACTCGTCGATGAGTCCCTCTTTGACGCGCACCGGGCACGGATTCGCGCGCGCGCGCGAGACGGCGACGCGTCGCGACGGGCGAGATGGCGGACGCGCGCGAGGTTCGATCGGAAGTCCTCGCGCGGTTCTGGTCGCTCGCGAGCGAGGACCGAGAGGCGCGCGTGCGCGCGTGCGAGGCGCTGATGGATGACCTCGACGACGCGCGGGAAGGAGGCGGCGGCGGCGGCGGCGACGGTCGAGGCGACGTTGGGCGCGCGGGTGATGGGAAGAGCGATGGACGAGGGCGCTCGGAGAACGAAGATGACGGCGCGGACGTGCGCGCGTACGCGTTGCGACGATTGACGCGTGGGTTGAGCTCGGGGCGCGGAGGCGCGAGGCAGGGGTTCGCGTTGGCGCTGAGCGAGCTCGCGAGCTCGGAGACGCTGGGAACGACGCCGATGGAGGCGTTGGAGGCGTTGGACGCCAACGTGGCGGCGATCACGAAATCTACTAAGGGTGAAGAGGCGAGGGACATTCTCTTGGGACGAATGTTTGGGTTGGCGGCGATCGGGATCGCGTTGGGGGCGAGGACGGATTTGGACGAGGAGGCGAGGACGAGGTGCGGCGCCGAGGTGATGACGCGGGCGAGGGCGTTGAGTAAGGAAAAGACGTATCTGTGCGAACCTGTGGCGGCGTGTGTGGTCGAGATGCGGCGGGTGTTGGGGAACGAGACGTTCGCGGCGGTGGCTGAACGCGCCGGAGAAGATTTGGCGGAGTGGTTACGAGGCGAGTGCGCCGCGGACACGCTCTGGCTCGCCTGCGAATTGTGCGATGTTTTACCGGCGAACACGCGCGATTCGATCGCATGGTTGCCGACGTGCAAATCGAAGAAGAAGGGTGTGAAATCTGTGGATTGGAAAGAGGTGTTCACACGGGCTGGATTGCGTGAGATTTCAACCGCGCTCGTCAACGCAGCGCACACGCATCCGAGAATGCACAACGCGTGGGAGATGATTCTTCGCGAGGTTTCTCAGGCGGGCGGCGTCGTGTCTCTGTGGGAAGTCGTGTGCGAAGAAGGTTTGTTCGTGTCAGGATCGCATCAGCGTCGATTCCTCGGATTCCGCGTTTTCGACACGCTTCTTTCCTCCGCCGAGGCGCACGAAATCCCGGCACTCTTCTCCAACAACTTCATCAAATGCCTGTTGAACAATCTCAGCGCGCCGGACAATTATTTACACGAGTGCGCGGTCGATTGTTTGGCTCGTATCGTCGCGTTCGCGTCGGATAAGAAGACGGAATCCTCGAAAAAGATTGCCGTCATTGCAGCGTTGCAACGTCAAGGACCGACTCGGTTCGACAACGTGACGAAGACGAACGCGGTGCAAGATTTGGTCAAGAGTTTGGACAGTGAAGACGCGGTGCACTACTTAGAAGGCATGTACGGTATAGTGACGACCGCACCGGAACAAGATCCTGACGTCGTCGGCACGGAAGAGGAGCTCGCGAGCGCTTTGGCGAACGGTACCAATCAGAAGCGTCGTCTTTGGGCGCTCGAGCAGATGGCTGGACTCATTCCGATGCTCCCGAACGACAAAGTCGTCGAGCTCATGCAATTTATGCTCTTCCACGCCTACTACAAGACGGCGGGCAAGCCGAAGAAGGGTAAATCGAAGGTTTCCGATCGGTTGCTCAAGTCTCCTCTGGAAGAGCCGACGGGATCTGTTCGCGCGGCGTGCTCGACGCGTTTCTTAGCCATGTTGAACTCGAACGTTCGGGCGCAGCGTGCGAACGCGAATAAGGATTCGAACGATGCCACCGAGGTTGTCGATCTTTTGAACGAGGCGACCGCGTTTTGTCGAATGTTGGAGGGTGAAACGTCCGTCGAGATGTGCGACGCCATTCCCGACGAGTATCAGCAAATTCGTGACGAGTTGTTGAAAACGCTCGACGCGTGCGAGAAGAGCGATAAAGAACTGGCGAGAAAAGTCATGCCACTCATTCGCGTGTTATCTGTTCTTCAAGTGAGCGATTGGCGCGAATTCACGCCGGCTTTACAAGATCTTCCGCGATGCGTGTCCGAGCTCATCGCTCCGAAGAAGAAGGCAAAGAAGACGAAAAAGGGCGATGAGGAAGAACCAGAGGCGATCGATGTGTTGGTGGATATCATTTTGAGTCTTTTGGCGCAACCCAGCGCGCTGTTGCGCGACGTCGTCGAGCACACGTTCAAAGCTATCTCTGGACAAGTCTCAAAGGAAGGCATCCAAGACATGTTGCGAATCGTCACCGGACCCGAAGTCGGCGACGACGCCGAGGAAGCGGAGGGTGAGGGCGAAGACGTGCTCATGGAGGATGACGATAGCGACATAGATGATGACGACGAAGACGAAGACGACGAAGACGAAGACGAAGATGACGAAGATGACGAAGACGAAGACTTTGGCGAGGCGAACGAAGACGAGATCGCAGCCATGCGTGCCACCGCGAGTAAAATCGTCGGAGCCGCGAATGAAGATTCGGACGAATCTGATTCCGATTCTGAAGGCATGGATGACGCGGCGATGTTTCGCATCGACAAGCTCTTGGCCGAGGCGTTCAAAAGCAGGCAACAAGATTTGATGCGCAAAAAGAATTTGAAGCGCGCGACGCGAGATTTCAAGTTCCGAGTCATCTCTCTGTTCCAGCTCTATGCAAAAGCGCAGCCCGGAAGTGCGTACTTGCCCGGTTCGGTCGTCACGCTTCTGGACGCCATGCGAGACACTCTCGGCAAGCAGGATCCGCAGAGCACGCAACTCGCGGAGAGAATCGCGTCTCTCATCAGCAAGCACATCGCGCACGCGCGTGACCTCCCCGAGGTTGCTGATGAGGAAACGTCGGCCGATTCAATCAAAGAGAAGCTCATGTCAGTCATCATCAGCGCGAATCGAGGTGCGAGCGACGGTCAGCTGTTCAACAAAACGGCGACTGCCGCGGCGGCGTATTTGTTGCGCGTTCTCGAAGCAGTCGCAGTGCGCGAACAAGGCGGCAAAACCGCCGATCAGGGCTCTGAGGTGGCGAGCGATCAAGGTATCGAGTGTTACCGTGATGCTCTGAAAATGTTCAAGTCGAAGAAGAGTAGGTTGAAGACGGGTTTCTTTTCGCAAACCTTTGTTCGTCATCCGGCTCTCGCGTGCGCATTGCTACCAGAGTTGTTTGAGCTCGTCGCGCAGGACGCTGACAAAGCGAACGCTCGCGGTGAGTTCTTGCGTCTCGAGGGGTTGAAACTCGTCATCCCAGTCATCCAAGCCGGCAAAAAGCGTTACCCGCCGCTCGCGAAGAGCGCGAAAAAGTCGATGAAGACTATTTCGCAGTCCCTCGCCGCGGTCGTCTCGGCGCCGTACAAGAACAAGAATGCTCGTGCAGACGCGTGCCAACAGGCGGCCAATTGCATCGAGTCCTTGAACCGTTTACTCGGAGACGTCGATATTAAGACGATGATCGACGTCGACGCCATCGTCGACGCCATCGCGAAGCAAATGTCCCGTCCGCCCGCGTTGCCGCAAAAAGCGCAAAAAGCCTTTGGCCGCATTTGCGCGCTCCTCGGCAGAGACGTTCCGAATGTCCGGGTTCAAGACGTCACGAACGACGATGACGACGACGACGACGACGATGATGGGAGCGATTCCGAGGAAGAGGCGCCGAAGAGGAAGTCCAAGAAGCGCGCGTCGACCGACGGCGGCAAGCCGAAATCGTCAAAGAAACAAAAGAAACGCGCGTGAGAAGACGCTCGCATTCACACTCATCCTTGTTAGTACACACATCTACATCTAGCTATTCGCGTCCGCCTCTACTTTTTGCCGCTTCGCCGCCTTCATTGCCTCGAGTATCTCCATCCCTCGCTGGCGTTCGACCGCTTTCCTGTGTCGTTTCGAGTTGGCGTGCGAGCGATAGTTATTCAGCGACCCGCACTTGCACGCGCACGCCTCGCAATAGTACCCGCTCGCCTCCAACGTATCATTCGCGCACGGTTTCGACGCATCTAGCGCGAAGTCGTCCTCAACGCTCGCTTCCGCCTCCTCTCCCGCGTCGTCCTCGACCGTCGTCGCCGCCGCCTTGGCGGCCAAAGTCTCCTCTCGACGCCGTTTCTTCGACTCGCGACCCTTCTTCCCCGCCAGACCGGCGAGAAACCGCTCCCTGAGCGCGCGTCGCGCCGCGACCGACCGTGCCGAGTTCCCTTCGCCCAGGCGCACGCCCGCGAGACCGCGATTCGTCGAGTCCCCGCCGCCACTCGCGCCTTTGAAACCGTTCGACTTGACGGCGACGCGCTTGATCTCCCGCGGGAGCCCGCGACGTCCGCCGAGGTCGGACGACGCCTTGCTCGCGTGACCGTCTTTGGGACCGGGTGCGGGGGCCATGACGAGCGCGTCGAGACGCGCCCGCGAGTGGGGAGCGCAGTGGGCTGAAAAAAGCGAAGCGCGCGCGATGGTTGTACAGTTGTATTACACTGTCTCGTGAACCGCGCGATGACGACGATACCCGCTCGCTAGCCGTAGCCGTACACGTATTCTCTGATTCCGGACCGCGATCGACGCGCGCGCGTACGCACCGTCGCCTCGTCGCCTCGTCGACGACCGTCGTCTCGTCACTCGTCCTTTTTCAAATTTAATAATTTATCCATGATCGTCGGCTCCGGCGGCGGCAACAGATCCCTCGCCTCGTACAGTCTCGACAATATCTTTTCTCTCACCTCATCGCTCACCGCCGTCGTCGCGCCGTTCCTCTTATAAAACGCGCTCAACTCTCGCAACGCCTCGGAGATGTCGGCGTACGTCTCCGTACCCGCCGCGCTCCCGTTCCCACCATCGTACGAGATGTACGCCTTGACCGCCTTCTTCGCCGGTTCCGCGAATTTAAACCTCTCCCCCGGTGATTTATCCGCGTTCGCCGCCTCGTACTCGAGCGACGTCGTCAACGCGTCCACGAGCTCGCGCGCCAGTTTCGCGTAATCCTTGGGCACCTCCTCCGCCGCGTTCACCGCGTCCGCGCACGCGCTCGCGCACGCCGCGAGCGCGCCGACGCAGTTGGTGGCGAAAAACGTGCGTCGTCGAACGTCGTCTCTCTCGCGCGAGTCCTCCTCGGCGTCGTCCTCGATCGCGCGCGAGGTGTCCGACGCCGCGGTGCCCAACGCGCCGCCCGGGCGCAACATCTCCCCGGCGCACGGCGCCACGCGGACGAGATCGGCGCGCGAGCGCGGGCCGCGCGCGCGCGCGATGACGGCGGCGCGCGCGGCGGGCGCCGCGACGAGAGGCTTCGCGCGCGACATGCGTGCGCGCGCGATGTGAGGTCACGCGGTCCCAACGGTCGAGCGGTCCCGCAGATACGAGCGCGCGATGACGCCGACGGCGCGCGCGACGCCGACGCCGCGGACGCCGACGCCGACGAGACGGACGCGATCGACGCGCGCGACCGCCTCGATCGCGCGCGCGACGCGACGCGCGCGCGAGGAGGGCGGCGAGGCGTCGATGACGTCGGTGGTGGTGCAGCGAGGCGCGTCGGCGACCGCGCGCGCGTGCGTCGTCGCGGTGACGATGGCGATGACGACGCACGCGGACGTCGCGCGCGCCTTCTCGGGGGAGATCGTCCTGGACGACGTGTCGTACGAGCAGACGCAGTGTCCGCCGAATCAATACATGCCGAGCAAGGGGAAGACGTCGTGTCTCAAGTTTACGGCGGCGGCGACCAACGCGTCGAGAAAGAAGATCGAGAGCGCGAACGTGTTTGGGTTCGTGAGTGATGTGGATGGGAACAGCGCGGCGACGGTGAACCCGGATGGGAGCTCTAGGACGGTGTTGTCGGCCATCAAGGGCGAGGTGCCGAATGGGACGTCCAGAGTCGAGTTCATCGTGACGGTGTTTAACGATAGTTTGGCGAAAGGGCCGTTGAAATTGAAGGGGTTCAAGGCGGTTGGGTCGGTGGCGGACATCGATAAGAGATTTACGCCGTTCGATGCGTGCGAGATGGATCCCGAGTCGTGTTATTAATTCTCGTTTAATCAACTGCGAGTGCAGTTGTTGATTGTTTGTGATGCTGATTACAAGATGTTAATTAGTCGCCCTCGATTCGCCTCTTCGCGTGAGACGGCCCGACGACGTGTTCTGACCAAACGCGCACTAGCTTAATACAGACCTATGAACTTCCACCAAGCCATGCCGACGGTGCCGTAAACGAAAAAGTTGACCACCGACATGTACAAACCTTGCTTCCAAAGCTTTTTGAGACTGATTTCTCCAGAACCGTAGTACACCGCGGCTTGTCCACTGGCGTAGTGCGTCATACCACCCATGTTATCGGTATTGAACGCTAGAGATAACGCCGCGAGAGGCGGAGGTACGCCGGAAGCGAGCAACAGCGTCAAAAACGCCGGATACAGAGCTCCGACGTGCGCCGATTGCGAGGCGAAAAAGTAGTGCAGGAAAAAGTAAAAGACATGCAATGCGGTGAACATGCCCCACATACCGAGGTGCAGCCCGAACAGATAGGATGAGACGAAACTACTCAGCCAAGCGACGACGCCCATCGTGTTGAGTTGTCCGCTAAATCCGACGAGCACAGCGAACCAAATCAACGTGTCCCAAGAACCTTTTTGTCCGAGAGCTTCGTCCCAGGACAACACGCCAAACGCGAGCATAAAACACATGCCGATCATGGCGGCGACGACCGCGCTCACGCCGAGTTGCACGCCGAAAACCCAAAGGAACACGGTGAGGCTGAGAGACATGACCATCTTCTTCTCGATGCTGCTCAGCGGACCGATCTCTACGAGACGCTTCGCCGCCGCCAAAGGTGCGTCCGGAGTTTCATTCAGCTCTGGCGGATCAATCTTATAGATGACCAGAGGCGTCAAGAGTAGGGATGTGAGCGCCGGAACGCTCGCGGCGACGAACCAGGCGTTGAAGGGGTTGCTAAATGGAATACCGCTCTGTAACGCGATTTGCATGGCCAAAAAGTTTTGCGCCGCACCCGAGAGCAGAAACGTAGACGTCGCGCTCGTGCCCTGAATCTGTTGACCTATGAGATACGCTCGCGTACGTTTGTCGAGGGATTTGATCACCGGCACGAAGACGCCGGCGGCTCGCGCCGTGGTCGACGGCATCGCCGGCGAAAGCAATGCCTCTGCGATTTGAAACCCATACGCCAACGACAACGTCGTGCTTCCCGCGATGGACACGAACATCAACGCCAATCGATCACCGAATCCAGTTTTGATGAACGCCCTCGCGAAGAAGCCCGTGACGACGATGAGCCAAACGACCTCGTTGGTGATGGCGCTCAAGCCTTGTGTAAAAGTCAACGTCTTCGTCGCCAGCGCCACCGTCAGCGCGCCGAACGCCCACGCCCCGACGGGCATCGGCTTCAACACCAACCCCGTCACCGTGCTCACGAAGATGCTCAACAAGTTCCACGCCTGGTCGTCCAAAGCCTCGGGACACCCGACCGCGAATTTCAGCAAAAGACCAACACCGATCGCGATAATCGCGTTCGTGACGTTCAAATCGTCCGCCTCCTCCACGGGCACTCTCGTTTCCGTCGTCCCTTCGCTCGCGTCGCTCGCGTCGCCTCCCTCATCGCCCGCCGCCGCGCACACCCGCGACAACCGACCGAACCCGCGCCCTCTCACCGCGCGCCCTCTCACCGCCCTCTCACCGCCCTCGCCCGTCCGCGCACCCCACGCGCGCACCGACGACGCGCGCACGAATCCTCGCCACTCCTCTCTCGCCCCCGCGCTCGCGCTCGCCCCCGCGCGCGACGCTCGCGCGCGATAATCGTCACCACCGGGTCGCGCGTGTGCTTTTGCGCCGGCGCGCGCGAAACGCCCCCCGCGCGCGCCGATCTCCGCGCGCGGACGCCGTGGAGGCCGCGACGCGGACGCGGGCGCCGCGCGCGACGACGTCGGCGCGCCGCGCGCGACGGCAGCCATGACGCGCGGGCGTGTGCGGCGACGATCGATTCGTGGCGTGGCGGGCGCGGTTCCTTTGTATGGGTAAACAGTGTTAAAATGGTTTGGGTCATCCAGTCCCCGCCGACGGCGTGTCGACGACGAAGCCGGCTCGCGGCGTCGGCGCGCGCGGACGCGCTCAAAAACAGAGCGACGATTCCCGCGCGCGCGTCACTGAGCGCGAGAACGTGATTCGTGTCGATGGTCGGCGCTATCGGTGCGTTCACGCGCCGGCGGCGGCGAGCACGTCGTCCACGTCGGCGTGCGCGCCCGGAAGCGCCTCGGCGTGCGCGTACGCGACGTCTTCGCCGCGAAGGACGAACGTACCGCCGAGTCGAAGCACACCCTCGGGCACC
>Ga0066861_10000637_pt1 | contig 11337 bp, 14 predicted proteins | sample ETN02SmetaG_3_FD_66434 | JGI IMG/M metagenome (GOLD analysis project Ga0066861, IMG submission 66434) | Marine microbial and viral communities from oxygen minimum zone, Eastern Pacific Ocean - ETNP2014F10-02SV257 | ecosystem: Environmental > Aquatic > Marine > Oceanic ... | reverse complement strand
TTTAATTTTAATTACAGTCTCGTTCACGGGAACAGTTTTTTCCCCTTTAAAAACGAATTCCACACGAAGCACGACGACGCGTACATGGCGGCGGTGTACATGAACGTCGCCTCGAACGAACCGGTCGCTTCGACGCTCGCCCCCGTGACCGTGTTGGCGATGATGGCGCCGATGACGCCGACGGTGTTCGTGAACCCGAGAATCGCGCCCGCTCTCGACGGCGCGACGTCTTGTAGGTAACTGTGGTACCCGGCGACGGCGACGGCTTGCGCGCCGAGGGTGGCGACGATGCACGTCAGGGCGACGGCTGGCGACGTCGTGTACTTGAGCGCGAATAATCCGAGCGCCGGACCGACGGTGGCGATGTTCATCGCCAGTCTGCGAACTTTCCAGCGCTCCATGCCGCGCGCGATCAATTTATCCGCGACTTGTCCCGAGCTAAACGACATGAACGCGGTGAAAACCCACGGTAACGCTCCCGTGACTCCCGAGCTCGCGATCGACATTCCCAAGTCGTTCGCGAGGTAGACTGGCAACCAACTCTGTAAAATCATGAAACCCCAATTCACGACGACGTGGCACCACAAAAGCGCCACGAGCTGCGTGGCGGTTTCGGTGGAGAGTTCGGTGATTTCTTCACCGCTCGCATCTCGCGCGGGCGTCGCGGCGGAAGACGCGGGCACGAAACTCTTCACGCTTTTAGGCATCGACGAGTACGAACCGATGGCCCACGCCAGACCAAACAAACCAAACGCGTAGAAAATCATCTTCCATCCGAACTGCGAGATCAAACCTCCAGCCGCCGCTAAACCGAACGCGCTGCCGATGTTGAACAACGCGAAAATCGTCGACAACGCGCCGCTTCGACGTTCCGCAGGCACGTGCGCGGCGACGGCCGCCGCCGACGCCGGAAGCGCGCACCCGCTCGCCGCACCGAACAAAAACCTGCTCGCCACGACCGCCATCACGGGCGCGCTCGTCATCGCGCTCACCGGTGTCGCCGCCACGGCGAGCGACCACATCGCCAGTCCCCCCAACAACACCTTCACACCCCCGTATTTATCGCTCGCCGCCCCGGCCGCCAATTGCGTCACACCGTATCCCCACAGAAAGCTCGACTGCGCGAGCGCGACGTCCTTCATGGACATGGCGAGCTCGGACTTGATGCTCAGCGCAGCCGCCGCGAAGATGGTTCTATCCGAGCTCGCCAATAACATGGCGACACCGAGCGCGATGACGATCTTACCCGTCGCCCCGTCGTCTGCGGACGTCGATGATGCCGGCACTGATCCATCGCTTGACGGTTCGGCCGTCGATCGCGGCGCGCGCGCGTGAAACCGCGCGCGCCCACTCGCTCGGAGTCGGTGGGACATCGGGACGCCTCTCGAGAGTTGCGCGGGCGAGGCGTCGAAGGAGGACGCCGGACGCGCGCGTGAGAGCGATGCGGTCGATCTCGATCGTCGCACGCGTCCATCCGCGCGCGCGAGGGCGATCGGGACGCGAACGAGCGCGGAGGCGGTCGGCATGTCGTGCCGCGGCGAGTGGGGCGTCGGCTTTCGTGTCGTCCGGTTGCGTTTCATCGTTGCGTTTCATTCAGCTAATACGTGCCATCAGATGAGACTACCCGTGGAGTCCGGAGAGACCGCTCCGTTGGGGGAGCCGCCGAAAGGATTTTTCAAGCTCGGTTGCGAGAAGGTTTGATGCGGAGAGAGTCCCGGGTGCGACGGCGGCTGACTGTACTGCTGCGCGCCGCCGCCGTATTGCGGGTACTGCTGCGTGCCGCCGCCGTGTTGCGGGTACTGCTGCGCGCCTCCCGGGTACTGCATGCCGGCCATGGGAAGCGCCAGCTGCGGCGAACTCGTCTGGGCCTGGAGGCGCTGCGGCGGCGGTTGTTGCGCGAAGGTCTGGTTGACGTACTGCGGCGGCACCATCGAATTCACGCCTTGACCACCCGTAGGGGACGGCGGCGCCTTGGCGTACAACTCGTCGAGGGTCGAAGAAGACAAGTCTTGCTTCGGTGGAACGCCGAATGGGTTAGCTCCGAACGGATTCGCGTTTTGACGCGGCGGTGGCTGCTGTTGCTGGTACTGTGGTTGTTGGTACTGCGGCGGCGCCTGCGGCTGGGGAGCGACGAACTGGTTGTTCGAGTAAGGAGCCGCGGCAGGCGCCGGTGCCGGTGCAGGAGGGAGAGCAGCGAAGGGATCGAGGGTATTTGTGCTGCTCGCGGTCATCGTCGGCACCGCCGGCGGAAGCGCGAGCGGTTCCGTCGGCGGGGGCAGCGCCGTCGCCGCGAAGACGTCGCCGCTCGCCTGCGGGGCGCTTTCCGAACCCAAACTGAGTTGATTGAGCGCATCTAACGCATTCATCTGCGCCTGCGGCGGAGGAAGCGCCGCAGGAGTGACTAAGTCCGGGTTGGACTGCGGAATGTCCACCATGAGCTGCGCTGGAGACGCGGCAGACGTCGGCGCGGAGCCTTGCGCGGGCGCGGAGCCTTGCGCGGGCGCGCTCGACGTCATTCGTCGTTCACGAAGCGGCATTCCCTCGCGCGGGGCGGACTCGCAGTACTCGACCATGCTCTGCATAAATGTGGCCGGCGGCGCCTCGAGCTTGATTCCGGCGGCGCCGTTTTCAAACGCGCCGCATCCGTCGCACGCGTCGTAAAATCGCTGCAAGTCTTCAATCTGTGAGAGATACTTTTTGAAAATTTCCAAGCCTTTCGTCGCCTCCACCTTGGTCGTGTCGAAGTACTTCTCCACCAACCTGATTATCGCTTCGTTCATGACTCGATAGACGACAAAGCTATCCTTGACCACCAGACTCAACGCGAAGCGAGACACGGCGTTGTCCTTGAGCACGGACGACTTGGGATCGCAGTCGGTGATTCTTCGCACCAACGTTTGAAGCAAAGGCATCACCTTGAGCAAGGTTTGAAAATCACAATCCTTCAAAGGGTTCACCACCCCTTGCCCGTTCTGTTCCGCGCCGCCTCCGATGAGACACGGCACGTAGGCGTTCAACGCGCACAGTTCCTCGAGGTACGCCGCGTACGCCCGAGTCCACCCCGTCAACTCGTACGCGTCTCTGTTCGCCTCATCCTTCCAATACCGAATATTAAACAACGTCTGCTCTTTCGGTCCGTACGTCTTGCGCGATAAAAACTCTAAAAACCGGAAAAACTCACTCTTGAAGTCTTCTCCCCGACACTCTCTCAACAATCTATGCAACACGACGTGCGTCTTCAACATCGTCCTCCACGGCGCGCATTTCCGAATCTGTTTCGCCAGCGCCTCCAATACGAACACACGTTCCTTCGGACTCCCCCCCACACCGCACGTCGCGATCAAATACTGCACGTGCTTCTCCTTCGGCGGCACGTCGTCGAAATTCGTCGCCTTTGAAAACGCCGTCTGCGCGTTCGCGAACTCTTTCTCGACCGTCGACGCCGCGAGTTTCGCCTATCAAAACACATAAAACACCGTCAACCGTCAATCACACGTCGTTTTCACGCTTCCCCCCCGCGTCGTTCCCACCCCGTTCCGCCCGTTCCCCGTACCCGCGCGTCGTTCCCATCCCATCCCCAAGCCCTCGCGCGGGTCAACCGTCGTCTCCGTCTCCCACCTTGCCGTGATCCCAGAGCGACGTCTTGGCGTTCCCACGCTTATCGGTGCGCGTCCCGACGCCTCGCGCGACGTTAAACTCCTCGACGACCGCGCGCGCGACGCGCGACGCTTTTTTTTGTAATCGAAGCGGCATATCGCGCGCGCGTCTCGCGTCTCGCGTCGATTGGATGGATTGGCGGATGATGGCGCGTGCCCCGTCCGAGGGACACGCGACGAGTCATGACCCGTGGATCATCCACCACACGCGCGTGGGTGGTTTTGTGTGTGGGTGTGTTTTGTTGTGTGTGTGTACCCGGGTACACGTACCACTCACGAGTCATGACCGGTGGATCACGCGTGTGTGGTTTTGTGTGTGTGTGTGTCCCGTGTGTGTACCCGGGTACACGCACCACTCACGAGTCATGACCCGGGGTGTCGGTGTCAGAGGGACCCAGTGACGAGTCGTGATCGGTCGTGTCGTGTCGTCCCGACGGGGCCGGGGCCGAGGCCGACCCTCGGGGGTCGACGACCGACGACGACGACGACGACGACGCGAGGACGCGACGCGAGGGGGTGAATATCGACGAGGATGTATACCGCTTTTTATAAGACGTTCATGTCGGTGCGTGCGGATGCGGCGAGAGGAGGACGGAGGAGGACGGAGGACGCGTGGGTGAGGCGGAGGACGAGGGTGGAGATCGATCGATGGATGGATGGATGGAACGACGGACGCGCGCGATGGTCGATGGTGGGATGGGATGGGGTGAAGACTGACGAGAGACGACGACGTGGATCGGTGCGCGACGCAGAACTCGGCGGTGTACGTGGGCGTGATCGTCGCCGGTGCGTTGGTGGGGGAAAAGGCGATCAATTACGGGTTCGATCGCGCGTGGGAACGCGCCAACGCGGGCAAGTTGTGGAAGGACGTGGAGAAGAGGTTGGAGCTCGAGTGAGATGGGGGAAGAGGCGATCGGAGGTGGAGAATGGGCGCGATGATGATGATGATGATGATGATGATGAGGAGGAGGAGGTCGCGCGCGGGACGTACGTAGCATTTTAACGAAGACGCGCGAATGAAAATACGCGCCGCGTTCCATTCGTCGACTCGACGCCGTCGCGCGCGTCGCGTTTTCGATGCTCGATGCTCGGTGACTCGCGCGAGGAGTGATGTGATTATATGGTACAAGCGGTGCGATGGATCGCGGTCGGTGTCGCGCTAATCGGCGGTCGACGGGGGTGGGTCGGACGCCGCGGCCGAGTGTATGCGATCGAGCGCGCGCTCGAGCGTCGAGTGCGACTCGTTCATGGCGACGATGGACGCGCGGAAGAGCACGGGTCCGATGAGTAAGTTGATGACGATGATGGAGACGGCGAGGGTGGAGAATTCGTTACCCCAGTGCGGGAATCTCGCCGCGACGGTTCGCGCCAAGCCGAGCGCCACGCCGGCTTGCGTGACGTGCCCCATCCATTCAATGTTTTTGCGTCGTTCGCCGGTGATTTCGCTCGTCGTCGGCGCCTTTAACACGCGCGCGGAGATGGCGGTGGCGCAATAGAGCGCGAGAAGACGAACGATGACGAGCGCGATGGCGATCGTGATCGAGTTGAAGGCGTTTTCTAATCTCAAACTCGCGCCGGCGAGCGTGAAAAAGAGAAGGTTGACGGCAGGCATGACGACGGCGACGGCGGCGCGCAAATCCTCGCGCTCGCGCTCACCGCTCGAGTGCTTACGATTGGACGCCGTGAGTCCGGCGACGACGCACACCAAGAGCGGTTCGAGCCCGACGTGTTCGCTCGCGACGAAGATGGCGGCGGTGACGCACGCCACGACGCCGACGCGAATGTTTTTCCATCTCGCCAACATCGACGTCGGTTTGAGCGCGCGTCCGAGCAAGACGCCCGCGACGACACCGGCGCACATCGCACCGACGACGCGCGCGAAAGGCACCAACAACTTCATCATCGGATGCGCGCGCTCCCACTGCGTCGCCGGTTTCAGCGTCACTAATAATTTCCTCGCCGCGCCCGCCGCCGCGCTCGTCGCCGTCTCGTTCTCGCCTCGCGCGTCCCCCACCACGGATTCACGCACCATCCTATGAAAATCTAACCCACTCATCGCCACGAGCTCGACGTTGATGGCGAACAGTGCGACGACGATGACGTCCTTTAACACCGTCGCGCTCAAAATGTGCGAACAATACGGCCCGCTCGCCTCGCACTCGTTGATCACCGCCAACGCGCTCGCCGGCGATCTCGCCAGCGACAGCGTCCCCAACAGACTCCCCACCGCCACCACGTGCCGTTCGGTGAGACCGTTCAAAAACTCCACCCTATTCGCCAACGCCGCGTCGAAGGCGAAAAACGTCGCCGTCCAACAACACGCCGCCACGCTCGCCACCGTCGTCGCCGTCCCCTTAAAATTCCGTCTCAATTCCGACATCGCCACCTCCGATCCCGCGGCGAGACCGATACACGCTAAACACGCGTTATCCACCATCCACAATCGTCGCCATCCCGCCGTGGAGAGCGCGCCGAGGCCGTGGTGTCCGAAGACGACGCCGCACGACAAATATCCCGTAATCTTGGGCGTCTTGAGATGTGTATGCATAGCCTGCGCGAGATTGTCGGGTCGTCGTCAAAAACGACGCGCGCGCGCCGTCAGTCTCCACGCACGCGTCCGCGCGGTGACGTCTCGCATCGACGACTCTCCCCGACGCGAGACGCATCGCATCATTCATTCATTCATTCGCGCGCATCTTTCATTCATCGCGCGTTTCGTCCGTCTCGTCGTCACGCACCGCACCCGCGTGCGCGCTCGCGAACGCGACGAGCGGCAAACGCAACCACGCGTCCGTGGGCCACTCCGTGGACCACGACGCGATCACCGTCATCGCGCGCCGTCGCGTTCTCTCGCATCGCATCACCGCAAACCTCACACCGTCTCGCGCGCGCCACCGCGCCATGGCCCCCGCGCTCGGTCCCGCGGTCGCCCGCGCGGTGGACGATCTCGCGCACGACATTCGTCGCGGTCGTTACGACGCGGAAGCGCCGGCGACGCTGGCGAAACGCGTCGCGGAGACGCTCATCCAAGCGGTGGCCACCGCGAGCGCGGACGCCACCGTCGACGACGTCGTCGCGAGCGTGCGCGCCGTCGGCGGTCGATTGGCGGTGATCAAGCGCGAGCATCTTCTCGTCGGGAACGTCGCGCGACGGTTGCTCCGCGTCATCCGAGACGAGTTTCAACACGACGACGACGAGACGCCGGCGGCGGCGGGCGACGGCGACGACGCGACGACGCGGACGCGACGGATGAAAAAAGACGTCATCGACACCGCGCACGAAGTGATCGAGGAGATGGAGGCGGCGTGTTCGAACATCGCGGCGCAGAGCGTGGATTTCATCACGAACGGGTGCCGGGTGATGACCATGGGAACGCCGAGCGCGGGCGCGGGGACGGGACTGGCGGAGGCGTTTTTGAGAGAGGCGAATAAACGGCGCGCATTCGGCGTCGTCGTGGCGGAGAGCGCGCCCGGGTATCAAGGACACGCGACGGCGAAGAGTCTCACGGAACGAGGGGTGCGAGACGTGACGGTGATATGCGATAGCGCGGTGTACGCGGCGATGCCGAGCGTCAAGTGTTGCGTGTTGAGCGCGCGAGGCGTGCTCGCCGACGGCGCGGCGCTCGTGAATAGTGGGGCGTATAACATCGCGCTCGCGGCGAAAACGCACGCGGTACCGGTCATCGTGCTCGCGGGATCGTACGATATTTCACCCAAGACGCGCGAGGACGAGGGGTTCGGTCGAGTGTACGGATTGGGGTCGCCGGCGACGGCGTTGGCGTACGGGCGAGACGGCACCGATCCCGACGCCGTCGTCGTCAACCCGTCGTTTGAGTATCTCCCGCCGGAGCTCATCTCCGTCTTTGTCACCGATCACGGCGTGCACTGTCCGGGATTCATCAACGTGTTACTCGCGGAGATGTACTCGGAGCTCGACGGCGCGCTTCTCAAATAAACCGAGCCGAGAAACGTCCCGCCGTGGCCGTCGCCGCGAGACGAACGCGACAAACGAAAAAAGAAACGAACGCATAGTCTCGCGCGAGTAGTAGGATTGTTTTCTAAACGAAACCAAACGTTTTCGTTCGTCGCCGAGGAGAAAGAAAGAATATCGCGCGCTGCGATTACAAACGGCTCGAATCCATCCATCCATCGACCATCGACCGTCGACCATCGACCGTCGTCCGACTACGCCAAAAACCCGAGTTTCCCCCCGTTCGCCTTGGCCGTGCGAATCAACCGTTGCTTCACCTTGGAGTCGCACCCGAACTCGGCGCAAAAATCACCGATGACTTGCGAGTGCAGCGCGATCGCCTTGCCGCGAATCTGATTGAATCGTTTCACCCCGATCACGTCGCGAGCGACGCGAACGATCGGGGCGAAGAGGCCGTTCTCGTACGCGTTCCCGCATCGCGGGGAGACGACGAAGGAGCGTCTCGACGAAGACGGTCGGCGCGCCGCCGATCGCGCCGAGGTGGTGGCGACGAGCGGGACGCTCGCGGTGCGCGCGCGAGAGGAGAGCGCGGCCGAGGGAAGGGCTTGGGCGAGCATGACGGCGGGAGATCACGCGCTCGGGACGACGACGTGTGCGGGGTCGAGGCGCGCGCGCGGGGGGAGGACGATGACGCTGGCGAGACGGGTCGGATGAGTGGGTGACGTCGATGGGGCGGGTGTGCCGGTATTCTTGAGTCGTGACTCTATGGTTGGGGGAGGTACACGCGAGGGATGGGAGGTACACGGTGAGTCGTGATCGGTGCGAGGGGTGTGGCGACCGCGCGCGCGCCGCCGCCGAGGCCGAACGCGGGCGACGCGAGACGACTCGATCGGTGACGGTTCGGTGTGTTGCGTGCGTATGTGATCTATGTATCTATCTATCGTGTGGTGGTCGGAATCGGTGTTCCCGACGCGGAGGAGATGCGTCCGTCGTCGCGGACGAAGCGGCCGCACGCGCTGGTGTCGTCGTCGCACGTGCGCAGGAAGAGACGTTCGGGCGGGTGGAGCGCGGGCCCTCGACCGCTCTCGCGAACGTCCGGATCGTCTCGAGCGAAGATTTCGCCGAGCGCTCGGACGTGGTCCTGGCGGAGACAGTAGACGTCGGAGACGCGACCGGAGCGTTCGATGTCGTCGAGCGCCGTCATGTCCATGTTTTTGTTTGGGTACGTGCCGAGAAGCCACGGAGCGCTGTGCGGGACGGCGCCGGCAAAGTTGGAGACTGAACCGCGACGGCGTGCGTCGTCGCCGTTGCGCATGATGTCGCACATGACGGCTTGGATGTCGAGCGAGGCTCTCGCGACGCCGTCTCGGAATTTCTCGGGCCAGAGCGACGGGACGTTGTGTCGCCAGGCGGTCAACGACGCGTACACCTTGGGATCCGACGCGATCTCTCGCATGCGAGCGACTAGATCGTCGACGCTACCGTAATCCTTGACACTGAGCACGCAATCCTTCTTGGGACACGGGAGGAACTCGTCCACCGTCTTCGTGCCAAAGTACACGGGGATGGAACCGCGAAGGAGCGGCAACCAAAGCTTTTCAGACACGTGTCCGGGACAATCCACCTCCTCGGTGACGAAATAAAACAGATATTTGCTCAATTCGAGCTGTAAACGAATGGTCTCCGTCGACGTCGCCGAGAGTCCGAGATTGTAAAAGCGAGTGTTGTTGCGATTTCGCATGCACGTCCCGATGGATTCCACGGGGTACCGTTCAGAGATTCGTCTCAGGATTCTCGCCCCCACCGAGTGTCCGTCGTCGCACGCCACCGCGCTGTCGCCGAACCCAATCACCGGTAATCGCATGTGCAGCGGTCGGAGAAAGGCGTCGTAGGATGAAATCATAAACTTGGCCGTCGGAAGCGGCGAACGCCACACGCTGTCGAACGCCGCGTTGGACGTCGCGAGGTAATCCAATTGCGACAAAAAGGTTTGATCGCGCAAATCTCTGCCGGCTTGTAACGACGCGGGCGCAGCCGTGGACACGTACACGTACACTTGATCCCGACGCGATTTTTGTGGCAGTTTGGTCAGGAAGACATCCTTCCCGCCCAGTCGCGAACTCTCCCTCTTGCGAGACGCACTCGTCGAAGACGGCTCAAAGCGCGTCCCGTTTCTACCCAAACTGCGTCGCGAACGTATCGTGTGCGGCGACCTCAGGGACGACGACGCCGGTTTTATCATCGTGTCTCCGCGAAACACGACGACGTCTGCCTCCATGCATCTATTATCGTTTCTACCGTTCGTGTGCAACACCTCCTTCACGCACCGTCCTAATAAATTTTCTCTCGCCGCCGAGCGCACGCCTCGCTTGGCGTCCAACACCGCGCTCAAATCTTCCGCCCACGTCGACGCTCCGATCGGACGCGACCACCGGTGGAGATTATAGAGACACACGGAGAAAGCCGAGTCGCCGAATTCTAAATTCGACGCGTCCTTCGTCGCCCCCTCTCTGTACCAGCTCGGCTTGTGCACCCAATTCCGCAGCGGTTCTCTCCCCACCGCGTGCGCATCGTCCACCTGCACGCTCATCGCCACGAAATCCTCCACCGTTCGCGCGCGATCCAACGCGTGCGAATTCCTCGTCAACTCGGACGCCAACGGGTCCTCCACCTCTTCGAACACCCTCGTCGTCGTCCCCCCACCACCGTTCCGTCGTGGACCCTCTCGCTCGCCCAACGACGTCACATCGTCCGCGTCCCAATCACTCCCCTTCGAGTTTCGACTCGTTCGCCTCTCCGCCAACCACGGATACCTCGCGAGCGCGTCCACGCTCAACACCTCTCGCGCGCGCGGCGCCACGCCGAACCTACGCGCGCGCACCTTCACCGCCCTCGACGCGTCCGCCGCCGCCCGCACGAACGCCACCGTGGTCGACACCATCATCGCGCTCGACATCACCACCAGCGCGCACGCCGCGAGGGCGAACCAGTGTCGACGAATCGATGATTTTCTCCATCGCTCGCGCTCGTCGATCGGCCCGGTCGAGGAGGACGAGACGTCGTCGTCGCTCCCGTCGTCGTCGCGCGCGCGACGTCGACGTCGACGGAGGAAGACGTCGTCGAGATCGTCCTCTCGACCGGAATCGATCGAGACGCGCGCGCCGAGGAGGGGCGCGCGCTCGGCGTGCGCCATCGCGCCGGACTCTGAGGGTGTTGCGGCGGGGACGCGGTCGCGGGACGCGCCGCGACGGGTACGAATCGTTCGCTTCTGTTTTTACACGGTGAGAAAAACGATGGATAAAAGGCGTATGAATGGTGACGGGGTCACGCGTCCGAGAGGGGCTCGGACGCGTCCTCGTTCTCGGGTTGACTGAGTTCGGCGGAGACGCTCGCGGTTTCCACGCACGCGAGCGGTAACCCGAGCGCGGGCGCCGCGGACGCGACGGTCCCGGCGGTGTATCGTCGCGTCGATGAGAACGGAGGCACGACGAGCCACTGTTGATCGACGCGCTTGAGGAAACTTGAACCGTTGGTGGCGTGTGGGAGCGTGTCGAGGACGTCGTCGTAGGCGTCGTGACGCAAGACGAAGAAGGCGTCCTCGCTCAACTCGCACTCGTTTGAACGTAATTTACACAGTTTCCCCTCTTGAAACTTGCATCGACAGTTGTGCGGACACGATCGGTCCACCTCACGCTTTTCCTTCTTCGTCCGCGCGACGGCGAGGGTGGAATCGTACTGTAAACGAACCGCG
>Ga0066861_10000636_pt1 | contig 11338 bp, 9 predicted proteins | sample ETN02SmetaG_3_FD_66434 | JGI IMG/M metagenome (GOLD analysis project Ga0066861, IMG submission 66434) | Marine microbial and viral communities from oxygen minimum zone, Eastern Pacific Ocean - ETNP2014F10-02SV257 | ecosystem: Environmental > Aquatic > Marine > Oceanic ... | reverse complement strand
CTTTCTAATACGAAATCTATTAGGCCAATTCCATAGGTTGCTCTACTTACGTTACTCCACTGTCCAAATTCACTTTGTGCAGCAACCCTTACTATTATTTGTGATGCATCAATTTCATCTTCAGTAAATTCCGGGATTTCTATGGTGGTACTCCAATTAGTAATGCTATCTCCTGTCATTATAGTTTCTGGAGTGTGCCATCCAAGCAGTATTTCTTCTCTTGTTGGTTGGTTATCTTTAGGTTTATATTTGTAACTAATTTGTGCTAATACATTATCTACAGTTCCATTATTGTCTCCTTGATCTATGTTGCCTCTTATCCTGTAAGTTTCACCTTCTATTACCCATGAATTACACACCAATGTATTTGTATTGTCTGGATCATATTCACATTCTCCGTCGACTGGATTTTCTATTTCGACCCAATTCCCAGAACCTTCGCCTGGACCTGTTTCATTACCTATTGGCGGCCCTCCTCCATCTCCATCACCAAACATCCCTTTCATGGTTAAACTACCATCAATTATTCCAAAACCATACTGCGTATTCCAAGAATTTCCATCAATTTCTTCAGACGAAGTACCTCTATTTTCAGAATATTTCATGAGGTATTGCATTATTTTTTCTGTATTTTCTGGATCTTTATAATCCATCAAACCTTCATTAATTCCTATTTGAAGCATTATAGCAACCAGTCCTGCTACTGCAGGGGTGGACATACTAGTCCCGTCTTTTGACGTGTAACCATCCTTTGCCCTATTATTTTCTGAACCTGGTATAATTGAACTTGACTCTTCATGCTCTGCTGAAATTATTCCTGAACCTGGAGCAACTACCCAAGGTTTCAATTCATCCAATGTGTCATCATCATTATCTGATACTCTAGGTCCAGAATTAGAATATGATGCTATACTATCGTCAGTCCTATCGATACTATTCTTATCGTCAATAGATCCTATGGTAATCGCTTTATCTGCAGCTCCTACAGACGTAACTCTTCGCTGTCCATCATTCCCAATTGCCGCAATACAGACAATGCCTGCATCTGCTGCCTGATTTACGGCCTGTGCTTCAGCACTTGTTCCATTATCTCCTGGATCATCATTGCCTCTTGGGTCAGATGCAAGGCCAAAAGACATCGACATTATGTCTATTCCTACACTTGAATCATTATTTCCCCAATCTGTTTCTACATTTTGCGTTGCCCATTGTATTCCTTGTAAAATCGACTGTGCATTTTCGCCTCCAACATCGGTCATTACTTTGACATCAACAAGATAAGCTCCTGGGGCATATCCTTGATTTACTCTATCACTGTCTCCAGTGCCCAGGGCTATTCCTGCAACATGAGTACCATGGCCACTTCCATCATCTGGATCATTACTTCCGTCGGTTGGACAACCATTACTCGAAAAAGAGGTGGTATCACATCCTGCAAGCCATTTAGGATCTTCCAAATCATTGGGATCATTTGTATTATCATTATTATTGTCTGAGAAATCATCCAAAGAAAAGTGTTCATTATCCACTCCAGTATCTAATATAGCAATCACAATTCCTGATCCATCGTAATTCAATTCTCTCATTGTTTCAGCATACAAACTCGATGCCCGAACTTTTGATCCCTTAGTTGCCTTATCGAGGTAAGGCGCCAAAACATTTTGCTCTTCAATAAGAACAACTCCATCTAAACTCCATAATTCTATTAGAGAACTAATTGGCACATGATCTAAGACTATATTATCCAATATTTCCATTGGCATAAACCAAGATGTCTCTTCTTCCCATTCATATTTTTCTAAGGTAGATTTAACTTTATCAATATCACTTTGCCCAGGGTGCCAAGCATAATGAATGATTATTGCTACAGTATTTCTTCCATCAACTCCTACTATGGAAGTTGTTGATTGAGAATCTTTTTGACCATCAATAATCAATTGTAAATCATCATCCATTCCATTATTATCATGATCATTCCAATAATTATACCACCACCCATATTCTTGCACCGGATTTCCTGCATCTATTGGAGTATGGCTTGGTGATCTATCTTTTTTCTCACAAACAAAATTTCCACACATCAATTCTGGAATTTCTCCATTAGAATCATCTATTTCAGGTATATTTTCTACTTCGAAATTTTGAATTTGAGCGCCAACACCTGTAGATATATCAAATACTATCATCAGTATTGATATCAAGACAGGTTTGACGTCTATTCGCATGTCACTCTAGGACAGCGACAGTGTTTTATCGTATAATTCCAACCAATATAAGGGCACAAAATTTGTCATTAGGGCCAATTGAGATGATTATCCGATTTGACACATTTCAAAAAATAGATATTATTTCTTTCATCCGCAACTACCTCTCCGTTACAAATGGGACAAACCGTTTGTTCAGCCAGTTCTTCTAGCCACGCACGTCTAGTTTCCCTTTCGTCTCCTTCTTCACGAAGTTTATTCAATATCCTTGAAACGTTTTCTGCTAATTCAATCCCATGCCCGGTCCAAGGATCATTATCTAGTTGGGATAACATTTCTTGTCTGTTCAGTCTTGAAATTTCTATTTGCTCATTTTTATTATTATCACCATATGCTAAAATATCTCTCTCTTTTACGATAATTTTGGCAGAAATATATGCAAGAAAAAAACCTCCTAGATGGGCCATATGTGCTACATTTGTTTCTCCTGATGTCCCGGCCTGCACTGAATAGATTTGGTATATTTCTATTCCTACTCTGATAAATGCAATCAACCAAACAGGCCAAGCACGAATAAGGAATAGTAATGGAAACTCTATCTTATCTTCAGGCCAGCATGCCATGTATGCTCCTAAAAGTCCAAAAGCCGCACCACTAGCACCTATTGCAGGATTCATTGAGTTAGGATGTGTAAATATCCAAGCCAGATTTCCTCCAATAAATCCCATTGAGTAGACAATTAACCATTTCTTACTTCCTAATTTCTGTTCAAGAGGCACCCCAACTAAAGCTATAACAAGTATATTGCTGAGTACATGCAACCAATCTGCGTGTAACCAAGCGGCCGTGACAAATCTATGGAAATGTAGTCCTTCATTCATAATTGCTGGAATTAAACCAAAAATTTCTATTGGTTCAAATGAAAAGATATTCTTTTCTGAAAAACTCAAGAAATATTGTATAAAATGGACTAACAACAGAGATAATACCATTCCTAAGGAAAAACCTGTTTTGTCTTTAAAAGCATAAAAAAACGGAATAAAAGCTAATATCAGGATTATAATAATCCATAATATATCAGATATTTCTAACAGATCCCACCTCCAATCTTCATCCAATATGTACGCCCCGTTTTTATCCAAAGGGCATTTGTCAATAGAATTTTTCATCAATAGAATTACTCAAACGGTATCGCCCTTCCGCAAACACATGGATGAACCCCTCCTTCTAGAATTAGAAGGACTTGTTGTTAGTAGGGAGAATAGAAGTGTATTGAATGATATCAATTTCAAATTGAAGGAGGGAGAAGTTGTTGCTTTAGTTGGTCCGAATGGTTCTGGAAAGACTACCTTCATCGAGTCTTGCACAGGGATAATTCCATTTACAGAGGGAAACCTATCTTATTACTCTAAATTAAATGAAAAAACTATTATCAGAAATAAGGATGGCCGTAATTCCAACATCCCTCAGATTGGTTTGACATTACAAAATGATGGTATTTGCGGCGAAGAAACTGTTGAAGAAAAATTACTAACTGTATTGAATATGGTTGATGAGGGCGAAAATTCCCATCTAATTGATTCAATACTTTCCGATTGGGGGCTATATCATAGAAAATCTAATCGAGTTTCCCAACTTTCAGGCGGTTTGAAAAGACGACTATCTGTACTTTCTGGGCTATGTCCAGCCATTTTTAGTCTGCATCCAATAGTAGTTCTACTAGATGAACCAAGTGAAGGTTTAGATGATGAAGCATGCAATATTTTAACTAATTGGATAAGGACAATAGCCTCTAGAGGAAATGGAATTATTTTTACTTCACATGATAGTGATTTAATCAAATGCGCAGATAGAATAATCAAATTGGAAGAGAATAAACCTATTACCGAATCATCAGGCAAATCATCAGGTGCAATTGTAACAATGGTTGAATCTGAATTAGTTGCAAGGCAAGTTTCTATCAATTCATTAATTAATTGGACCATTAAAATGGAATTAAGAAACCCAATTGATACAATAAATCGTCTAACTCCTGCCTTAGTTGCCCTTTTTATATCATTTTCATTAATAGGAAATATAAATTATGAAACAATTGATAACCAAATAATTTCTTTATTGATATTATTGCCTGCTTTTATAACATGTATAATCTCTCCAGCATTGATAAGTAGATTCAGTGAAGCCGACTGTGGAAAATGGTGGTATATCAACTTAGGAACTAAATTCCGCCCTATTAGCTCATTTATAGGTGCTTCACTACTATTGCCTTTGCCTTTGACATATCTTTCATGGATCATTCTAATTGGAGATAAATCGGAACTTTATTCAAATGAAGTACTTACTTGGCTTTGGCTTCCTGCTTTGTGCATGTTAGATTTGGCAATAGCTTCCTCGGCCTTACATTTTTTAGTCTCAGACTTACAAAGATCACAGGCTTCTTCTGCTTCACTACTAATGATATTCCTAGTTTGGCCATTTTTGGAATTATCTGAGGCTTTATCTTCCATTATGGTTAATGGCATGTCCTTCTCTCTAGAACTTGGTTCTCCTCTGATTTCCTGCTTATTTGCTAGCCTTATTTCTTCTTTAGTATGGTTAGTTGCCGTATTTCTTCCAGATACATAAATGATAGTATTGATGACCTATAATTAAGTGGACGTATCATGCCTGATTACAAGCCTATATCTTTGGTGCTAATTTTGTTAGGGTTATTTGGTTCTTCAATATCGATATTATTGGGTTTTATCTGGGTTCCAGGAATCGACCCAGAATCTGTGCAACAAGGTTCTGCCGAATCATACAGGATATTATTTTGGCATGTTTCATTTGCATGGTGTTCCTTCCTAGCATTTCTTATGTTGTTTGTTGGCTCAGTACTTTGGTATTTAAAAAATGATGAATTTGGTTGGAGATTATTTTCCACTGGTTCTGATATGGGGTTATTATTCGGTTTTGGGGTAATAACATCTGGGCCAATATGGGGTTCAGTAGCATGGGGAAAACCGTGGGATTGGGGAGATTTAAGATTAAATTCATTTGCCCTATTGACGGCTGTTGCAATATTTCTTGTCTTATCAAGAAAATCTCAGCCTGACACAACCCAAACTAGAGACACACTCTCAATTATAGGGTTATTCGGTTTCTTTTTAGTCCCCATAACCGCAGTGGCAACAACACTGTATAATCGAAGACACCCGCCAATAATTATAATCGAGGGCGAGGATACTGGTTTGCCAGACGAATGGTTAATGGTTTTAATATTCTCTTTCGTTTCATTTGGCCTAATGTTCATTGGGATTTCGCTTCTCAATGATATGGTCAATCAGTTAGAATCAAAAACAGAAAAATATCAGCGTATAATTGATAGGGGAGAGGATTGAAAATGTCCGGATTAACTGAATTAGCATTTGCATATGTAATTTTGATTGGAATAATAGGCGGTTATGTTTGGAATTTATTTTCTAAACTTGATGATATTGAATCACGTATTGACGCGGTAGAGAATTACCTCTCAAAGAAAAAATCAGAGGATGAGTGAAGTTTATTCATTAAAAAACTTCTAACGTGAATTATCTATGGCATTAGTGGGATAATAACATGTCAGAAGGTGCATTTTGCATTACTTGTGGTTCAGAAACGCCCCTTACTTCCGATAGATTGTGTGAAAAATGCTTTAGAAAACGAAATCATTTATCTACGATTCCAGAGAGAATACAACAATATAGATGCCCCAAATGCAATAAATACGAAATAGGTGGTAGATGGTCAGAAATAGATAATGAAAACCTAGCCGATTTACGAATTAGAGAGAATTTAAAGATATATCCAGACTCAAACGAAATTGAACTAGGATTTTCTATTGAAGAAATAGATAATAGATCTGTTAGACTCCATGTTGGTATAATTGGAAAAATAGAAGGCCTTCTCTTCGAAGATAATCATACCACTTTGATGCAGACTAGCAATGCGGTTTGTCCTGCTTGTACAAGAAAGGCAGGCAATTATTTCGAATCTATTGTGCAACTTCGTTCTGCTGGAAGAAAATTAAATCCCTCTGAAATAAAAGAAGTCCGAGATACATTGGATGAAATGTTATCTGAAATGGAACCTGATCCAATGTTTTTCATAACAAGTGAAGGGCCGGTAACCGGAGGTTGGGATATGCAATTAGGCTCAAAGGCAATGGCTAGAAGTTGGGGAAAAAGATTGACACAGAGATTTGGAGGAACAATAAAAGAAACATCTACAGTTGTTGGGGCAAATGATGGTATTGAAGTTACAAGACTGACAATGAGCTATAGAAAACCTGCTTATTCAATAGGCGATATTATCAAATTAAAGGGAGATTTATGGCTAGTTAGTCGTTGGCAGAAAGATGGACCAATTTTACGTAGGATGAGTTATTTTGAAAGAAAAGGAGTATCTTGGAGAGATATGGAGAAATGCATAGTTATATGTTCTCTAGAAGATCAGTATCTAGTTGATATTCTAAATCGTGATAGTTCTGCTGTTGAGATCATGGATCCCGTTGATTACAAGATTGTCACTGTTGCTCTGCCTTATGATGATGATAATCAAACATCTAAAATAAGAATTGGATTCATAGACGATATGTGGTTAGCAATACCTGGAACTAATACGGAGGTGTAAAATGAAAAATGAAAATAATTTTACTATCTTAGCAGAAAAATTCGATAAACAAGACATGATAAAATATACAAGAAGTTTTGTAGATGATATTGAAAATTCATTTAATACTGAAATAGAAATAGAACAAGATTTAGACTGGTCTGGAGTTTTATGTCTCGGAATGGGAGGGTCTGGAGCAGGAGGGGACTTTCTAAAATCTATTTCAGATTATTCTGCGGGTATTCCTTTTGTTATTTGGAAAGATTATGGCCTCCCTTCTTGGTGGGGTTCAGATTGGTTAGTGATTGCTACTTCTTATTCTGGGAATACTGAAGAAACTCTTGATGGAGTGAAAACTGTATTAGAGCAAGGAGGGACTGTTATAGGAGTAACATCAGGAGGTAAATTAAAAGAAATACTTTCAGAAAATGATAATTCTATTTGCCTCTCTGTTCCTTCTGGTCAGATGCCTAGGTCTGCCTTCGGGCATCTATTTGGTACTCAGATGGCGATATGCTGGGCATTGGGCATATTTCAAAAACCTACCAATGAAGAAATAAACGATATAATCACTAGATTACGCAATATGTCTTCTAATGCAGATATTATCTCAGGTAATGGAATGTCAATTTCAATGGCCAAATCTATGATAGGAAAGCAGATAGGAGTATTGTCTCCTACTTTATTCAGTTCAGCTGCAAATAGATTCGTTAGTCAATTGAACGAAAACTCAGAAAGATTTGCGAGACAAGTAAATTTTCCAGAAATGAATCATAATGAGGTTGTCGCATGGGGTTCTGCAAATAAAGAAAATCATGCTGATATTTATTTTTCATGGAAGGGAATGAACCAAAGAACCAAGTCTAGGTTGGATTGGATGTTAGAAGAAATGAGTACTGACTCATCATGGATTATAGAATGTAAAGGAAACTCCTTACTGGAGTGTTTACTTTATGCTGCACATATTACCGATTGGGTATCTATAGCATTAGCATTACTTGAAGGCAAAGATCCTTCTGATATGTATCCAATAGTTTCACTGAAAAAACATCTTTCTTCAATTTAATATATTTGCCCCATAACTAATCTTGGATCTGGATAATTTTGTAAAGCCTCGTCTCTATCTTTGGGGTTCACTACTCCTGGCATATCGTGAGTGGTTGGTTCAATTAATGATAATTGGAAATGAAGATGCGGATCCCATCCTCCATTCTCATGCTTGTCTCCTATCCAACAGATAGTTTCTCCACGTCCTATTCTTTGCCCAACAGTCTTTTCTTTTACTGATGCAGAATCTAAGTGCCCATATAGTGCCCACACGTTTGTTCCTCCAATATCGTGCTTTGTGATTATGACATACCCATAGTCTCCATCGGCAGGATTGTAACCAAAGTGTGATATTTCTCCATCTTCAAAGGCCATACAAGGAGTTCCAACAGGAGCGCCTATGTCTATTCCAATATGGAGAAATCTATCATCAGAGAACAATTCTGTTGAATACATGCCAGGCCTTAATTCATCATATCTCCCAATATCATATTCAAATTCAGAAGGCTCATATTTTCCTGTTGTAAAATCTCTAACTTCATATTCGTCAGGTAGATTAACGACCGGATGATAACTTTCAGTTTGCCAATTAACCATGATGTTCCGAGAAAACGTTTGCACATCATTTTTTCTATTTTGACTAACTCTGGTCTGAAAAATCAAGGAGTTTTTCTGAATCTTTCGCGGGCAATGTTTCAATATCTTTCATTGCTTTATTCATAGCACGAAGTCTGACCTGTATTTGCCCATCCAATGCTAATTTATTAGTTAGAGATTCAGAAGTCTTATGCGCACTTTCAATAGTTTTCCCAAACTTGTCAAATTCAGTTTTAACTGCCCCCAATACTTTCCAAACATCTCCTGCACTTTCTTTTAGTGCTAATGTTCTGAATCCAACTTTAATGCTGGAAATAAATGCTGAAAGATTTGATGGACCACAAATCATAATACGATATTCTCTTTGAAGTATTTCCAACAGATTTGGTTGTCTTGCTATATCTGCATATAATCCCTCTGTGGGGAAGAACATAACGGCGAATTCAGTAGTATGGGGTGGAGCGATGTATCTTTCTGAAATATTTTTAGCTTTATTTTTGACATTTGAAATGAGAGATTTCCTAGCTATCTCTATCGCCTCTTTGTCTCCAACATCTAAAGCATCAAGCCAGGCTTGGTGGTCTTCTATTGGAAACTTACAATCAATGGGCAACCATAATGTATTTTGCGAATCATCGTTCCCTGGTAATGCAACTGCAAATTCTACAGTTCCATTATAGTTTGGATTAGTTTGAACATTAATTCCAAATTGTTCCGGAGAGAGGAAATTTTCTAGAATCTGAATAGCCTGTAATTCTCCAAGTGCCCCCCGCGTTGAAACATTTGCAAGAACCTTTTTCAATCCTCCAACATCATCTGCAATATTTTTCATTTCTCCCAGTCCACTGTGGACATCCTGCAATTGTTTACTCACAATTTCAAAAGATGCTGTAATTCTTTTTTCTAAGGTTTCTTGTAATTTTTCATCTACGATTTCTCTCATCTGATCAAGTTTTTTCTCATTTCCTTCTCTAAGTTTTTCTATATTCTTCGAAACAGTTGCTAAGTGTTCCTGTTGTGATTCCCCAAGTGCTGCCAAAGTTTTCATTTGCTCACTTCCCATTTCTCTTATTTCTTTACGCAGTTCTATTCCTTCTCCAGAATCGTTTTTATTGATTATATGCCAAATTAGTAGTATTAATGATATGCCTAATAATCCTATGATGGCTAACTCGGCCTCTGCCATAGTAGAATAATTAAATCGAGAGTATTTTAACTAATTGTTTAAAAATCTATTTTTGTATAAATCTTCAAACAGTTGTTCTTAGGTAGTTGAACTTCTTGGGATAGTTATGCAGGACTTGGGAAGAGTAAATTGTGCAATTCTTGGGTCTCGTGGTTTAGTTTCTCAGAGGTATATTCAGAGGCTAGTTAATCATAATTGGCTTTTACCAGTTATGGTCATCGGTTCGAAGTCTACTGTTGGCAAAAAGATCACTGATTTACCCTGGTTTCTAGACGAAAAAAAACCATTATTGCCTGATATTGTCGTCGAAGGTCTTGATGATGTAGATTTACTAATACAAAATCTAAGAAATAAAAATGTCCAGATAATTTTTTCTGCACTCCCGGATTCAGTGGCAACTAATGTCGATATCCAACTCGCCATGTCTGGATTCACCGTAATTAGTCATGCTTCAGTACATAGATTAAAACACAATATCCCTTTAATAGTCCCAGATGTTAATCCAGATGAAATAAGGGCATTAAATAGTCAAAAATTTGCATCCGGTTTTCTAATTTCTTGTTCTAATTGTATGGTTATGCCACTTTCTTTGGTATTAAAGCCTTTATTTTCCGAGATTAATTGTATTTCCGTAAAGATCAATACTCAACAATCATTATCTGGAGGGGGCAGAAAATTATTGGCATCTGGAAGAAAAGGGGAAAAAATTGACTCATTTATTCCAGGGGAGAGAGAAAGTATAATCAATGAATTAAACAGAATATTAAGTATTGATTTAGGCAATAAAGAATCAGAATTGAACATGGAAGTTAATTGCTGTAGAGTATCTCGTGATTATGGACACTCAGCCGACATAGAAATCACTTTTGATGAAGATGTTAGCGCACACAAGATAATCAATTTGTGGTCCAAATATTCTACTAAGATTCAGAAATTAAAACTCCCATCTGCCCCTCTCAATTCATTTGTTTTCATAGATGGTAAAATAGATACTAATTTACATAGGTGGGTAGGGTCGAAATCTAGAAAACCAAGCACAGACTTGTGTTCTGCTATGTCAGTTGCAATCGGCGAGATTGAAGTCACATCTAAAAAATTAAGATTTAAATTAGCTTCTGAAAATACCATTAAAGGAGCAGCTGGTTCTGGGGTGTTAATGGCAGAACTACTTCTTGCTGATGGAGTGATACATGACAGCAACACCTCACTAAGTGAATTAGTTTTCTAATTTTTTAGATGACTTTCAAACGTTAATACTCTTGGGGCTTTAATATGAAGATTCGTAAATTGGCCATGAATCTTTCAAAATTGGAACAACATCTCTCGAAAAATATTGATTTAGAACAATACAGTACAGATGGAGAATTGGCAGCAAAGTGGCTATCTGATTTAGTTGCATTCGGTGATTTAAAGAAAGGTTGTAAGGTATCTGATTTAGGAGCAGGGAATGGTATTCTGGGTATTGGGGCACTTCTTTTAGGGGCAGAAAAAGTAATTTTCATAGAATCTGATCCTAAAGCATGTGAAACAATAAATAAGAATATTTCACTACTAGGTCTTCAAAATCGTTCTGAGGTACGCAACATACACATTGAGCAATCTAATATTCCTGTTCTTGACACTGATATTATTATCACTAATCCTCCATGGGGGCGGCAGAAAGAAAAAGCAGATA
>Ga0066861_10000621_pt1 | contig 11456 bp, 11 predicted proteins | sample ETN02SmetaG_3_FD_66434 | JGI IMG/M metagenome (GOLD analysis project Ga0066861, IMG submission 66434) | Marine microbial and viral communities from oxygen minimum zone, Eastern Pacific Ocean - ETNP2014F10-02SV257 | ecosystem: Environmental > Aquatic > Marine > Oceanic ... | reverse complement strand
CTCCTTCTACTTCCTCCAACATTCGAAAGTGCTAGGGTGAAGTAACTCATGCAGAGCAAGGTGGATGCTCCCTGCCCACAATGTGGGGACTCAGACGCTTTGACGATGCTAGCGATGAACGACGAAATCCCATATTTCGGTGAGCACACGCAAATCACAGTCTTGTGTGGATCTTGCGGTTGGAAGCACACAGATTTCATCCCTTCGGACGGAAGAAAACCTGGTTTTTCCTCACTAGTTGTAGATGATAGCGAGAAGGCTATGGCTAGGGTTGTGAGGTCGTCGTCATGTACGATTAGGATCCCTGAGCTGGACTTGGAGGTTTCCCCTGGCGGCTCATCTAGCGGATATGTGACAAACATAGAGGGCGTTATTAGGCGATTCGAAAATGCGATAGAGACGGTGATCAGGGGTGATGAAGATGGTGGCGTTACTGAAACAGCTTTGCAAATACTGGAAAATTTGGATAGGGTGAAGGACGGCTCTAGCAATGTCACTGTGGAGCTACTGGACCCCAGGGGGAGGAGTCAGATCATACATCTAGATGCGATTTCAAGGCAATTGATGGATGAGGAGAAGGAAGTTTTGGAAACCGGGCCTGAGATACCGGTATTCGACCTCGGCTAGAGTGCATCTTGCGCTAGGAACTCGTCTACTCTATCTTCCCAATGCATCCTCTTCTCTGCGAGTTCTCCTAGCCATTCTGTTGCTCTGTCGATGCAGATTTGCTTCACCTCGCCAGCCAGTAGCCTGCCACTTTCGTATTCTTTCTGGACCTCATGCAAAGCATTGTCGTCTTGCTCGAAGAAGAATTGCAAGTATTGGAATGCAACGTCCTTGTCAACGTCCCCTCCGTGCCTACGGTGTTCCTCTACTGTAGGCTGTCCGCCACTAATGGCCCTCTTGACCTTCTTTGACATCACCTCGATATCATCATCCATGAAAATTGTACTTTCTGGCTTAGAAGATGACATCTTGTCGCCAGTCATTCCAACGGCGAATCTATGGTAGGTTGAGCTTGGAGGCAAGAGTCCCATTCCACCATTAATTCTCTCGATAGAAAGCAATTTCATCCTAATTCGAAATTTATCAGAAATTGTTGCCCCGGGAATCTCGATTGTACCGTGTTTCGGGTTTGTTTTGACATCGGAGAATCCTAAATCTTTGATTGATGATTCTAAATTTGACATCATAGACTTTCGTGAGGTCATGTCGACCTTTCCTGATTCCGAAACTCCTAACTGAGAACGATTTCCATCCTGGATAGATAGAGCCACGGTTAGACCCCCTGACTTTCTTTGCTTGACGTTGAACCAGTTACTCTTCTGGGTAATGTCCCGAGTCAGCCTCAGATGTGGGTCCTGATCAACCCCCACTGGAACGACGATAGGTCTGAGTCCGCCATACTCGTCCATCTGAGGGTGCACGATATCGCCAACTTGCACCATGGGTGCTTGCACGTGTGCCAGGTTCGTTTCTCCGTTGAAACCGTAGATTGCCTCGAATTCAGAGAGGTTCGTCCGCTGCCCTAGAGTAAATGCAAGCCTCTGAACAGAAGGCCTAGTGCTCTGGAAGTAGACGTTGGTGTTATCTGGATCAAGTCCCAATGCTGCATAGTTGAGCACATATTCGCGAAGAGCCGTGTCGCGACCCTCTGCTAGTGAAGTGCCACGAGTTGCCAGGGCCTCGAGGTCGGCTACGGCAACTGTAACGTCTGCGCCCTGTTCCTGGAACCATCTAACTTGTTCGATTACCATACTATGTCCAAGGTGCATCCTACCACTGGGCATCAGTCCAGTAAGAACGCCAAATGGGTCTCCGACGCTCATGCATTCAACTACTACGTCGAGATCTCTGTGGCCGAAGACTATGCCCCTACGATGTAGCATCCCTGGATTTGGCAGAGTGCCGGCGTCAACCGAGGACAATCCGAACTTACTGACTATTCGGTCATAGTCAGTTGATTGCTCAGATGACCATGGGTCTATCCTTCCGGCCTTATCCATGCAATGCGGCAGGTATTGCACCCAATCAAGGCATCGCTATAATTTACTAGAAAAATTACGGACAGTTAGAACGAATAACGCAGCCGCATCCCGAGAGTCATGGTGGCGATACACTGCTTCGGTGTTGGACTGGTTGGTTCCTATGTCGCAAGGAAGTTCGCAGAATCGGGAATTACTGTACATGCCTACGATCCCCAGCCACATCGCGTAATGGGGGTTTCCGGCATAGAGATTCATCATCTAGAGCCAGATGAAGACCCGATAGATTTGATGTTGGATCTAGTTTCATCAAGGGACGGCATTACATTCGATGCGGATAATGACATTGTGGTCAATATGCTACCTGGTGACATCGGGCATTCGAGTACAACATCACTAGCAGAGCTACCATGGAGAACTGTTGATCTTAGTTTCAGCGAGTTCACTCCTGACAGAGATGAGGAAAAGGCCAAGGAATACGGGGCGACCATACTGTGGGATACTGGTATTGCACCGGGCCTATCCAACATGCTCCTTTCTCTGGCTTACGGAGAAATGGGGGCATTGAAAAGTGGCGAAGTTAGGGTTGGCGGAAATCCAACTGGGCCCACGGATGGTTGGAACTACATGGCGCCATTTTCGCCTATTGATGTGGTGGCTGAGTATACTAGACCTGCAAGAGTAATCAGAGATTCGGAACTAGTGACGTTGCCGGCACTATCTGAGAGACACGAAATCGAGGTTCCGGAGAAGGGCAAGATGGAAGCTTTCCTAACAGATGGCCTTAGGAGCGTCCTAGGAACAATTCCTGCTGTAGAACTATCAGAGTATACTGTAAGGTGGCCTGGGCACATTCAAAGGTTCATTGATGAGAGAGAGTCGGGAGAATTAGACCTTCAGAGCCTTACGTCCGAATGGCAGTATAATGAAAAAATACCTGAATTCACTTGGATGGAAGTGTTCGCTGAAGGGCATGATGGACGTAGGATGACTTGGCGGGTGCAGGATCACGGTGGTGATGATGGGCATTCCATGGCTAGGACCACCGGCCTGGTAACTGTATGCTGTGTTGAAGAGTGGCTCAAGGACCCAGATATGCTTCCACCGGGAGTTCACCCTCCTGAGGCTCTTTCTGCGGACGCTGTCGGGAGGATAGTGTCACGCATGATTCGAGAAGGCGTAGAAATCGAAGGTCCTTTGTTCAGTGACCCTAATTCCTAGAGCCAGAGAATTGGTCCGTTCTTAGCAGGTAAACTATGGAAATTGGTACTGCAATTAGCATTGTTAGGGCGAAAAGGGGCAATTTCCAGCCCACTTCATCATCAAATGGCCTCTCGATTAACCAGGTGAAAGTTAGTTCTGTACCGGAGAAATCCTGCGTCCATCTGAAAAGGTTGGTTGTATGGTGGCCGACAACGGTTACTGAGTAGTTCAGATCGTTGAATGTGGCCATAGGAGTAACCTCAATTTGTTCAGCATTAGTATCCAACTCGACATATACTGTAGTGTTCGGGTTTTGAGTGACTATGATTCCACCATCCACATTACGCCAACCCACAACGAGTTTTCGTTCACTCCCAGTTAGCAATGGCATGGGAAGGCCGAAGGAATCTGTCACATCTAACACTGTAGAGTCAAATTCAACCATCACCGTTCCTGGAACCATCCACGAATCGCCGCCAGTCTTATGTGAAGAGGACGCGATGGTGACTGTAGAACCTTGCAGAAACGCCGAAGTAGAGTTTCCTGATTCTCGATGATGGTGCCACTCACCCCATGTAGTGAACCAAACAGGTTGCTCCTCTAACCATGAGATAACATCCTTGTCCTCACGTACTCGTAAATCGCCAATCCGAGCCCTCCAGTGGACGCTTATCAGGGAGTCTTCATCTGCAGATTCAATCAGGCCCTTATCAGCTACTCCCTTCTCCAGACTGGCTCCATTCCTAATTGCTATGTACAGCCCCTCTGGTGCCTCTTCTACCATGTCACCTACAATTTGAAAACCGGAGTTTTTCAAGGAGTCACCAATTTCAGAATCTATAACCTGTGAGTTTATTCCAAAAGAAATGGGATTTTTTCCCCATCTTGAAGAGTTCGTCTGGCCTTCCAAATATTCCTTGCAGGCTGCAATAACCCACGGCTCATCAGTTGTATCAAGGCCCTCGAATCCATGGCAGCCAAACTCATCGCCGCTATCTAATCGCTCTTCGGCTATCACGCTTGACAGCCAAGTATCAGTGCCCCATTCCCCTGCAACAGTGGGAGCTAGTAGGGGCAGGCAAATCAATACCGATACGAGCAGTGAAGGAATTCTCCCCACCATGGCCCCCTCTCATTGTTTTGCTTATTCAACATATTCAACTGCAAACTATGAAACTGGTTACTACTCGCGAGGGGCATGGCCCTTTCCAAGCAGTCATTGGAGAAGATTTCCACGTGGGTCGGGCTAGAAGGGACCAGTGAGAAGTTCTCCACCCCGTTGATCTACAGATTTCTTGAGAAGTACGTTCCTGCTCTTCTGAGGGCGGTGACAAACGTGCATATTAGAGGCGCGCACAAGGTCCCAATGAAAGGGGCTGCTATTTTCTGCGGGAATCACCTGGGCAATCTAGATCCCTTCATCAAAATACTTGCTTCGCAGAGGCCCATACATTTCATGGCTAAGGAGGGTCATTTCGACAGGCAGCCAAACAGATTTGTTATGATCTCCACGGGGCAGATCGAGACATTCAGGGAAGATGGGGGGAGGGATGCCCTGGCTAGAGCGGTTGATGTAATAGATAGTGGCCGTTGCCTAGGAATTTTTCCAGAAGGTACCAGATCCAGGAGAGAGGCGCCCCCTATGCTTCAGGCTGCAAAGACCGGTTTCGCAAGGCTTGCAGCGAGATTTCCCAATGTCCCAGTGGTTCCCGTAACTATGTCCATTGGAGCTAGAGATTTCATGCCACCTGGAAGCAAATTCCCTAAGCCTTGGAAGAGGATAGATCTAATTGTCGATGACCCGATCACTTTCGCCGAGTGGGCACAGAATCCACAAGGCGGGGGAATTGACGACAATTGGGTAGATGAAATTGCTGAACTAGGGGTCGAGCAACGGCAGGATTCTATGAGGGTGCTTTACAGGAGATTTGCGGACCAGTTTATTGAGACCCAGAAAATGAGAGGCGCCCCTTAGCGCATTCTTGATGGACTACCTGCTTGCACAGTGGAAGATATGGAACAGTATCTCGACCTACTAAGGAGGATTCTCGATGAAGGAGCAATCAAAGAAGATAGGACTGGTACTGGGACAGTTTCCGTATTTGGGCATCAAATGAGATTCGACCTATCTGAAGGATTTCCGGCTGTCACCACAAAGAAGGTCCACTGGCCCAGTGTTATTCACGAGTTGCTTTGGTTCCTCTCGGGCGATACTAATATCGAATACCTGAAGGTGAACAAAGTAAGGATCTGGAATGAGTGGGCTGATGATAATGGAGACCTCGGGCCGGTATACGGAAAGCAATGGAGATTCTGGGAGTCAAATGACGGTAGGGTAATCGACCAAATCCAAGGTGCAATTGAACTCATAAGGAACAACCCACAAAGTAGGCGTATCATAGTATCAGCATGGAATGTAGGTGAATTGGATGAAATGGCACTGATGCCTTGTCATGCCTTCTTCCAGTTCTATGTGAACGAGGGGAGGCTATCCTGTAATCTGTATCAGAGGAGTGCCGATGCCTTCCTCGGCGTTCCATTCAACATATCTTCGTATAGCCTGCTGACCTGCATGATTGCCCAGGTATGCGGACTGGAACCGGGTGAGTTCGTTTGGACTGGGGGGGACTGTCACCTCTATCTCAATCACATGGAGCAGGCGAAGATGCAGATCGAGAGGGAGCCACTGAAGCTTCCTACTTTACGTCTCGACCCCGCCATTACCAGCATCGATGAATTCACGTACGAGAACATCACAATCGAAGGCTATGACCACCACCCTCACATATCAGCACCCATTTCCGTATAGTGATACAATGAAGATGGCGATGATAGTCGCAATGGACGAGGACGGCAACATAGGTTCGTCGGGAGAGCTCCCCTGGAGATTAAGGAGCGACATGCTTCGATTCAAGTCATTAACGGAGGGTGATGGTTTCAATTCTGTAATCATGGGCAGGAGGACCTGGGACTCCCTTCCGGATGAGTTCAAGCCCCTTCCTGAGAGGGCGAACATAGTGATGTCCAGAGATACGAACTGGAATGCTGACGGTGCAGACACTGCCCTATACGTAGGTAGAGCAATTGAGATTGCATTTGCAGAGGGTAGTGAAGAGTGCTGGGTCATTGGCGGATCCCAGATTTACGAGATGTTCCTAGACAGGGTGGACGAGGTCCACGTTACTACGGTCCACGTCAGCGGTAGCGGAGACGTTTCCTTCCCTGAATGGGACAGGTCGGATTGGTCCGAGGCCGTAATTGAGCAAACGAACGCGGATGATGACAATGAACATGCAACAACATACTCAGTATGGACAAAGAGTTGATTTGCCCTACTTATCGGACAGGAGGGGCGTTCGGCTACCTCACTCTCGAACCCGATAGGATGTCTCCCTCGGTAGTCAGAACCTTGACCCCGCCTTCGCCATCGTCTGCAGCAAGGATCATTCCCTCGGACATCACCCCTCTGAGCTTCCGAGGTTCCAGATTAGCTACGAATACAACGTTCAGACCCTCCAACTCAGATGGCTCGTAATGTCCCTTAAGCCCTGCACAAACTGTTCTAGTTGAGTCGGAGCCTTCGTCGATTGTGATTACGAAAAGCTTGTCCGCGTTTGGATGGTCCTCCACGGTGACAATCCGTCCCGTCCTCATCTCAACCTTCATGAAATCCTCGAAGTCGATGTAATCCCCTCCGTTCTCGGGAATGGGCGTAGAGTCATTGTCCTTACTGTCTGACAATGACTCCTCGCTCAGCAGAATATCATCCAAGTCTAAACGTGCAAAGAGGGGTTCGGGTGCTTCGGAGTTCCATGATAGTGGCTCCGTTCCATTCATTGAATCCTCCAATAGAATGGTATCGATGTCCGATTCGTTACCGAGCATTGACCATAGCCTCTCGGAGGAGAATGGTATGAATGGCCTCATACAGACGGCTAGGCAGCTGCAAATCCTCCATGATAGTGCCAATGAAGAGAGAGATTGGCGCCTTTCTGGTGATTCCTCCCCTTTGAGGTGCTTCCATGGAGCAGCGTTCTGTAGTATCGAGTTGCCGATCTGAGCGATACCCATGATACTCCTCAGTGCCTCTTTGAAACGCTGCCTCTCCAGCGAATCAATGGCATCAGAAATTTTCTCATTTACCGATGCAATTGTTTCCTGATGTAACCTCATTTCATCATAGCTCGCAAGTGGGTTGCCCCCATCACTAGGCAGACGGTGCGTCAGAGTCATCACCCGGTGCACGAAATTGCCATATGTACCGATTAACTCGTTATTCACCCTGTCCACATACTCGTCCCATCTGAAATCTGTGTCATGGGCCTCTGGCATGTTGATGGATAGGTAATATCGGAGTGCGTCTGGGTCATATCTCTCCAAGTATGAAGGGAGCCAAACGCCATGTCTCCTGCTCTTGCTGAATTGGCCACCCTGAAGCAGCAGATACTCGTTCGATGAAACGTTATCCTCGAGAACCATTCTCCCCGGAGCTGCGACGTGAGAAACCCCCTCGGCATCATCGGCGTTAAGGCCCATCAGTATTGCAGGCCAGATAATTGTGTGGAACGGAATGTTGTCTTTACCCATGAAGTAGATGTGGCGTGGGCTTTCTCCCTCCTCTGGAACCAACCACCAATTCTTCCATGCGTCAATCCCATCGTTATGACCGGATGGTGCAGCGTATCGTTCTGCCCAGATCCGAGCACAGGTGTAGTAGCCCTGTACGGCTTCGAACCAAACATATATTCTCTTAGTGCCCCATTCTTTTCCTTCTAGTGGAATATCTATCCCCCACTCAATATCCCTGGTTACTGCCCTGGGACGGAGTCCCATGTCAAGCCAGTTCTTGGACATGGAACGAACGTTTGCCTTCCATACCGCTTTCCTCTCGGACGAATGTGCCTCCAATGACTCCTGGAAGTCATTTAGTCGTAGGAAATAATGCTCCGTGTCCCTGACTTCGATCTCCGACTCCCCTTCTAGCTTGGAACGTGGGTCAATCAGCTCGTGAGCCTCGTAAGTGGCGCCGCAGGAGTCGCATTGATCGCCTCTGGCTCCATCTTCTGAACACACCGGGCACTTCCCCTCAACATATCTATCTGGGAGGAACCGTACCTTTCCGTCAATGTTTACAGAGCAATACTGCTGCATAGACTGGCGTTCTAGGAAACCTGAGTCCAGCAGTTTAGTGAAGACCTCTTGGACGATTTCCTTATGCATTGGATCAGTGGTTCTATTGTACAATGCGCCTCCAAATTCAATTCCCCTGGGATCGACGGGATTAACCCATGAGCATCCCAGATCGGCGAGCGCCTGGGTGTTTACTTCGTGGTACTTGTCCACCACATCCTGTGGGCTAATTCCCATCTCCTCAGCAGTTAGGGTGATTGGGGTGCCATGCTCATCAGATCCGCTGCACATCAGAACCTTTCTACCACGAGCACGCTCGTACCTATACTGGATATCAGCAGGAAGGCAGTTACCAGCCACATGACCAAGGTGAAGTGGACCATTTGCGTAAGGCCATGCCATGAAAATAGTGACGTACTCCATGTCTTAGCCCAAAGGTCGGTCAAGTTAGATATTTATGTCATGTTCGCCCCGAACAGGCTGGAGCCAAGCGCTGTGGAAAACCAAAACACACATTCCCCAACATACGAAAAGACTCCTAGAGGAATCAGAATTGGTTGATTACACAATGATGATTGCTTACGCCGTACTGGCGTTGGGTGCCTCCTTTCTGTGCAGTATACTTGAGGCGGTTCTTCTCTCTACATCCCATGGTCACATTGTGGCACTCAAAGACACACATGCGAAGGTCAGTGCGACTTGGTCAAAATGGAAGGATGATCCGGAGAGGCCTCTAACTGCTATCTTGACCCTGAACACGATTGCGCACACGGTAGGAGCCCTTGGGGTTGGTTCAGAGGTTGAGAACAACTTCGAGGGGGAGTACGTAATTGCCGGTTCTGCAGCTATTCTGACAATTGCAATACTGCTATTGAGTGAGATCCTCCCAAAAACCATCGGAGCACTGTACTGGAGAAAGATGACCGTGTCTTCCTACCACGTACTTGGGTGGCTGATGTGGACACTCTGGCCAATAGTGGTGATCATCGAGTTGATGCGCGCGCCATTCCCCCAGGTTGAGACTGAGACTGTCACACGAAATGAGCTGTCCGTACTCGCTGATATCGCTGAGGAATCGGATGTAATCGAAGAGGATGAGGAGGCAGTGATACAGAATCTTTTGAAGCTACGCGAGATGAAGGTTACAGAAATCATGACACCTAGGGTGGTGATGACTTCAGTAAAGTCAACTGAGACCGTCAAGGAGGTCATAGATAGGATCCCAATAATGATCCACGGGAGGATGCCTGTTTTCGTTGATAGCGTGGACGAGATGTCTGGATTAGTCCTAAGGAGTGAGATTCTTAGGAGGGCTGCTGACGATGATTTTGATACCAATATGGGCGAACTCTGTAGGGAACTTGTTACATGCGATGTGGACACGTCTGTTGACAAAGCGCTGGACATTCTGCTAGAGAACAAGGAACAGTTATTGGTAGCCAAGGACCAATTTGGAGGGACTGCAGGACTAGTTACAATGGAAGACATAATCGAGACTCTGCTTGGAGTGGAGATTGTCGACGAGTCTGATCAGGATGCAATTGACGATGGGGTGCTACACGAGGACATGAGGGAGCTAGCTAGGAGCAGGTACGATTCTGAGTCCGAATAGTTAACCCCACTACTCACTGTGTGAACCAATATCAAGCACCTAACTGATAGAGTAGTGGCGTCTGATCTGTACATGCGGAAGGGTAAGCCTGAATGGTGGGGCGAAGCAGTCGATCACCTTTCAGCCGACCCTCTGCTCGGCAAGTCAGTTGAGTTGTATAGTGACGGGCACCTGTCTGGGCGTGGAGAGATATTCCAAACCCTGGTTAGAAGCATCATCGGACAGCAGATTTCTGTCAAAGCTGCGGATACCATACACAGAAGATTGACGGAACTCTGCGGCGAAGTAAATAGAGAGTCCATCAGTGCCTGTTCGGTGGAAGAACTGTCATCTTGTGGACTCTCCAATAAAAAGAGCGAATACATTCGAGGAATCGCTTCTAGCGAGGTTCCATTGCTGCCAGACGGTTTCGAAGAGATGGATGATGAGGAGATTTCTAGGCATCTGGTACAATTCAATGGAGTTGGCCCTTGGACTGCAGAGATGATGCTCATTTTTTCACTTATGAGGCCGGATGTGCTGAGTCTGGGCGATCTTGGCATAGAAAGGGGGATACGGGCCCTAGTACCTCAGGCAGTAACAAAAAAGGAGATGCTCGATGTGGCTGAACCCTGGCGCCCGTTCCGTAGTGCTGCATGTTGGTTCCTTTGGAGGTCGCTAGACCCAGTCCCTGTGGAATACTGACAGATTCAACTCTCTGGGGCGCTCGAGTCATCGTTAGACTCGCTGTCCGACCACCAGCCCTGTGCCTCAGAGTAGTCGCCCAGCTGCTCTAGCCTCTTCAACCACCCCTTGGACTCTGCCGACTTGCTGGTCTTAACCATCCAGACCCCCCCGTACAATGTGTCCCAGAGGCCTAGGTCGTCCCTCTTGAATCGGTAGAAAAGATAGTCGAGTAGCGGCGGCAATAGGAATACCAATGAGGTTGCCAGGAGTATCTGCCCAGTCTTACTTCCGAAACCCTCCGAAGTTGAGGTCAGGAACATTATCAGGCCGAGCATCACCATTGGGAAAGTGAGCCCCTTAAGGAAAATGTAGGATTGGTGTGGTGTGGCTGACTTGGTAGTTACGAAGGTGGTCCTACTGATCCAGTTTCCGACCGACCGCCCGGTGGTGTAGGGCATGAAACCTAGGTTGAAGCCAATCAGCAGTATCCCCAGTAGGAAGATGTAGGTTGGATCGAAGTAAGAGCCCCATGCTGTTAGTACTGTAAGTGGGACGGTCCACCCATATGAAACGAGGAAGTCGGAACCCCTCCTGATTACCATCTGACTCCTAGATGCCTCGACAAAACCGTCCGGCATGACCTTTGCAACGCGGACCTTCTTCTGTCTTGGCTCCCTCTTCTTCCTAGGTGCTCTCTTCCTCCTGGACTTTTTCTTCGATTGAACTGGTTCTGGTTCGGCGACGGTTTCAGCTGCAACGGGTTCCGGCTTGACCTCCGGTTGAGCGGGTTCGACGCTAGTCGATTCACCGGAATTAATCTGGCCAGCCTTCTCCAAGAGACCCATTCAACCACCATACCT
>Ga0066861_10000618_pt1 | contig 11474 bp, 7 predicted proteins | sample ETN02SmetaG_3_FD_66434 | JGI IMG/M metagenome (GOLD analysis project Ga0066861, IMG submission 66434) | Marine microbial and viral communities from oxygen minimum zone, Eastern Pacific Ocean - ETNP2014F10-02SV257 | ecosystem: Environmental > Aquatic > Marine > Oceanic ... | reverse complement strand
CGTCATCAAACCGAAGATGATGCTTCGCGCGTACGAGGTGTTGGTCGATCGCAGAGAAGTGAACGACGAGTCTGTGGAAGATTTAGTGAACGCGCGTTTCGATAAGTGGGTGGAGGAATGGCGTCGACACGTGCAACTGCAAAAGAGAGAGAGGGGCGCGAGTCTCGATCACGAATATTTTAAACGCTATCTACACGGCTTTCTCTCGAGCAAGCTGCCGGCGTTCGCGAACGGGGTGAACAAGATGTCGTTCACAAGACGCTACAACTCGAAAACGAGGAGCGAGGCGATTTACGGAGAGGATTTTTCACCCAAAAATATCGAGACGATGGACGAAGCCGTGCGAACGCTTCGCCGCGCGGAAAACTCGCACGAAGTGCGAGCGCTTCTCACCGCGAAGTGGCTGAGAAAGTTGCTCGTGGACGCCCCGCCATTCGCTGTGACCGCGGCGCGATCGGTGAAAAACATCGATAACGGAGGGCAGATGATGAAAGATTGGCAGAGAGAGGAGGGATTTTTGTTGCGATTCACCGACGCTCCCGAGGCGTCGACGTCCGACGCGGCGGCGGGATTCAAGAACGTTCCAGAGAACGAATGGAACAGCTCGTACATATCGACCGGTCCTTTTCGCGTGCATTTCATGCGCGCGTGCGCGGAGATTGAGTCTGCGCTTCAAAAGTGCGGCACGTGTAACGTCAACAACGTGACGGCGGACGAGAAGAAGGAGGCGTGCGTCAAAGGCGCCGCTCGCATCATGTTCGTCGCTTCTCGGACGATTCGAAGCGGCGATGGGTTGGATTTCACACACAATCTGTTCGGTCCGCCTCCCGAGTACACCGTCTCTCTGGTGGATCCAGGAAAGACGAAGAAACTCCTCGCCGAACACACCAAACACCGAGCGCCAATCGTCATAAACGTCAGCCGCTCGCGCATCGAGATCTGTTGCGTCGACATCTTCACCGTCACCAAGCACCACTTCGAGAAAGACACCGACCGTTCCGATTTCTTCCTCCACTGGGCCTCCGTCGCCCTCTCGACGACACAAACCCTCCGCGTCGTCGAGGACGGTTCGCTCAAGCTCTGCAAGCAGCGCATCGCCGTCGACGAAAACATCCCCCAAACCGTCGTCTCCGCCTTTCTCGACGACCTCACCGCCGCCGAGCGAGAAAACATCGATCGAGACAGGTCCAAATCCACTCCCGATTCCCCTCGCGCCGGTCATTCGGTACGCGTGAGCGCCGACGCCTTCGCCTAGTCGCGCGCGCCGCCGATCCGCCTCTATCGGACCGATGGTATCGTTACACATAGTCAAAATCAACATTCCCCATCCAAACTCCAAATACCACCACCAAAAAAACGACCGACGCGCCTCGAGCCTCGAGGGGCCTCGTCGACCGATCGATCCCGCGTCGTCGCCGCACACGTCGGCGTCCGAGCTCGCGCGCGCGCCGCGCGGACGTGCGCGCGGGCGACATGCCTCCCGCGCTTCCCGGCGCGCCCGTCTTCGAGCGGCGACACGTCGTCAGGCCGGCGTCGACGCCGAAGACGACGGGAATCGGGGCGGTGCGATTCAGCGCGCCGACGACGAAGGCGCGCGAGACGTCGAGCCGAGAGGAGAGCGACGGGGAGGACGAGGAAGGGGCGGAGGCGTGCGTTCCGAGCGCGTCGAGACGAACGAACGACCAACGCGGGCGAGGGTCGAGCGGAAAGAGCAAGGGAGGGGAGAGGAAGGCGAAACCTCGGTCTCGGTCAACGCGCACGGGGGCGGTGAGCGCGAGGACGCGGTTGGCGTTTTCGCCCGAACGCGCGCTGGGACAAAAGACGACGCGAAAGCCGTCGGGGACGAAGGTGAAGGCGAAGGGGAAGGGGGATGTGAAATCGAGAGCGTCGGACGGGCGGTTACCGGGGACGAGGCCGGCGAGGTCGGAGAGTTTCAAGTACTTGAACGAGCGGGGAGAGCTCGAGGATTTGGACGAGGGGGTGTCGAAGAGGCGTCTGATGGCGAACGACGCGGAGAGTTTGAGAGAATCGATGAAACAAAAGAGAGAAGATACGAATAGACGGGATGCTCTTGCGAAAACATCTGGCAAAAAGGGGCAACAGAAATCGGCTCAGGCGAAAGCTGCCCTAGACACGCATAAACGCAACCGAAACGTGCCGTTCGAGGCGAATGTCTTGTATTCACCGGAAAAAGTCGTCGTCTCCGTGACGGACACCCTGAATGGTCCGGAGGCGTGGTATACGAACGACCAATTGATCGAATTGTGCGCGCCGGGGGCGTTGCTCGATATTTCCGCGAAGTCGTTGACTCGGGAGACCAAGGCAGAGATATCATCGGCGCTGCGCCACGAAGTTTCCGGGGTAAAAGTTCCGACGTTTCTTAGAGTAAAAGTACTATCACATCACTTAGATACGTCAGGATGGACACTCACGACGGTTCAAGTCAAAGCTGCCAGCACAAAAAGTTCTGCTCACGACGTCGAGATAGTCTTCAATTTGACTGAAGAAGCGGCGAACGGATACGTGCGATTATATCGACACGCCGGTAAGAATGGGCGCCCATCACAAAAGCAAAGAAAGTTGCCTACATCTTCTACGGATGCTTCTGGAAGTTACGTTCCTCCGAGCACTCCACCAAGAGCTCGAACGCCGTCGCCGAAGAAACGCAAAACCGCTGAACAAGACGGTTCGTCAGAGCGCTCGGCGCGTCAACAAGAAGATGAGATGGTGGATGTCGAAACCGTCCCGACTCGGGAGTTGGTGCACGAGCATGACCAAGATGCGCCTGACCTTAGCCAGAGGAACGGTCTGTCGCGCTTGCCGGATCTGCCGCGTTCGGCGCCTCCGGCCCAGGGACGACACTCGGGTCAACAGAAAGAGCACACACCAAACGTCGCCATTGGAGAAATCAGCGGCTTTTTACACACCGATGTTGGGTTGCCCTCCGCACCGAAGCGCTCGCCGGACTACTTTGATGATAAAAGGCACGAGCAGCTGAGTGACTTTTACAACCGGGTGCATGAAATTTCCAACATCACCACTCCGACACGGCTCGCGGCGCAAAGTGATCAGGTGTATGCGCCGGAATCTTTCCTTCCTCGTAGTCCCGCCTTGGCGCGGGGTTCGGAGATACCACCGCCGGGTGTCAGCACGCGTCCCATGGAGCAAGTAGTCACCCCGACGGTGTACTACGTCCCCATCTCTGTGCCTCCTCAGGGAGTATCGGGAGTGTCGATCACCGAGACGATCGTCGGAAGTGTGCGCGTGCGAATCACTCAAGAACCGCTCGATCAACCACCGAGAAGCGATCCCGTCATCAGAACGACGTACCAGCACGTGCCTCAACGGACCGCGGACATCGACGCGTCCTCGGACATACACCACGAACGTCCGCTCTACGAAACGCAAGCGCTGCCCCGCGTGATGAGAGCTGCGTCTCAAGAGGATGACGATAAACAGTTGGCTGCAAATTTGCTCATGTTGAAAACATCCGTCACGGGCAAGAAACGTAGAACAAAATTGGCACCAAAGCACCGAAGTGCTCCAATCAACAACAAGAGAGTTAAATAGATTTTCACGTGCGCGCATTGTTAAACTCTTTGTACATTTTAAACGCATTTTCAAGGCACGTTGTAAATACTTCTAAAAGGCATTCAGAGTCGCTGCGGACGCGACTCGATCTTCTTTGGAACTTCTCGAATTGAGCTGCTGATCCCACATGTCTCGGTACAAACCACCCTCTTTGGCGTGAAGCGCCACGTGGTCGCCCCGTTCGACGATTTCACCCTCCTTGAGCACTAAAATTTGATCGCTGTCCATGACAGTGCTCAATCGGTGCGCGATGACGAGGTTGGTGCGTCCTTGCGCGGCAAAGTTGATGGCCATCATGATTTGTTTCTCGGTGTGCGTGTCTAAACTCGACGTCGCTTCGTCATAAACCATGATCGGTGGGTTTTTCAAGAGTGCGCGGGCGATGGCGACGCGCTGCTTTTCGCCGCCGCTGAGTCGTAAACCGCGTTCGCCGACGAGAGTATCGTAACCCAACGGTTGACGCTTCACAAACTCATCGAATTGGGCGTGTTCGGCGGCGGTGGAGACTTCTTCCTTTGTCGCGATCTCGCCCGTTCCGATTTTTCCAAAGCCTATGTTGTATTCGATGCTTTCGTTGAACAGCACGCAGTCTTGCGGCACGATACCAATGTGCAATCGAATGCTTCGCTGCGTGCAATGCTTCACATCCTGACCGGCGATGCGAATGACGCCGCCTTGGATGTCGTATAGGCGGTACAGCAGCTTGCTAATCGTACTTTTACCCGCACCCGACCGACCGACGAGCGCAACCTTCGTCCCCGGATCGACGGTGAAAGACACGCGGTTGAGGATCAATCGCTCCTTTGGGTTGTAGGCGAAGACGACGTCGTCGAATTCCATTCGCGCGTCTTCCTTTGACTTCAGGACGAGATCCTTGGCGCCGGGCTCGTCTTTGATGTCCTTCTCCTCCTTCAACAGTTTGAACATCGATTCGACGTCAACCATGCATTGCTTGATCATTCGATAATACGTTCCCAAAAAGTTGAGCGGGACGTAGAGTTGTAAAATGTACGTGTTCACGAGGACGAAGTCACCGACGGTCATATCACCCGAGATGACGCGCTTGGCGGCGAGCGCGAGCGACGCGCTGATTCCGAACGCGATAATGAGAGCTTGACCCAGGTTCAATCCAGCGAGTGATCTCTGCGTCTTCAGAGTCGCTTGCTGCGTCTTTCGCAGCGCGGCGTCGTACGTCTCGCCGATGTGCGGTTCGGCGCAAAACAATTTAATCGTTTCAAAGTTCAACAAGGAATCCGTCGCCTTTTGATTGAACGCATCGTCCGCCACGGTCATCTCGCGTCTGAACTTATTCCTCCACTCGGTAAACGGCACCGTGAATCCAATGTACGTCACGATCACCGACGCGGTGATCACCGCGAAGTACCACTCGTACTGCGAAAACAGATACGCGCACACCAATCCCACCTCCAAAAATATCGGCGCCACTTGAAACGATATGTATCGCAACAGATTCGCGAACGACTCCGACCCTCTCGCGCACGCTCGTATCACCGCTCCCGTCTTTCTATTGATGTGAAACCTCAAACTCAGATCCATCACGTGCGTGAAGACTCTGAGGGAAATTTTTCGACTGGCGTGCGCCGCCACGTACGCGAAGCAGTTATCCTTCAACTCACTACACAGACTCACCCCGAATCGAATCCCCCCGTACACGACGATCGGGGTGAGATACCGTCCATCGCCTCTCGATATCCTATCCACCGCCGTCTTGAGCGCGATGGGCGCGATGACGTTCGCCGCCTTGGACGCCAACAAAAACACCACGCTCGCCGCGAACATGACGCGCAGGAGGGGCTCACCCGCGGGCCAGAGGTACGGCACGAGCTCGCGGAGTTCCTCTTTATGCACTCTCCAGAAGGATTCTTTGGGCGGCATTTTTTTCGCATCACCGGTCGCCTTCTGTGCCTTGGCCCCGAGCTCGACGCGCACCGTCGTCGACGTCGACGTCGACGTCTGCGCGACGCCACCACCGGCGCGCATGATCCCCGCGACGACGACGACGACGGCGACGACGTGGACGACGACGTGGACGACGTGGACGTCGACGCGGCGGTGAGTGACGCGGCGTCCACGTCTTTCATTTCGTGTCGCGTCACTTTTGATCGCTCTCGGGACGTCCCGCACGCGTCGACGGAAGCGCGCGGTGGAGGGCGCGCGCGCGCGCGAGTCGACCGCGATGGGTACAAAGAAATCCTCGACGGTGCGAGACGCGTCGAGAGGACGCGCGACGACGGGGAAGACGACGAAGACGACGAAGATGCACGCCGGCGGCGGTGGGTCGATGAAAACCAAACCCGGGGACGGCGACGCGACGGATGCGCGCGCGAGGGGAGACGAAGAGACGACGAGGAGGAGGAGCGCGACGACGACGACGACGACGACGACGACGACGACGACGACGGACGCGGTCGAGGATGACGATTTCGACGTCGACGCTTTGTTCGGGAAGGCGAAAAAGAGGATGAAGAGTGAAAAGCGCGCCGAGAGACGCGACGGCGGCGAGGAGGAGGAGGCGCGCGTCCGCGTGTTGCTTCCGGGACAAAAGAAACCGAAACAGAGGCGCACGACGCCGGAGTTCGTGCCCGTGGAAAAGGCGAGACGGTTTGAGGACGGGCTGCCGGTGTATAAATCGTACGGGGATTTCACCGACATGCGTCACGGACAGGAGGGCGCGGGGGTGGATGGAAAGGGGAGAAAACTCGGACCGAACGGCGAACCGGCGGGCGATTGTCCCTTCGACTGCTGGTGTTGCTTTTAGACGAGGGAGCGAGCGAGGGGAGGGGGGGGATGTGAGCTCGCGTGTGTACCCGTACCGTTCGTTTGTATTACTGTAATGGATGTTAGTGTTGAAAAAATAGCGCCGGCTGTGTTACTACGCGTACGGCGGCCGGCGACGCTCAATCCGAACTCTTTTGGTTCTCCTTCCACACGACGTACAGCGTGCTAGGCACGATGATGAGCGCACCGAAGAGCGTCGTGGACGCGGGGACTTCGCCGAAGAGAAAGAACCCGACCGTGGCGGAGAGAATGAGCTCGGTGTAACGGAACGGCGCCAACGCGCTCGCGTCCACCATGCTGAAGGATTTGAGCAAACAGTACAGCAACGCGTTCGCGCCGGCGCCGAGACACGCCATGAGACCGTATTGCGTCACCGTGGGCGGCACCCACGCCGAAAGCGCCGGATATGCGACGATGCACGTCGTGAAGAAGGCGGTGTAGAAAATCATCGCCCAAAAGCTCTCCTTGCCCACGAAGACTTTATTCAAAACGTCTAACGACGCGAACATCGCGGCGCTGAGCAAGACGACGAGCCACATGGGATTAAACACCGCTCCCCCCGGTTGCATGACGACCATGACCCCGGCGAATCCGACGAGCGTACCGATCCATCGCGTGGCGTCGACTTTTTCCTTGAGAAAGACGCGCGCGAGCACGAGCGTAAACAACGGAATTGTAAAATTCAACGTCGTCACCACCGCGATCGGGGCTATGGTCAGGCCCTTGACGTATAAAAATATACCCCCCGCGAGCAGCGCCGATCGCGCGATATGCAGCGGCACGCGATCAGTCTGCCACGACTCCTTCCCGCCGGCCACCATCACCGGAACCATGGTCAGCGTGGCGAAGAGAAAACGCAGAAACACCACCTGCGCGACGCCGAGATTTTGACCGGTAAACTTCATGATGACGTCGTTTCCGACGCCTATGAGCTGATGGGCGAAGAACCACGCGATGCCGAGCAAGAAGGTGCTCGGCGGGGCGGCGTCGTCGCTCGCGCGCGCCACCGCCGTCGAGCGCACCGTCGTGGCGTCGCCTCGGCGCCTCTCGGCGCCGGTTCGCGCGCGCGGCGCGACGCGTGCGTATCCCACGAACGCACTCCCACCGTCGTCGCCCGCCGTAGCGCGCGCGTCGACGCGCGCGGTTCGTTCGAATCGACGCTGACGAGGCAGTTGCCCCAACCCCAAAGTTCGTTTCGTCGTCCTCGTACGCGCGCGCGAGGCGACGACGACGCGCGCGGACGCGCCGATGGTGGAGGCGAGCATGTTTCCTCACGCGTAGCGTCGATCACCGAGGCGCGAGTCGTTCGCGCGCGCCAACGAGTGCGGTCTATCCGCGTGATTTTCTCGCATCCGACCAGAAAACATCGCGGCACTTCGCGACTCGACGGCGCGCGCGCCATGTTCGCCGCGCGTGAGAGTTACGGGTGCGCGGACGGGACGTCGTCCGTCGTCGCGCGAGGCGCGTCCCGAGCGGCGAGACGTCGATCGTCGACCGGGATCGTCCCGGGACGCGTCCCCGGTCATCGAAGCGGTGGACGCGCGTCTCGCGTCGTCGCGGTGGACCCGTCCAAGCTCGAGGGAACGCCGAACAAGCGGGGGATCGTCCCGGGCATGGGACCGGGCGCGCGCGAGTGGCGAAGGATTCATAAGGAGCTGAAGACGAAGTATAAGATGCGCACGGTGGGTTCTGCCGAGTGCGCGCAGATGATGCGACAGAACGCGGTGTTGCTCGACGTGCGATTCGAACCGGATTTCGAGCAGTGGTCGGTGCCGGGAAGTGTGAGTTGTCCGTACGTTGATGGCGGGATCTTGGCCAAGCTTCGATTGCCGGGATTTAAAAAGGTGAAGGCGAATTTTGTGGACGAAGTCGAGGCGCTCGTTCCGGATAAGAATACCAAAATCATCATGTGCGACATCTGGGGGGGCTCGCTCGAGCGCGATCCGTCGGAGAATAAGTCGTTCACCGACGCGACCAAGGGCGCGGGGTCGCTTCCCGCCGCGTTCGAGATGTACCAGGCGGGGTACAAGAATTTGTTTCATCTTCGCGGCGGCGTCAACCAGTACTACGAGGATTGCGAGACGAACAAAAACTTACCCGAACCCGATCCATCGACGTGGCCGGGTAACTTAGAGTGGTTCGGTTACAGGCAATTCAAGGGGAAGAACCGCGCGCGAGGGCAACGGGACGATTAGAGCGCTCGCGAGACGAACGGCGACGCCGAGCGGCGTCCGGCGGATTGGAATACGCACGTACAAATACAAACACACACGCGCTTCATCGACGCGCTTCATCGACGCGCGCGCGCGTCTTCGCCCCATCCGTCCATCCATTCATTGGATTCATTCATTGGATTCATTCATTGGATTCATTCATTTGACATTCGTCCCGCGCGTTGACTCGCCGACCACCCGACACATCGCCACACATCTCGCCTCTCCCTCTCGCGCCGCGATGACCGACGCCAAGACGAGCAAGTCCGTCATCAAGGCGGCGGACATGCCCAACGTGCGTTTCGATCGCGATTCCCGCGCGCGCGACGACGACGACGACGACGACGACGACGACGTCGATGCGCGCCCAATCGTCCCGCGGTCGTTGACCCATCCATCGTCCCCGCGCGCGACGCGTCCCCGGGCGCGCGATGACTGACGCTCGACGCGCGACGTCGGTCTCGTTCACGCGCAGGATGTTCAAGACGAAGCCGTGAAATTAGCCACCGAGGTACGTCGCGACGCGCTCGATGATGATGGACGCGCCGCGCCGGGGTGGTTGGATTCGCCGACTGACCGCCGGGACGTCGACTAGGCGATGGAGCGACACAACGTGGAGAAGGACATCGCCGCGTTCATGAAGAAGGAGTTCGATAAAAAGTACGGCCCCACGTGGCACTGCGTCGTGGGGAGAAATTTCGGGAGTTACGTCACGCACGAGAGCGGCAACTTCATCTACATGTACATTTCCAACGTCGCGTTTTTGTTATTCAAGGCGGGATGAACGCGCGAGCCGAACCGAAGAGAACCGAGGAATGAACGAAGGAAACGAACGAATCGTGAATCGTGGGGTGACGCGGAGAGTGAGGGGGTCTTTGTCGGTCGAGCGCATCTTTGTAATATCAACCACGCGCGCGCTACACTCATGAAGATGGTAATTACAACACGAATTTACGTCGACAGTGTCTCGTGCCGTCGGTGTCCGTGTTTCGAACGTATTCGTACTCGCCGTGTTTGGAGTCGAACGTGCCTTTTTGCACCGACATGAGACGGAGCGTAAATCTCGGTCCGAGCTCTTGTAAACGCGCCTGAATCATCGTATCGATCGGTGGTGGTTTTTGTGGCTTTTCCTCTTCGTCCTCTTCGTCATCGCTATCGTCATCCTCGCTCTCGTCGTCGCTCTCGCGTATCTTCTTCTTTTTCCCTTTGCCTCGTCCCTCCTTGATGGACGCGCGCACGTGCTCGGGAACCTCCGCCGTGGCCAAGTGCCCCGCGTGCGGTAATCGCCGACCTTTTTTCTCCTCGAACACGTACCGATGGTGACGGAAAAAGATAAAATCGCGCTGATTGTGAAAAGTGACGACGCGTCGACCCTTAAACTCTGGTCTCTGCGGGAACACCGAAGCGAACATTCTCGACACGCGATGACCGAGTCGCGTGTTGAAGTTGTTTAAAATCAACTCTGGGTAGTGACTCGTCGCCTTCCCGTGCCCTTTGATCTGTTTGGAGAGTTTGAGCGAGGAGAGTTTGTACAGACACGTCGGCCCCTCGGGCAGGTGGACGTGAAGCAAGCCGTTGACGCGCGCGCCCTTGCTAAATTTTTTATTCTCGTTGAACACCAAGACGTCGGTGAACCCTCTCGCCGACCCGTACGAGACGATCTCTTTGATGTGATAGCTTCGTCGCGCGTAGTAATACGCGTTCGGGATGACGGTGAATAAATTTTCAAGAAATTTAAACATGTCCCCGCTCGGTTTTCGACTCGTCGTGACGATTATCTTCGGCGTCGTCGCGTTACTAAAATACGACGCGAATTCATCCTCTGCGTCTTGCTCAGCCACGTCCACATCGTCCGCGTCCTCGATGAAGGTCGCGTCTCGCACGCGTTGATTCTCGATCGTCTTCGGTATCTGTCTCGGCGCCGGCTCTTCCCCCGCGTCGATCGCCTCCGCCTCGGCTTTTTGTCTCGCCTCGCGGCGCTTCTTCTTCGCCACCGCGCGTTCGTGTCGAAGTTTCCCGTACACCTCGCTTCGTCGCTGCTTATTCTTGATCCCAGACGTGAGCGATCCCACGGTCTCGACGCCATCGCCGTCCCTGATACGAGTGCGAGCGCGTCTCGTCGTCAGTCTCGTCGTCGAGAGTAGTCGGGGACGAATGAGCCGCCGCCGCCAAATGTTTCGTCCCGGCGCCGTTCTGGGCGTCGTCGCGCGTCGAGTACTCGCGTCGATCGCCGTCACGCACCCTTCGAATCGTTTCCGTTTGGATTTCGTCGCCGCGACGCGGCCCATGACGACGCGCGCGCGCGAAGGGGTCGCGGAGTGACGAACGAATGGCTTTTTACTTTTTCATCAACGCCACCGCTCGACGCGCGCTAGGAAGTGTGCTAGGTGCTAGTCGCTATTCCGCGTCGAGGAGTTTGCGAGCGTCGGTGCGCTCGTGCGCCGTGTCGTCGGCGTCGTCATCGTCAGAAAGAGAATCGGAATCAGAGTCGTCGGCGTCGGCGCCGACGCGGCGAATGTCGAGAGACCGCTCGATTTCCCGGCGCCAGTCGACGCGCGCGGAGACGAACGTCATGACGCCGGCGTGCGTGGCGGTGCCGAGAACGCCGCCGATGGCGAGTCCCATCGTGCCGTGGGATTTCGTAAACGCGAGGTAGGCCGAGGCGGGAAGGCCGATGAGGTAGTAGGCGACGAGGATGATGGGCGCGGCGAAGGCTTGGCGACCGGCGCCGCGGAGCACCGAGGTGCTGACGCAACAAATGGCGTCGAAGAAGACGTACACGGCGAGAGGGAGCATGAGCTTTGCGACGTGCGCTCGCACACGAGGGTCGCTCGTGAACGCCGCGCCCCAGTGGTCTCGCGAGAGGTAGAC